>Ga0099364_10015101_pt1 | contig 10207 bp, 6 predicted proteins | sample TergutTh196P3_FD_73070 | JGI IMG/M metagenome (GOLD analysis project Ga0099364, IMG submission 73070) | Microcerotermes parvus P3 segment gut microbial communities from Pointe-Noire, Republic of the Congo - Th196 P3 | ecosystem: Host-associated > Arthropoda: Insects > Digestive system > Gut ...
TACGGCGACAGTCGCACAACAGTCGCATACGGACAATTTTCAACGCTTTCCAACGAATGGCTCGGAATTGATTATGCCCGAAAAATTGACGGAATGTTGATGGGTGGCACAAAACCAAAAGAAAATATTAAACACGGTTTAATTGCCAATTATATCTCTGAAATAGACATAGTTGACAATAAACGTGCATTGGAAGTTTCGGCATTTTACAATGATTTGGACAATTCTATTCAAAAGGTAGCAAAAAGCGTTCGCAAAGGCGGAAAATCTGTTTATGTGGTTGGCAATCGCACAGTTAAAAATGTGCAACTTCCTACCGACCAATTTATCGCTGAAAAATTTGAGCAAAATGGATTTAAACATCTGATTACCTACGAAAGAGCGTTAAGCAATAAATCAATGCCCAGTCGCAATTCGCCAACCAACAGGGCTGGTAAAACAGTAAATACAATGCTTTGGGAATATATTGTGGTTTGTGAAAAAAACAGAAAATAATTGAATGTGGCTTTTTTGACAGTCTCCATTCAAAAGCCTCATACTATCAATTTTCCGATTTGATAGATTATGAATGAAACTAACCATGCAAAACCTGTTTGATACAGAATAATAAAGAATGTACCTTTCAGGCTGCCGAGTTCGCGTTTTACGGTTGCTATTGCCGCTACGCAAGGCGTGTACAATAGCGTGAACACTAAAAAACTGAAGGCGGAAAGCGGCGAAAACATCGTGTGCAACGCCTTGCCAAGTTCCGCTCCGCTTGCGCCCGTTAAAACGGCTAATGTGCTGATAACCGCTTCCTTCGCCATAAAACCTGTAATAAGTCCCGTAGAAATACGCCAATCCGAAAAGCCCATAGGAGCAAAAATAAAACTGATAGACTGCCCGATGGCTGCCAACATGCTGTCGGCGCTGTCGGCTACCTGATTGAAACGTATGTCAAATGACTGCAAAAACCATATCGCGATGGTTGCTATAAAAATAATAGTAAATGCTCTTTGAATGAAACCCTTTGCCTTTTGCCACAGCAACAATAGCACGGTTTTCAGAGACGGTAAGCGATAGTTCGGAAGTTCCATAACAAACGGCACGGGCGCGCCTCTGTAAACGGTTTTTTTGACTATAAATCCCGAAATAACGCCCATAACGATACCCAGCAGATATATTCCAATCATCACAAGCGCTCTGTTTGCTGGGAAAAACGCGGCTGTGAACAGGGCGTATATGGGCAATTTGGCGCTGCAACTCATAAATGGCGTTAGAAAAATCGTCATTTTTTTATCGCGCTCGCTTGCCAAAGTTCTTGTAGCCATAACTGCCGGCACCGTGCAGCCGAAACCTATCAGCATGGGAACAAAACTGCGCCCTGAAAGTCCGATTTTTCGCAAAGGCTTGTCCATAACAAACGCTATACGCGCCATATAGCCGCTGTCTTCTAACAGCGCAAGGAAAAAGAACAGCGTAACGATGATGGGAACAAAACTCAAAACCACGCCAACGCCGGCAAATATACCGTCAACGATAAGCGACAAAAGTACCGGATTTAACCCGAAATTTTCCAAAGCGTCTCCAACCGCTTCGCTCAATTTGCCTATTGCGCCTTCTAACAGTTCGCTCAACGGCATTCCTATAACGCCAAAAGTGAGCCAAAAAACCGTAAACATTATTCCCAAAAAAGCGGGGAAAGCCCATATTTTATGTGTCAGCGCAGAATCAAGGCTTACGCTGCGACGGTATTCGCGACTTTCTTTTACTTTTACTACGCACTTGCGGCAAACCTCCTCTATGAACTGATAACGCATATCGGCTATGGCGGCTTCCCTGTCGGTTTCCAACTCCAATTCCATTTCCTCAACTGCATGTTCAATTATATGTACTTCTTTTTCAGAAAGATGCAGATTGTTAAGCAAAGGCTCGTCTCCTTCAACTAATTTGGAAGCGGCAAAACGAACAGGTATGCCCCGCTTTGCAGCATGATGCTCTATAAGGTGCGATATTGCGTGAATTGCCCTGTGCGCCGCACCGGTTGGCTCCATTGAGCGTGTACAGAAATCATAACGCACGGGCTTTATTTTGTTGCGAGCCGTATTTATTGCCTGCTCAACAAGGTCAATCAACCCCTGATTTTTCTTTGCCGATATGGGCGATACGGGTATGCCAAGCGCTTCACGAAGTAAAAACAGGTCTATGCTCCCGCTGTTAGCCGCAACTTCGTCCATCATGTTTAGAGCCAACACCATAGGTATTTGAAGTTCAATTAATTGCAGCGTTAAATACAGACTGCGTTCAATATTGGTAGCGTCTATTATATTAATGATAACGTCGGGTTTTTGTTTCAACAGATAGTCGCGGGTAATTATTTCTTCGCTTGTGTAGGGCGACAGTGAATAAATACCGGGCAAATCAACCAAAGTAATATCTTTGTGTCCTGTAATTGAGCCTGTTTTTTGTTCAACGGTAACGCCGGGAAAATTTCCTACGCGCTGGTTTGAGCCTGTGAGTCTGTTAAACAGGGTCGTTTTTCCGCTGTTTTGGTTTCCCGCCAAGGCAAATATCATATCTGTACCTCCTCTATCGTTATTTTTTCAGCGTCTTCCAAACGCAGCGTCAGCACGTATCCGCGCAAAAGCAGTTCAATGGGGTCGCCCATGGGAGCGGCTTTCTTAACGGTAACAACCGTACGCGGCGTTATACCCATGTCGAGTAACCGCCGCCGCAGTATCTTTTCGCCGCCGACCGTCAAAACGCAACCGCTTTTGCCTATGCCTAATTCTTTTAAGGTCATATTTCGGAGGCAAACGCCGATATTAATAAAACTTTGACCGCATATCCTTTATGTTTGCGGCTTCATGCAACGCCTGCAACGCTTCCTGCATAGCCCTGCTCGCATAGGTATTCATTAATCTGAATCTTGCCTGTTCAAAACCAATTTGGTCAGGCTCTGTTATTTGCGTTACCGTAAAGAGATATACGCCGTTAAATCCTTCAACAGGATTAGAGATATTGCCTTCGCCTGCAATGGCGGCAGTGGCTATAAGTTCAGGCTCTATCCCCGCGTTCGGAATAGAAAATGTAGAAAATGTAATGCCGCTTGCCGTTTCGATTGGTAAATTCAGGTTTAGAGCCAAATCTGAAAACGATTGTGCGGCGTTTGCCGCTTCCAAAAGTTGTGCGCTAATAAGTTCGCCCTTCTTTGTGCGACGAACGCTCAAATCTATTTCGGAAATAAGGTCTTCCATAGGCGTAAAACCTTCCTTTCGTATATTTTTCAATATCGCTACTACGTGCATGTCGTTGAAAGTGAACACGTCCGAAATATCTCCGCGTTTTGCTTCGTGCGCCCAGCGGACTATCTGGCGCGCCGACTGCAATCCGGGTATCTGACGGTCATTTTCGCCAAGAAAATTAGCCGAACGTCTAAAAAGGTTTTGCTCGGCTGCCGCTTCGTCAAACTGCCTTTCCGATCTGTTTTCTATGGCAAATTTGCTTGCCTGCGTAAAAATTATCTGTTCTGTTCGCGTACTTGGCAAAATTTCATGCTGAAGCGTTGCTAATTGCACTTTTCTGACTTCTCTGCCACGTTCTGTTACCTGTATCACTATGACGCCCTGTCCGGGATAATTAAGCGTGGTAACTTCTCCCGCTCTCAAATCGAATAGCGATTCCATCATCGAGCCTTGCAAACTTATTTCGTGCAACCAGCCAATATCGCCGCTGTTGGTAGCAGCCCCGGGATCAGCCGAGTATTGCGCCGCCAAAACTGCAAAATTTGCGCCATTTTCGATGGCTGTTTTGATGCTGTCCGCCAGCGTAACGGTTGTATTGTGTGAAATCTGCGTCTGCTCTTGTGTAGCAAGTACTATCTGACGCGCTCTGACAGAATCGGGACGATTTTCCGCTTTTGTCAATCTTACTAATTTCCAAATTTCGTCGTCCAAATAAGGACCGACCATAGAGCCAATAGGCGCGTTGAACAGTTCTGCGGTCTGCATCGGCAGTTGTTCGGCTGTCAAAAACCGCGTGTCCACAGGTTTAGCGTTAATCGCGATAAATTGGAACGGGTCTTCGGCTTCTTCAAATGCGGGCTTGATGTTTTCTATCCATTCCTGCGCGGCAACGCGGTCTTCGTCAGAAGGTACGATGTTGAAAACCACAAATTCAATGTCGCGAGAAGCGTCCTGTTGCCATCTGTTTCTATTCCTGTTGTAATATGTTCTCAAATCGTTGTTTGATACGTCCACTAAACTGTCGGGAATTGAAAAATAATTTTGAACAATATAGTCAAAATCAACGCGTCTGTTTGTTTCCTGATTTTCGTTTTCAGCCATAAAATCGGGTACATAGATGCCTTTGCTAACCAATTCGTTGTATTTCTGCATGTAACGGTCATCAACAATTCGTTTTTCCCAAAACGCCCATTGATGCGCATCTTCCGGATACATATCCTTGTTTCTCAAAAAATCCATCATAAATGCACGGTCAAATTCGCCTGTCTGCTGATTGGCAAACAACTGCCTTAAAATAGGCGGAGGGTTGAAGCCTGTGATAATATCCCACAATTCATCGGGCGATACCGCAAGCCCTTTTACCCGTTCAAACGTTTGAAGCAAAATCGTTTCGTTTATAAGTTCGTTCCAAGCCTGATCGTGTACCATGTCTCTCATGCGATCGTCAAGCGCTCCGCCTTGCGAAAACCTGTTAGACATTTCGTTGATTTTTTCTTCCAACTGCTGCACATTCAACGTTTGTCTGCCAACCTTTGCAACGTCTAAATTACGTACTCTGCCTCCGCTGGGAAAAATAAAATCGCCAAGCACGAAGGCAAACAATGCAAGACCTATCACTATTGCAATTATCCCGCCTCTTTTTCTAATATTCTCTAATACTGCCATTTGTATAGTAAAAAAATTTAATTTTAACCGTTTATTATTTGAGGGCGCAAAAGTAGTAAAAAGTTTTCAGTTTTCAGCAAAAAGATTTTATATTTGGGTAAAAAAAAATTGAAGCGCTATTTGTTTTCACTTCTACGAAAAATATTGCGTATTCAGTGCATTTTGCTATAATACCCCTAATTCCCGCAATTCTTCTATTGTTACCGTTGGCGGCATTTCGTTGTTGCGGATTTTTTTGATAACCAAATCTGCAACCTTCATTGCATCTTCTTCTGTTGCGAAGCCCGCATTGCCCGGAAGACCCGGACGTGAAGGCTGATGTACCATTACAGAGCCATACATGAGAATATTGTAGCCGAAAGTGCCGTTTTCCGAAGGAATGATTACTGCCTTGAGGTCGGCATTGCTGTACGGATTTTCAATTTCAACGTCTTCACTTGATGACACGTTTCTATTTTGAAAAAATAAAAACCAACCGCCAACAAGCAGGGAAATCAGCAATACTAACGCAGATATATAATATTTTACCATTTCAAGCGAATTGAACCATTTTTAAATTATCTGCAAAATCGTTAACGCTTTCGCTTACTTTTTGAAATGATGTATTATCGTAATGAAAATCAAATTTTGCCTCTACGAAGTCTTTCCCTTCTTCTCCATATAACTCTTTCATTTCAAGATAGCCGACTTCGAAATCTTCAATGGCTTCTTCCACTGTATTTCCATTCCCATGAATTCCATAATTCAGCGTATCGTCGCTTAAATCAACATATACGCCATACGTGCCGTTATTACCACGCTCAATGTATGCTTTTACTATGTTCATATCCTTCATTGGTTAAAGTTTAATGCCTGACTTTTTAGTAATGCTCTTTAATGTTCCAGATTTTACTTCTTCGTTCTTATGGTGGCTCATTTGAAACATTTCGCCGGTTTCAGGATTTATCCATATAGGATGCCTGCTTCCATTGCGAAAAAAGCGACAATTTGTCGTGTGTTTTATCAACCTTTCTAACTCTGAATACTTCATAACATTAAAAATTTTCGCCGCAAAAATAACACTTTTTTCAATTCCAACAAAAAAAACGAGTTGCTTGCAACCCGTTTTTTAAGTTTTATAGTTCTATAGTTAATAGTTTTATAGCAAAACGCCCTATCAAACTATCGCCCTATCAAACTATTGAACTACCACTCTTACCGTATTCCCACCACTACGAATTATATACACTCCTTGCGTTGTAAGGTTTATATCAATTTCTGCGCTGTTGGGCTTGCTTTGATGCACTAATACGCCCGACAATGTGTAGATGCTCAAGGTTTCGTCAACTGCTATGCCTGTTATGTGCAGCAATTCATTGCGTACATAAGCGCGTAGCGGATTGGTTGTGATAAGAAGTTCAGGGGCAGAGGTTACAGGTTGTGATGTTACCGTTACCGTCGCTGCATTTGAGCGAACAGAAGTTGCGCCTGTAGCGCGTACTTCAACAAAGTAATAATACGTTTCTGCCGTTAGCGTAGTTGGTATTTGATAACTTGCGGCAGTTGCCCCCGATATTACCGTGCCGTCGATATTGCTGTTCGTTGTGGTGCTATACCATTGATAAGTGACCGTTCCACAATTTACGTCCGCTGTAACAGATAGATTGCCGGATATGCTGCCTGCTATAACGTTGGTTGTCGGTGCAGGCTGGGTACCAATAGTGATAACAGGAGCCGATACATTAACCGGTGCCACATTTGAGCGCGTGGAAATACTAACGCCCACAATGCTAACCTCGCAGAAATAATAATAGGGACTTCCCACCGCAGTATGCGTTGTAGGAATTGTATAACTTGCGTCGGTTGCGCCGATGATTATCGTGCCACCGGTATTGCAGTCTGTTGTGTTATTGTACCATTGATAAGCGAGTGTTGCATTTGGGGTTACGCTTGCCGATACCGTTAAATTGCCGGTAATGCAACCTGCAGTAAGGTTGGTAGTCGCCGCCGGTTGACCGGAAATAGTAAGCCGCCACACGTTCACATACGCTACATTGGAACGAACGGGCAATGCGCCGACAACTCTGACCTCGCAGAAATAATAATACGTTCCCGCAGTCAGCGAGGGCGGCATTGTATAATTTGCGCTTGTTGCGCCGATTATTGCCGTGCCGTCTGCATTGCTATTCGTTGTGCTGCTGTACCACTGATAAGTAATTGTAGCATTTGGAGTTACGCTTGCCGATACTGACAAAATTTCGGAAATGCTGCCCTCACTGACATCAGTTATTTCTGTTGGTTGTGAAGTAATGGTAATGACCGGAATAATCGAAATAGTACCAAAATCCTTCCACACATTGGCGGTACTGTATGTATAAACGGCAAGTACGCGCAAAGTAGCGGCGTCTTTGTTTACATTTAAAAATACATCGTCTTCAATGGACTGAGGCGTAGCCGCGTGATTGATAACTTCGGTTAATTTCAGGCAATCTCTGAACGAAAACCCTGCGATTTCGTTAACGGCGTTGCCTATTTCCAATTGTTTTAGCCCTGTACCGAACAATCCCCAAGCGAAAGCATTGTTGCGAATAACGTTCCTGCCAATATACACCTCTTCGATAGGCGAGTCGTGAAAAGGACTAAAATTATTGCCCGAAACATAATTGTTCATCGTCAGTGCCGTAGTACCGTTGGCTATGGAAACTTTTCGCAAGTTTGGGTAATTTTCAAAAGCGCGTTGTCCGATGGTATTAACGTCGTTTTGTATCACAAGCGAGTGGATTTTATGGCGAAACTCGTTCCATGGCGGATTTGTGGCGTTATAATCGGGCATGTTTCCTGTGCCGCTGATGGCGAGCGTTCCATTTAAATCGTAAGTCCATGCAAGCCCTCCGGTAAGCGTACCTGAAGGCAGGGGGTCGCCATTGAAATAAAAATCTTGCCAAACCACTCTGTTTTTATAGGTTGCTACTGTACCTTGCGGTACTACAAGATTTACAAATCTCTGTTGAACGCTGGTAAACACATTGCCGGTTACCGTAATAGGGTCAGTCCAGTTAACTGTTAGCGATAAAAGAGCCGTGCAGCCGTTAAACGCATTGGCGCCGATGGAGGTAATATGATTTGGTATATTTATGTGTGTAAGATTGCCGCAGCCCATAAACGCATTGGCGTTGATATTGGTCACATTATTGCCAAAAGTTACTTGCTCTATTGACGTTCCAAAAACATCTCTATTGTTGTTTGAATTTTGGTAGGTCACAGTTAGATTTCTGCCCCAATGAAGTGTTTCTACAGGACAGCCGTAAAAACTTCCTTGCGGCTCTTCATATCCCACCCCCCCTGATGCTCCTAGTAACGCAAGCAGATTATTTCCATCTTCTATTGTCAGGGTCGTTAAATAACTATTGTCTCGAAAAGCGTTCTGTCCGATAGTATTAACGGTGTTGGGGATATTTAGGCTTGAAAAAGAGCCAATATTGCGAAAAGCATCATTGCCAATGGTTGTAAGAGAACTTGGTATTGTTAAACTTGTCAAACCACAGCCGTTAAACGCATTGGCGCCGATGGAGGTAATATGATTTGGTATATTTATGTGTGTAAGATTGCCGCAGTCCATAAACGCATTGGCGTTGATATTGGTCACACTATTGCCAAAAGTTACTTGCTCTATTGACGTTCCAAAAACATCTCTATTGTTGTTTGAATTTTGGTAGGTCACAGTTAGATTTCTACCCCAATGAAGCGTTTCTATAGGACAGCCGTAAAAACTTCCTTGCGGCTCTTCATATCCCACCCCCCCCGATGCTCCTCGTAACGCAAGCAGATTATTTCCATCTTCTATTGTTAGGGTCTTTAAATAACTATTGTCTCGAAAAGCGTTCTGTCCGATAGTCGTAACATTTGCGGGTATGGTTACAGACGTTAACCCTATGCAGTCACGAAACGCATTGTTGCCAATTACTGTAACACCACTACCGATGTTTATTGCAGTGAAGGAAGCACCATACCACGGAGGTCTTGTTGTTGATGTGGTACCATAATCCGGTATTGTGCCACTACCGCTAATAGTAAGCGTTATCCCCGAAATTTCCCAAAAAAGGTCTGTACCCTGTATTTGGGTTTGCGTCTGGGCGGTCATTGTTGCGGCAAAAAGTAAGCCGCACATTAGAAGCGTCGCTCTTTTCAATGTTAAATTGAAAAGAAACGTTGTCATTGTATAGATGCGGCATGCCGCGTCTACACAATAGTTCTCATGGTCGGAGGCAAGCCCCGCCTCTGCTACGCCGCCGCATGTCAGGGCGTCGTTCGTTCCGCTAAAAGCGGTTATAAAGTTTGATTTTGTCATTTTATTATATTTATTAAAATGTTTATTATTAAATTAATTATTTGTTTATTTATGCAATTTTGAATTATTTTTTTGATACCGCTTACACAAAAATCGAAAAGCGTGGAAATTAATTTTCTTGTTCTGATGTTCAGGTTTCCACGCCTATGTTCTCTTACAAGTTTTCCACGCCGCACATGCGGCGCTTACTAACCTGCTCTTGAGAACATAACCCGACCTAATCGTGTTACAATATGGAAATCGAACATCAAGAACGGTAGCAATCGCTACAATTAACTTACTGATATGTGTGTTTTAGTGGTTCATTTCATTGGCGGGGGATTTTAGTTATTAGTTATTAGAGATTAGATTAATTCGTTATCTTTCAGTATTTTTGTTACTTGGTCTGATGTGAGGTCAGTGAATTTTGCAATGGCATCTATTGAAAATCCATTATTGTGACCTCTGATAGCAGCGTCAATCTTTTCATCGGTGCGTCCTTCGGTGCGTCCTTTGAGTTCGGCGGTGTACAGTTGGCTTTTTTGCGACATATCAAATCTTTGATTTGCTTCGTATTCGGCTCTCTGTTGGGGGGTCATTTTCAGCACGTTCAACTTTTCGCCTGCCGCCTGAATGCCCGCCGCCGTAAATTCGCTTTTTACCGCAGAGTTTTTAAGTACATACACCCACTCGTCAAATTTGCTCTTTGTCGGCTTTTTGGGAACATATTCCCTGTTCTTCCTTTTTCGCATGTCTTCATCTTCAAACTTTCGTGGAAGTATCAGAAAATATTCGGGGTGTATCTCTTTTGGAGCATTTGAGGTTGGGTCTAAATTTTGCGAAAATGGGATAACCTCGTCAAAATGAATACCTTTAAATTCCGTCAAATTTGCTGTAAATATGTATTCGTCTTTGGCGTCCATTCCATAATATGAAATGTTGATTGAATATACCTTTTTGACGTCATAGAGTTTTCCCGACGCCACCTGCTCAACAACTGCCTTGCAAGCAT
>Ga0099364_10015102_pt1 | contig 10206 bp, 20 predicted proteins | sample TergutTh196P3_FD_73070 | JGI IMG/M metagenome (GOLD analysis project Ga0099364, IMG submission 73070) | Microcerotermes parvus P3 segment gut microbial communities from Pointe-Noire, Republic of the Congo - Th196 P3 | ecosystem: Host-associated > Arthropoda: Insects > Digestive system > Gut ...
CGAAATGTCAAAAGCAATATGCAAAATGAGAATTAGAGGAAAATGGCATAAAGCTGAAATGACACTGAAAATAATAAAATTATTCCAAAAAATTAAGATAGACTACCTAAATTGAGCGGAGTTAGGGATTAATAATGACTTCAGAACATACTAAAGAAGAATATAAACAAATTTGTGAAAAACTTCTAAAACATAACTACGAGAACACAAATGGGTTACTTAATAAACCGGGGATTGACATATATCTACTCTTAAAAGAAAATGATAAGATCATTGGGGCAATTTCTTGTGATACATTTAATATGTGTATGTATATTGATGTTTTATGGTTGGATAAAGAATATAGAGGATTGGGATATGGAAAAAAACTAATCTTTCAAGCTGAAAAGATAGCAAAAGAAAATGGTTGTATTTTTTCTCATACCTGCACATATAACTATCAGTCACCTGATTTCTATAAAGCGTGTGGTTATGAAGTTTTTGGAGAAATTAGTGATTACCCCAATGGAATTATTCAGTATTTTTTAAAGAAAAAACTATAAAGTATAGAGAAAACAATCATAATAAGGAGTATAAATGCCTGAAAAAATAATAAAACTAAAAATCGAGGACAAAATCAGCGATGTTCTGAGTGGAAATGTATTAAACAGTACCATAGATTTAATAAACTATTTAAATGACATAAAGATGACACCGCAGTGGTCTGCTACGAATGTCTGGAAAGTCAGCTACAAAACATTTAGTGTGTGTTTTATAAGATTGTATGGATGTGCTGATTACCATAATTTGAAAGCAGGTTCTTGGCATATTGTACCTTTTATCGGTGAATACGAGAGCTCGGCACTATCCGATGAGTTTAAAGAAATTGTTTGGAAAAATAAAGTAACCTGCCGGGGATGTGGTAAATGTGCTTTAGAACTTAAAAGTGTTTTTGGGAAAACCTTTGACTATGCTTGTGAGAAATCTATTGTTTTTACTAATCCTGATACAAAGCACCTTGAGTGTGTAAAAAAACTCATTGAGTTGAGGATAAAAGATATCAAAGATGGAAACGCAAAAAAGCATAAATACATCCCTGCTAAAGACAGGTGAAAAATATTCTTGACAAAAAACGGACTTTTAAAATAATGGATTTTATGAAATATTTTAATGGAGTGTAATATGAAGAAAATAAGATTGTATCTTGATACTTCGGTGGTGAGTGCGCTTGATGACCCCAAGAAACCTGAAAGAATGCGAGAAACACATTTACTTTGGAAAGATATAAAGTCAGGTAAATATGAGATAGTAATTTCATTTGTCTTTATTGATGAGGTAGAAAAATGTAAACAACCTAAAAGAGATGTAATGTATGATTTTTTAAGTACAATAAAATATGAAAAATTAGAAGCAAATGATACTATAACAGATATAGCCGATGAGGTTTTCAAATTGGGAATTCTCCCGAAAAAATCAAGAAACGATAGGTTACATATTGGAAGTGCTATTGTCAGCTCATGTAACTATATTGTATCTTGGAATTTTAAACATTTAGTAAAAATAAAAACAGTAAATGGTGTTCGGGCGATTACCAACCTACACGGATTTAACCCAATAGACATAATTGCTCCAGCCAGTTTAATATATTAGGAGGAATAATGGAACCAAAACTTGAAATTAGCCCTGACTTCACCCTTGAAGATATTCGTAAAATTCGAGATTACACTTACGAAATCACAAATAATATGACTACTCAAGAATTATGTGATTACTACAATAAAGGAGCTGAGGCAGGTTTCAAACGCATTGAAGAATTGAAAGTAGAAAGAAGTAAAAGAATCAATGGAACCCAAACTTGAAATAAGCCCAAATTTTACACTCGAAGATATTCGCAAAATTCGTGACTACAACTACGAAATGACGAAAAATATGAATACAGAAGAAATGGTTGCTTACTACAGAAAAGGTGCTGAAGCAGCATTTAAAAGAATGGCAGAGTTACGAGAAGAAAAGAAAAAGAAACAATGAAAGAAATTGTTATAAACTTTTGTTAATGGGATTTTAGCGTATTTTCGATAGAATATCGGAGTTTATCGTCCCTCGTATTTTCAGTAGAAAAACATCACGAAAAAAGGATATTACTATGTTTGATATATTCGTAAATGAGTAATCAATGGCGTCTATTAATAAGTTATGCGAAATGGCGGCTAAAATTAATAAAGAATAATGTAAAGCGACTTTGTAGCTAGTTGACAAAAGAAAAAAAATATAATAGGGAATATAAATGAGAGACAAAAAATGGGTATTAGAGCATAGAGGTGGTACGCTTAAAATTGAACAACAAAAACTATTGATGAAATGGTCTATGGATTGTTTAGAACATTTATTACCTTTATTAAATAATAACATAAATGAAAATATTAATAATGCAATAAATATTGGAAAAAATTGGATTAATGGAAAAGCAAGTACTGGAGATGCTATAAAAATTTCTCGAGAGATAATAAAATATATAAAAACATTAGACGATGAACTGGAAATTGTACTTACACGTGCTGCTGGTCATGCAGTTGCGACAGCACATATGGCAGATCATTCTATGGGATCTGTATATTATGGATTAAAAGCAATAAAAATTAGTGGAGGATCTATTGATTCTGAATTAAAATGGCAAATCGAACAAATTCCTGTAGAATTAAAGGAATTAGTTATTAATGGATTAAAGAATAAAGGAATAATAAATTAATGGAGTACACCACCACATCGCATAACAAACGATTAACGCTACGCCGCCTATTCGGCGGCTCGGGGTTCAATCTTGAACATTATACGACATTCACCCTATCGCGGTGCGAACAGTAAGATTCTTTTAAAAGGAACATAGATTCATTTAAATTCTGATTGCTAAATTGGTGAGGTAGATTATGAAAATAGTTGAATTGCAAAAAGAAAATAAGGAAGAAGTAGAGCGAGTTGTTGCAAATAGTTATAGTGGGCTTCAAATCGCTATTAGACTTATCGGAGGAAAAAATGAAAGAGATTGAAGCAAATAAAGTAGCATGGGGACAATTGTCTAAAGCACATTATGAACATTATAAAAAGGCAATATTAGATAAGAAACATAGTTTCAGCAAAATCATTGAAGAAGAATTAGGTGACATTTCTGGGAAAACAGTCATACATCTCCAATGCAATACTGGGGCTGATACTGTTTTACTTGCTCAAAAAGGGGCAATTGTTACTGGAGTAGATTTAGTGCCAGATAATATATTTTACGCAAAAAAAATGTCAGATGAATTAGGAATTAAAAATATCGATTTTATAGAATCTGATATTATGGAATTCAAGGATAACCATCACAAAAAGTATGACATGGTATTTACGACAGAAGGAGTGTTATGCTGGCTTCCTGATCTAAATAAATGGGCTGAAACGATAAAACATTTGTTAAATGAAGATGGTGTTTTATATGTACTGGATGGCCATCCATTCTTCATGGCTTTTGATGAAGAAAAGTTAAAAGAAAATAAATTGGAGATTAAATATCCGTATTTTACCAGAGAACCTGAATATGAAGATGAAATGGGTGATTATGCCTCAGATAGCAAAATGGGAGTTAATTACGGTTGGATGTACAAAGTCAGTGACATAATAAATTCGTTAGCAAAAGCAGGGTTAACAATAGAATTTTTTAATGAATATGATACTTTATATTTTAATCTTGGTGAAATGGAAGGTAGTGATAACGGGCAGTATCATTATCCTTTTTTTGATACAAGGTTACCCTTTACATTCAGCCTTAAAGCAAGGCTAGTTAGAAAATAAAAGAAAAATAGAAGTAGGTTCTTATGTTAATTCCAGTATTACATTATGAAGGAAATTGTGCGGATGCTATAGCTTTATATGAGAAAGCATTTAATACAAAAACAAAAGATTTGATTATAGTGAAGATAATAAAATTCGTCATTCTGAAATGGTTATTCATGAGCAGACGGTTTATTTAAATGAAAGGAGGATTTCCTTTTATAACTACTTTGCTCTAGACTTGTAACATCAGAAAAAAAAATACCGCAGAAACTCAAAAAAAGTGTTGACAAAAAACCTGACTTTAAAATAATGGATTGCATGATCAATTTTACGGAGAATTGAATGAAGAAAATAAAGCTTTATCTAGATACTTCGGTTATAAGTGCTCTTGATGATCCAGAGAAACCGGAAAGAATGCAAGAAACACAGGTATTATGGGAAGACATTAAATCAGGAAAATATGATATATTTGTTTCTGATGTTCTATTTGAAGAAATCAGAGATTGTCAGCAACTTAAAAGAGATAGTTTATTTAATTTTCTATACGAAATTGAATTTGTAAACATAGAATCAAGCGAGACTATCAATACTATAGCTGACGAAATTATCAAACAGGACATTCTCAAAGCAAAACATCGAAATGATTGTTTGCACATAGGATCTGCATTAGAGGGATACTGTGACTGTATCGTATCATGGAATTTTAGACATCTGGTAAATTTTAAGACGATAAAAGGAGTTCGTATCATTACGAATGTATTGAATTATAAAAATATAGAAATTATGTCACCAACTATGTTGATAAATAAGGAGAAATAATGGAACCAAAACAGGAAATAAGCCCTAATTTTACGCTTGAAGACATTCGTAAAATTAGAGATAACGATTATGAAATGACAAAAAACATGAGCTCTAAAGAAATGGTTGCTTACTATAGAACTGGAGCTGAAAAATGTATAAAGGAATTCGAGGCATTTAAAGAAAGGAAAAGAGCGAATAACCATGCTAAAACTTGAAATAAACCCAAATTTTACACTTGAAGGTATTCGCAAAATTCGTGACTACAACTACGAAATGACCAAACACATGAATACAGAAGAAATGGTTGCATACTACAGAAAAGGTGCTGAGGTAGCATTTAAAAGAATGGCAGAGCTCCGCGAAGAAAAGAAAAAGAAACAATGAAAGAAATTGTTATAAACTTTTGTTAATGGGATTAAATTGTTTTTTAGATAGATAATCAGAGTGTATCGCCTCTCGTTTTTCAGTAGAAAAACATCATGAAATAAGGATAGTAGAATGGATGAAAAAATAATTTCAATATTAGATATTGCACAAAAAATGAATGTAAATAAGCAATATGTATTTAGAATAGTTAAAAAGTTAAATATTGAAAAAATATTTATCAAGAGAGAAACCTCGAGAGGGTAAAAATTGCTTATGTAAATAAAGACGATGAAGACAAAATAATTGAATATCTAAATAATAAAAACATAATGAATTCATTTGAAAAAAAAGACCTAATATCTAATGTAAATGGATATTTTTATCTAATTCAATTAGAACCTGATTTAGACCCTGGTAGATTTAAGGTAGGCTTTGCTACATCCCTTGAAGATAGAATACGTCAACATAAATGTTCTGCTCCTTTATTAAAACTCAAGAAACATTGGGCATGTAAATCATTGTGGGAAAAAACGATAATAGATTGTATTACAAATGATTGTGAAAAAATACATACTGAGGTGTTCAGATCAACTTCTATTGATATAGTAATCAAAAAATGTGATGAATTTTTTGATATAATGCCAAAGTTGTAAAGGAGTTGGCACATCGCATAACAAACGGTTAACGCTTCACCGCCTAACGGCGGCTCGGGGTTCAGTTCGGCTAGGTCTGTCGTCCAGTGGGCTACACATATCAATTACATTGGTTTCAGATTATTATTTAACCTAATCACTATTTTCTCAAAATCACGAAGCCGAGCTTCTTCGGTTTTAAAGGAAAGGAAACGCTTTGTATAAGTTACTTGCACAGACTTTGACATTTTCATAAAATTTTCATAGGCAGGTGAAAAGCCTTCCAATTTTTCTATTAATACAGCAATATCAGAATAGGTAACGGGAGCTGGTTTGGGACTATCCCAAGTTCCATTTTTCATTGCTGTTATTATTGCTTTTTCGCCAATAGATGTCATCAATCTACTTTCACGAAGTTTTTGAACTATCTTTTTATTTCTCTCCGACCATTGGCTCTTTTCATGCCTCCGAGCAAAGTATTTTAAATATTTCGTATCGTCTATGCTTTTTATTTGTCCATCTATCCACCCAAAGCATAATGCTTCTTCCAGAGCATCATTTGCTGTCAAAGTAGCTACTGTTTTTGTTTTGCCAAAAACAATCCAAACACCTTCATGTGTTTCTGAGTGTTCTTGAAGCCATGCACGAAAATCATCTCTTGTAGAGAATAGTAATTCAAGTTTTTCTGATTTTGATATTTTATTTTTCATTTATAATGATTCCTTTCTAAAATAAAATCACCAATTTTTGACATACACTCAAGTATTGAATCTCTGAATTTTGTCAAACCATCTGTATTCTCTTTTTTCAACATATCCATATAATCTACTCTTAAGGCATATAAAACATCATATATTTCAGTCTCATCAGCGATTTGGAGCATAGAAAGAATATCAAGCATCAATGGTGTAAATAGTCTATGTTTCATTGAGGACAAATCATTAAATGTTGGTGTTTTGGAAAGAAAGACTTTCATTTCATTGTAATATATTTCGTAATTTTTGTATGATTGGGATGCCAACGACATATCTATTGATACTTTATCATCTGCTGGCACTATTATTGAACAAAATGTTTCATCGTGACATGCTTCCATGAGTTCTTGCTGGGTAAGGGCATCAAAATCGGGTACTTGCTCGGTTTCGTGTCTCATATTGAGAAATTTGTATTTACCTTGCTCAAAGCCTTTGTAAATTACAGCGTGCTTTGATTCTGTTCTGTGTATAGTTTTGATTCCCATCATTACATTCACATTTGGTTCCAAGAAACCAATTAGTTCAAGTTTTGAAAATCTATATTCTTCTATTTCAAAACCCTTGGGTTTAAGAAACAAATCAAACCAATATTTACTTTGCAACATAGATCCCGCAAAATATTCTTCACCATCATAATAAAAACAGTATGGAATTGCGGCTTGAATGATAATCTCTCTATCGGTGATATTTATGCCAAATTGCTCTAACATATTGGCTAAACCAGTATACGAACAAGAGCGATTAAATGTCATGTATTTCATTGGAATTCCTGCTTTTTATTAAAAATTAGAACAGTATTGCTCTTAAACAATATAATTATGTTTGATTTTATTTTCCGTCTTTTTGCAGTTAGTTCCAAAACGGAACTAACTGAATTGACATCCAATTTACCTGTGTTAAATATATTCATCTTAATCACCGTTTCGCTTTTGATAATTCAATCTCAAAAACAAAATGCAGCATATCCACATTGCGATAATGCTTTATTACTTCTCCTGTTTTTATCATTCCTACTCGTCTGGCTACATTTTGTGAAGGAATGTTATTATCTCTCATGATAGAATAGACTTTTTCTGCTTTTAGTATATCATTTGCATATTTCTTGCAACCTATTGCTGCTTCTGTAGCATAACCATGATGCCAATATTTCTTTTTGAACATATAACCTATTTCAAGATATTCAACATCATTGATATTTTGAATAGTCAAACCACACATTCCTAAAAAATCGTCTGTATTTTTATGTATCACTGCCCATAAACCAAAACCATCTTTTTGATAGCGGTCGATTTGTTTATCATACCAACCTTTGACTTCTTCATCTGATAAAGTGTGTTCATAAGTGTACATTGTTTCCTTGTCTTGTAATATTTCACATAAGTCGTCAGAATCGGTTTCGTACAGTTTTCTTAAAAATAATCTGTCGGTGGAAAGGATAAAGTTTTGTTCATTTTTTATTTTATCTACCAACTCATTTATACAATCATCTACGCTTTTTCCTGCCGTATCTATTATGATATGTTCTTTATCCCATTGCTCATAATCTCTGTTCAAAACATCAGTCCAGCAGAGTAATTTCAGATTCGGAATATCGGTTACTCTTTCTTCAATTCTCCTTCTATGTTCTGCAATGTCAGAGCATATCACTTCAATATTTATGTATTCATAATTATGCTCTATTGCAATGTTTTCATATTCTGTGCGAGTCAGCTTCCATGGGCTACAGCTATCCATAACCACAGAATTACCAACCTTTAGATTGTCAGCAATAAGCCTATATGTGAGACGATAACCCTCTCCTTGAACATCAAAACTACACAAATCTCGTAAACTTTGCTCTATTGTGTCGATTCGTACATAAGTAGCTTTAAAATTAGTCGAGATAGATTTGGCAATAGAAGATTTACCCACTCCGGGCAATCCTGATAAAATATATAGTTTATTTTTGTGGGTCATATTGAGTTTATATACTCCACAATCGGTTGCAATGTTTCTTTATCTTCAAAATTCACTACTTTACCATAAGTGGCTAAAAAATGTTTATCTTCTTCAGTCATTTCTGTCTCTTTTTTTCGTTTGGTTACCCATTTCAACATTGTCATCATCATCCTATGCATAAGAGTCAGCTTCGAATAATCACAGCTACCCCTTAAATGGAAAAAACTGATATTTTTAAGCTGTTCTTTGCTAAAACACATCTCTTTGATTTTTTGATAGTTTGTAGATTTTGGGTCTGCTAAACCAACTGTAAACACCACTATTTTTTTGTCTTTCAGGCTATCCAATTGCTTTTTTAAGATGGAGCTACCTAATATACCACCTGCATAAAGACCACCACCCAATACAATGGTGTCAAAATCTTTAAGGTTTATCTGTTTATTTTCTTTCAAATTCACAGCCCGACAATTCAATTCTTCTGCGAGCCAACACGCATATCGCTGTGTGCTACCGTAGATTGATTTGTAAATGACTATTGTCATTTCACCTCCTTTTTCCACTTTCGAATCTGTGGTCTGAAATTTGTAAAAGGTGCTACTGAATTAATATGAAGCCATTTCCAAACAGGCCACCCAGCTTTTATATACGCCCATTTGCGTTGATTGAGTTCAAAGAGTGTTTTTTCATCCAAAGTTTCTATCCAATCAACAAACTCTTCTTTTGTTTTTGCAAATTCTGAGAGCAGACTTTTCAAATCTCCCTTGTTGTGTTTGTCATAAAATGTCTGCACAAGTTTACCAATTTCGTTCCATTTGATACCCGGTGCTGGTGTGATTACCTCTTTACCAGCCAATTCGTCTTTTTCCCATTGCATTATGTGGTTTAGCCATCCGATTTGGTAAGCAATCATCTCTGCAGGAGTCTTTTCCACCGACTCTATTCTTTTGTGTATCTCTTCGTTTTTCACTTCAAGAAACTCTACAACAAACTTTTCGTGAGCCTTGTTGATGGCTTCAATTAATTCTTGTTTGTTTTTATACTGAACCATTTAATCGCTCCTTATACTAATTAAATTATCGCTTAGACCAAAATATAAAAGCAACCTTTTTTGTCAATATTTTTTGTTTTGGAAAATTTGTTTACCAGTACATAAAAAAAGTGCTTAACTTTTAAACCCTATTTGAAAACTGTTGACCTTATGGATAAGCTAATATTTAATGTCACACAAGTAAAATCTAATATCACAAAACCTATTTGCGACATCAAAATGCCATCTTTAATACAAGAATTGTTAAAATAAAAATAATTGACAAAGGAGAAGAATATGTCAACTACACCTAAAAATCATCATCGGGAAATTATATCCCCTCGAATGCTTGTTAAAGACAGCTAAATAGTTTGAGAAAATGCGAAGTATTGTTTGAGATATTTTGCTTACTAATATAAATATTCATAAAAGACTTGACAAAAAATAGGACTTTTAAAATCATGAGACGCAAATAAATATTCAAAGTTTTTAAGGAGAGTCCAAATGGAATTTAAAGGATTAATGCCAGTTTTAATGGTTAAGGATGTTGTGGAAACGATAGATTTCTACAAAGATATTCTTGGGTTTAGCGTGATGTCAACGGTTCCCGACAAAGAACCTTATGTATTTGCTATGATGAATGCAAGCAATGTGTATGTTTTGTTTCAGGAAGAAAAAAGCATACAAGAGGAATATCCATTACTTGAAAAATTTTCAATTGGTGGAACTTTTACTCTATACATTCCTGTAACAGATGTCAATGCGATATTTGAAAGAGTGAAGGGCAAAGCAACCATAGTCAAAGAAATGCATAAAACATTTTATGGAGCTACAGAGTTTGCCATAACAGATATCAATGGTTATGTTTTAGTCTTTTCACAAGAGGGCTGTTAAAAATGGC
>Ga0099364_10015103_pt1 | contig 10206 bp, 6 predicted proteins | sample TergutTh196P3_FD_73070 | JGI IMG/M metagenome (GOLD analysis project Ga0099364, IMG submission 73070) | Microcerotermes parvus P3 segment gut microbial communities from Pointe-Noire, Republic of the Congo - Th196 P3 | ecosystem: Host-associated > Arthropoda: Insects > Digestive system > Gut ...
TGCCCCAGGTGCCCTGGTGGCGGGCGGTGAATACCAGGTCATTGGCCTTTCCGGGCAGATTGGTGGTCAGGGAGGCGTGGCCCAGGAAGGCGTTATAGAACATGTCGCCGGTCTGGTATTCGCTGGCCCCGAAGCTCTGGGGCGGCCCCCAGGTCTGGCCCCCGTCCTGGGAGACCCTAAAGAGGGCCGGCTGGTCGTAGCCGTTGGCCAGAAAGGTGCGGGGATGGGCGAAGTTGAGGCGGCCCTGGCCGGAATTGCCGTCGGCCAGGGAAACTTCAAAGATGTCACTTATCCTGCGCTGGGCTTCCGCCCCTGAAATCCTTGTGCCGTCACGCTGGGCGAACGTGCAGAAAGAAGCGTAGGCCGGGTCGCCGTTGACCATGGCCTTGACGTCGTTGGCCGTGGTGATGACGGCCGCGGCCAGGGCTCTTTCGTGGGCTGTTAAGCGGTCGCCGGTATCGTTTAAGACCTGAGCAAAGGTCTGGTGATAGATGCCTATATCGGCGGCCGCTTTAACCGTTATCAAACCCGTTTCCTCATTGAACACGATTTCCGGGTTCGGGCTCATGAAGCTGGGGTCGGTGGGGACGACGTATTGGACGGACAGGCTGTTCCCGGACGCGCCGGCATAAGCGTTGCCGTTGTTTCGGACAGCCCAGATGAGGTCGTTCTGGGTGCCGCGGGGGCTTATGGTGGCATTGGCCAGGGTGTAGGGCTGGCTGGTGGCCAGGGGCGTCCAGGTGGGGGAGGGCTGGAAGATCAAGTCAGCGCTGGTGAGGCCCGAGGTGGTGATGGCGGTCGTGAAGGCGGCGTCGAAGATGCGGTTGCCGGTGGCCGGGTCGGTAAGCTCCCTTAGGGCGGAGGCCACGGCCGAGACCGAGGCCGTGAAATCGCCCTGGCCGTGAGGGTCGTTGGCCCGGGGCAGATAGACCGTGACCTGGCCGTTTTTGACTTCCACCCGGACTTCGGTGTCGTTGAAGGTGATGCTCCCGGGGCCGACAATGCCGTTGCCGTTGTTGTAGGGCGGCGAGTCCGACGGGGTGAGGAAGAAAAGATCCGAAGCCGAGATTGGCGGCGGCCCATCCCCCGTCCAGCCCTCGGCTGAAGCCAGGGCGCTCAGGGCGCTGAAAACCGCCACGGCCGAGACGACGGAACCAGGCGGCTGCTCGCCGTCGGTCATCAGGATGACGGTGATGACCCCGCTTTCATAGACGGCCCTGGCCGCGGGCACGGCCGCCGCCGCGGCGGAAGCGGCATTTTGAGCCAAGGTGCGGGCGGCGGCCTCATGCGCGCAGTCTATGGCCATGGAGACATTCTCAGCCGACCAATCCGAACCTACCACTACCATGAACTCAGCGAAGACCTGGGCGCTGAATAAGCCGGCGGCGGAGGAGACGTAAGCAAGGGCTATGGCGCTGGCGATGGACATCTCATCGACGAGGATGGCAGAGTTATAGGCGCTTAGATCAAACAGTTCAGCATTGATGGCGCTGTAGTAGGCTGCGGCTATGGCGCTGGCGCTGCTAAGTGGGGGAGGCTCAAAAGCATTCTCGTAAGTCTGCGCGCTGAACAGGCCGGCAGTGACAGCCATGGCGCTGGCGAATACCCGGTCGAAGGCCGCGGCGCTGGCGGCCGCCCGGGCCGCCTCCCAGGATTCCCCCAGGACGTAATTGACGGTCACGGCGCCGCTGTGGGGGGCCAGGACATCGGCCAGGAGGGCGGCTGAAAAACTCAGGCCGTTATTCCTGTCCGGTGATCCGGTGGTGGTCTGGTTGGCCTGGCCGGCCACGAACTGGATTTGGTAGTTGTTGTAGCGCGCGTCCGTGGTCGTAAGGCTCAGGCTGTAGGCGTCCCAGGTCATGGGGCTGCCCGTGCCCACCGCGCCGCCGTTTATCGTGGCCCCGGCCAGCTTGGAGGGGGTGGAAAACCAGCGGGAATCCACTCCGCCGGCCTGGACGACCTCTATCAAAAAATTCTGGCTGTGGATCGGCAGGTCCGGCCGGCTGTTGAAGACCGGGCTGCCGTAATTCTGGACCTTGCCGGTCCAGGCCGTGGAGTTTTGGCACCCGGCCTTGACCTTCATGGCCTCGACCTGGGCAGCGAAGGGCTGGGTGTTTACTTTCTGACCCGCGAAGATGTAGGAATCGCCTATCTTGGAGTTGCCGTTCTGGAGGAGCTGCTGAAACCAGCCCTCGACCTCGGTGAGGATGGCCTCTCGCTGGGCCGGGCTGTAGGTGTCGGTGGCCGCCTGTTCGGTCAGTCTGTAGATATTATCCAGGACTTCCTTGCTGCTTTGGGCGATGTGGCCCGATTCGGACAGCCAGAGGTCGGAGACGGCCACGTTGGTGCGGTATTGGTTTATGGCCGACAGGGTCGAGCGGGTGCCCAGCACCCGGGCCGCCCCGGCGGGGTCGTCCGAAGGGGAGTTGATGCGTCTTTCCGAGGCCGCCTGGTTGGTGAGCTGGGCTATGCGGAAGCTTAAAAGGCCCAGGTTCTCATTGATGTTGCGGTAAACCGTGCGGTGCGCTGTGCGGTATATCATGGGCCGGCCCTCTATTTCATAGCCAGAATGGTCTGCATCATCTCGTCAACTGTGGTGATCATCTTGGCCGAAGCCTGATACATATACTGAAAACGCAGCACATCGGCCAGTTCCTCGTCGATATTGACCCCGGCCAGCCTGTCCTGGCGGTCCATGAGTTCGCTTAAGACGCCGTAGGTGAAATCATATTCCGAGCTCACCGAGCGGTTTTCAGCCCCGATTTCGGAGTAAAGGGTGTTGAAGGCCCCGCCCAGGGTGGCTGAACTGAGGTTATAAAAGCTGAAGGATTGGTATTTGAGATCGGCCAGGGCCAGGGCGTTTTCATTGGAGCCGGGGGCCCGGAGGCCGTCGGGGTCCAGGATACCCGCGCCCAGGAGCCTGGGATTGCGGAGCATTTCCTGGTTGACGGCGATGTTGGAGCTGGAGTCTCCGCTGAAGAGATTGTTCAGGCCCAGGACGGCCAGGGCCCCGGAAGTGTCGCGGCCGAAAGCGAACTGGACCTCCTGGTCGCCGTCGGCAATCAGGCGGATATTCTGATAGCCGTCGTGGCTGGAGACCAGTTCGGCCCTGAGGCCGGGAATGCCGCTCTGGAAATCCGTGCCGATGCGGCTTATCACATCCTTGAGGGTATCGGTGGGGTCAACGGTGATGCGGTGGACCCGGGGTATGGTGCCGCCCTCGCCGTCGGGGTGATAGGTGACGAGTTCAAAAAAGCCGCTGCGGTCGAGATAGGTTTCGGGCATGGGCTCGACCAGGCCCAGCCCGGGCTGGCTGGCCGGGGTCTGGGCCATGACCAGGTTTCTGGCGTAAGGGTCACGGTTGACGAGGTTAACTATGTCGCCCGCGGTGGTGGTCACGTTGCCGTTACTGTCCGTGGCCAGGGTTATGACGATGCGGCTGGTGCCGTCGTAATCGTTGATAACTTCAACGCCCAATGGGGAATCGGTTATGACCTCGCCGCTGTGGACCGGGTCCCGGGGCAAAAGGTATTCAATGGATATTTTTTCCCCGGCGGCCCCGGGGTCCACGGCGGTGAAAACCACGTCGTTGTCGGTGTGTTTCAGGGAGGTGATAAGGGAGGCGTATTCCGCGCCGTAACTTAAGTGGTGGCCCTGAACGGTCATTTCGGCCAGGGAGCGATTAAGGCCCTGGAACTGTCCGGGGGCGGCGGGGACGGAATCGGAGTTGGCCGGGAACTGGATGCGGCCGTCCCAGTTATTGCCCGGCGCGGCCTGGGCGGCCAGGAAATCGCCTATCTTAAGGCCGGAAGAAGTGCTGCGGGGAGGCAGGGCGGCCCCGCCGATGGTGGTGGTGCGGTTTTCGTTGATGTGGCGGACGACATCCTCGGCCGTGGAGGTGATGCTCCCGCGGCCGTCCGTGGGCAGGACTATGGTTATCTCCCACTTCTGGACCAGGGGGTCGTTGTTCCAGGCCACGGTGGAGGTGATTTTGTTGGTGTAGGTGTCGCCCTTGACGAAGCGCACGGTTATGTTGTCCGGGTCGCTCTGGGGGCTGTAGGGCTCCCGGCTGTCGAGATAGGGGACCAGGGCCGAGAGTTTCAGGTCATTGTCGCGGCCGGGGAAACTGAAAGTGGTGGACGGGATGTTGGAGACCTGGGAAGTGGAGATGGTATCGGTATAGAGATCCAGGCCCACGCCCTGGGCGTGCTGGTGGTTGACCTGGAAAATGAGGTTATCCACGAAGGATTCAAATTTAAGGCTGAGGTCCTTTAAGGTTTTATCGCGGAATTCAATCCAGCCGCCCAGGGCCCCGCCGTTTATTTTGCCGGTCACGTCTTCGGGCCAGGGCGGGGAGGTGCGGCGGTTGTTGGCGATGATGCGCAGATCGCCCGAGGAATCCCGGGCCACGCCGACGTGATGGACTATGGTGTTGCTCACCAGGGTGGGGCCGTCCTTGAAATCGATATTGACAGCGCCGGTGACGGGGTCTTCCCAATGCTCATAGTCTATGAGTTCGGCCAGTTGGAGCATGAGGGCCTCCCGGGTGTCGCGCAGACTGTTGGCCTCCTGCCGCCGGGCGGGGTCCTCCAGCACCATTACCTGGCTGTTGATTTTGGCTATGGTGGTGATGATGTGATTGATGCTGTCCGCGGCGTCACTTATGTAGCCGTTGAGGTCCAGCCTCATGCGGTCCAGGTCCGCCCGGCGCTGGGCCACCTGCTTGGCCAGGGTATCTATATCGTGGACCACTTCGGCCCGGGTGGGGTCCAGCTCGGCGGCGTCGGCCAGGCTTTCCCAACTGGCGAAGAAGGAATTTAAGGCCGCGTTTATGCCGAAACCGTCGCTTTCATTGAAATGCAGCTGCAGGGTGTCGTGGGCGTCTTTCCGGGCCGCCGCCGAGCCCATTTCAGAGTTTTTGGCAATGAGGCTGTTGGTCAGGAAGCGGTCGTGGAAGCGGCTTATGTTCTGGGCCGATACCCCGGTGCCCATGGCCCCCCAGCGGGAATTTCGCCAGGTGGGCATGTTTTCCAGGTTGATCCGCTGGCGGGAATAGCCGGGGGTGTTGATGTTGGCAATGTTGTTGCTGACCACCTCCAGGGCCGACTGGGAGAGGTTCAGGCCGGTCAGGGCCACGTAGAGGCTGGAAGAAATGCCCACTTCACACCTCCCGGGACAGCTTGACCGGCAGGCTGGGCCGTTTTTCACCCTGGCCGCCGGCGCTGGAATAGCCTTCGCCCCGGAGTTGGCTGGCCCCGGTCAGAATATCTATTGATTCGTTGACCAGGCGCAGGCTCTCGGCAATAAAGGCCTGGCTGGCCTCGTTTTCCCGGAGAATGATGTTTTTCAAACGGGCCAGGTGCCGGGCGCCCTCGCTCAAGCGGTTCCGCCAGGGCTCGGGAACGCGGGCGGCCAGGTCGGCCAGAAGGGGCGGAGGCTCCGGCGGCAGGCCCAGGGCCAGGGCGGTCTCACTTATGCCTGTTTCCAATTCCTGGATATGAGCCAGGATGTCCCGCCCCAATTCCTCTTTACGCTGGGAAAAGGCCCAGAGGCCCTCGAGGTCCAGGGCCAGAAGGAGTTTTTTTTCTTCAGCCAGGTAGTCCACCAGGGCTTGGTAGCGAAACAGGTGTGCCTCCAGAAGCACGCAGAGTTCGTGTATCCTCCGGGTATCCATGCTCATCCTCTCTTTAGGGCCTCAACCGATTTAAATATCCAGTAAAGACGGTCCCTTTAAATCGCGCTGGCTCGGCTCGGCAATTTCTGCCTCGTTCAGCTTGGCCTCCCGGCCGGCCGGGGGCAGGCTCAACCTTACGGAGCTCTTGGGCCCGAGGTTTTTGGGTATGCTGGGCCGCCAGGATGGCCCCATTACTTCCGGATGTTCTTGCAAAGTCTGTTCCAAGCCTTCCTGGCGGACGATTTGGGCCACAATGGTGTTGGCCAGGCCCAGGCCGCCGGCCTGGCTGAGATAGTCCCGGAAGGGCTGTTCGGCAAGTTCGCTTAAAATATTTCCTCCGGGGGTGGGGGCCAAGGGCGAGGGACGCATGAGCTTTACCAGTTGATCAACGAAGAGCGCCTCGTAGTCGGTGGCCGACTTCTTTATCTGGGCCAGCTTTTGAAGGCGTTCGTGCAGAGGAAGCCCTTCGGCGCGGGATTGACGGGCTGAACCCCTGGAGCCCTGACGGCCGGAGTCCCTTATGGTGCGGGCCTCGGCCCCTTTGGCCCCGGGTTCTTCCTGAAACCCGCCCAAGTTCAGGAGGCCGCCATTTTTAAGCTCCTCCACGCTAAAGGTTTGCCTGGCTTCCGGGGCCCGGGCCGGGCCGCGCAGGGGCTTGACCCCGCTCCGCCGAAGGTTCATGGCGGCTTCGGCCTGGCGGCCTTTTGCGCCGGCAATTTCCTGGGACATTTTCCGGCTCCTTTCAGTCTTGGTTACATGAACTTTAATTCGCCGTGCAAGGCGCCGGCGGCCCGGATGGCCTGAAAAATCATGATCAGGTCGCGGGGGGTGGCGCCGATGGCGTTCAAGGCCTTGACCAGGTCGTGGATGGTGGTGGCCCGCTCAATCAAGAGCAGCTGGTCGGCGCCCTCTTCCACGTTGATATTGGTGTCCGGGGTTACCACGGTCTCTCCCATGGCAAAAGGCCCGGGCTGGGAAACTATTTCACCTTCCCTTATCTGAACGGAGAGGTTGCCGTGGGCCACGGCCACGGTGGATATCCTGACGTTTTCCCCCACCACCACGGTGCCGGTGCGTTCATCAATGACCACCTGGGCTATGGTGTCCGGCTCCACTTCCAGGTTTTCCAGCTCCGCCACCATGACGGCCATGTTATCCCGGTAATTAAGGGGCACGTTGAATTCCACGGTGGAGGAATCCAGGGGCCGGGCCATGGCCCCGGGCAGACGGGCGTTGACGGCCTCGGCCACCCGGGCGGCGGTGGTGAAATCAGGCCGGCCCAGTTTAAGGCTCAGGCTTTCCCGGCCCTGCCAGCGTATGGGCACTTCCCGTTCCACCGTGCCGCCCTGGACGATGCGGCCCACGGTGGGATGGTTTCTTTGCACGCTGCCGCCCTGGCCGCTGAAAGCGAAGCCCCCCACCGAGAGGGAGCCTTGGGCCACGACATAGACCTTGCCGTCAACACCCGTGAGCTGGGTGGTCAGGAGAGTGCCGCCCTGAAGGCTGGTGGCATCGCCCAAGGAACTGACCACCAGGTCGATCATGACGCCGGGCTTGACGAAGGGCGGCAGTTCACCCGTTACAATGACCCCGGCCACGTTCTTGACCCTGACCGCGGCGGGATTGATGTTCACATCCATATGCCGGAGCATGGAGGCCAGGCTTTGGTTGGTGAAGGCTGTTCTGTCCTTGTCGCCGGTGCCGTTTAAGCCCACCACCAGGCCGTAACCCTGCACCTGGTTGGGCCGGACTCCCTCAAAGGTGGCTATTTCCTTTAGGCGGACAGCCCAGGCCGAAGCCGGCCAGGCCGCGAGCGGCAGGAAGAGGGCCAAGAAGGCTGTGACCGTAAAACGTATTGATTTTTCCATCTTTATTCCCTGGCCAGGCCCCGGCCGCAAAGCCGAGGCCGCTAAAGGGCCGTCAGAACGGCCAGACCGTGTCAAAGAAGCGGGAGAGCCAGCCTTCACGCTGTTTGCGGCTGATATCGCCCTGGCCGGTGTAGTCTATGCGGGCGTCGGCTATATAAGTGGACAGGACCGTGTTGTCGGCGCTGATATCGTGGGGCCGGACAACGCCCTGGACGGTTATGTACTGGCGTTCATTGTTGACCAGAATCTCCTGGGTGCCCCGGAGAACCAGGTTGCCGTTGGGCAAGACCTGGATGATGCGGGCCGAGATGCGGGCGTTCATGTTTTCAGTCCGGTTGGTGGAGCCGGAGCCGCTGAAGGATGAGTTGTAATCGGCTCTGACGCCTACATCCGGCTGATAGTTAAGGGAACTGAAGATGCCGCCTATGAGGGGGACATTGGTGGGGTTTTCAAAACCCATCAGGGCTTCGGTGTTGGCCCGAACGGAATTGTTGCGGCCGCCGGTGGTATTGGCGGATTTGGAGGCCCTGGAATTTTCCACGATGTTGATGGTGACGATGTCGCCCACCCGGCGGGCCTTATTGTCGGCAAAGAGATTGACCGAATTTTCCGAAAAAAGCGAGCCTTCGGTGCGCACGACCGGCTCGGGAAAGGTTTCCACCGGCGGGTTCATCAGGGCCGCCTCCTGATTGGCCACGGAAATGGGTTGGTGAATGCGTTCGGCGCAGCCGGAGAGGCCGGCCAGGAAGGCCAAAGCGGCCAGTAAAGCTATCGGGGTTGTTTTCATGGCTACCTCGTCGTGCTTACCAGACGGAATAATGGCGGTTTAAAGGCCGCGATGTTTTTGAAAGCAACCTTTGTGCCAGCTATTATGAGATGGACGTAATTTTGATTACGAAACGGAATTAAACCCGGATTACGCCATGCACTTATTGGGACAATTTCAAACAGTTTAAAATGCTCTTGCCCTGACCGCTAAATTCTAGAGATTGACAAATCAGGCCGCAGCATGGTAATCTGGAGATAAGCTCCAGCGCGGACTTAATTCTTAATTTATTTGATGAGGCGGAAGCCGGGATAAACCCGCAGCCTCTTTGCCTGATTAAGCCAGCGGACTTGAGAACGGTTTCTTTATTTTAGAATAAGGAGTGCTTAATGCCGGTCAAAAAAATTCAGAGCGTTTGCGCCTATTGCGGCGGCGGCTGCCAGATAATGTTCACGGTCGATACCGACCAGAACAAGATTCTGGAAGCCGAGCCGGCCATGGGCCGAACCAACGAAGGGACTTTGTGCCTTAAAGGCTATTACGGCTGGGACTACCTCAACGACCCCCAGATATTCACCAAGAGGCTCCGTAAACCCATGATCCGCAAAGGCGGCAAGGGCAGCCCCCTGGTGGAGGTGGAATGGGACGAAGCCATCAGCTACACGGCCGGCCGCCTGACCGAGATCAAGCAAAAGCACGGCCCGGACTCCATCATGTGTACGGGTTCGGCCCGGGGCGCCGGCAACGAAGCCAATTATCTGATGCAGAAATTCGCCCGCGCGGCCATAGGCACCAACAATATTGACCACTGCGCCCGAATATGACACGCTCCATCAGTAGCGGGCCTACTGGTATCCCTTGGTTCCGGAGCAATGAGCAACAGCATCAACGAAATCGAAGATGCCGCGCTTCTTTTAATCTTTGGCTATAACGGGGCCGATTCCCACCCCGCCGCGGTGGGCCGCCGCATTGTGCGGGCCAAGCGCAAGGGCGTCCAGATCATCTGCTGCGACCCCCGCCGCATTGAGACCGCCCGCATCGCCGATGTGCATCTGGCGCTCAACAACGGCTCCAACCTCTGCCTGGTCAACACCCTCTGCCACGTCATCGTTGAAGAGGGCCTGACCGACGACAAGTTCATAGCCGCTAATTCCACCGGCTTTGAAGAATTAAAGGAACTGCTTGAGAAGTACTCCCCCGAGGAGACGCAGCACATAACCGGCCTCGACCCGGCCGAAGTGCGTAAGGCGGCCCGCATGTACGCCGCCAGCGGGCGCTCCATGATTCTCTACGGCATGGGCGTCACCCAGCACTCCCAGGCTGTGGACATGGTCCGGGGCCTGGCCAACATGGCCATCATGACCGGCAATTTAGGCCGGCCCGGGGTGGGCATAGGCCCGGTGCGGGGCCAGAACAACGTGCAGGGTTCCTGCGACATGGGCGCGCTGCCCATCGTCTTCCCCGGCTACCAGCCCATATCCGTGCCGGAAAACGTGGCCAAATTTGAAAAGGCCTGGGGAGTCAAGCTCTCCGACAAGCAGGGCATCACCTTGACCCAGGTGCCCCATTATGTCCTGCATGAACCGGAAGACAAGAAAATCAGGGCTTACTATGTATTCGGGGAAGACCCGGCCCAGTCGGACCCCGACCTGGGCGAAGTGCGGGCCTCCTTTGAAAAGCTGGAATTCGTGATCTTACAGGATATCTTCATGAACCGGACCAGCCAATACGCCGATGTAATTCTGCCGGCCACCGGCTGGTGCGAGCATGAGGCGGTCTACAGCTGCTGCGACCGGGGCTTCCAGCGCGTCCGCAAGCTCCTTGAGCCGGTCGGCGATGTCCTTACGGACTGGGAGATAATCAGCCGCGTCTCCACGGCCATGGGCTACCCCATGAAA
>Ga0099364_10015104_pt1 | contig 10206 bp, 7 predicted proteins | sample TergutTh196P3_FD_73070 | JGI IMG/M metagenome (GOLD analysis project Ga0099364, IMG submission 73070) | Microcerotermes parvus P3 segment gut microbial communities from Pointe-Noire, Republic of the Congo - Th196 P3 | ecosystem: Host-associated > Arthropoda: Insects > Digestive system > Gut ...
ATTGGCAACGTGTAAGCGTCGGGACTTGAATGTGCTGTCGTTTTTACGGGAGTCGATATTGAGTCTTCTTCATGGTCTGCCTCCGCCGAGTCTATTCAAACCTATCAACGAAAATTGACCGTGAACGCTTACGTTTGTCTTTGGCATCCATGAACGACATGATAATCTTTTACCAAATAATTAGAAAGACCAAATCAAAAAAAGGCGTGAACGGTTACGGATTTTTATATTACTCTCATTTCTCACTCGTTTTCTCCGTTTCCTATTCATGTTTGCGAATACGCAGTGGACAAGTATCTTGACACGCAGTCGGTAGAAAATCTGGTGCAATCAAAATCTTTTCGAATCCAACATGCGTGCCATCATATAAAATAAGTGAAACAGATGCTGTGCCTTGAACTAATTTATCGAAAGCGTCATCATTCAAGAAGACAACATTTGTTGCAGTGAAATCGCGTAGATATTTAGGAAGGACTAAAATTAAACAATTCTTTACATCTTCTTTTAGGCAATAGAATACCATATATCGTTCGAATTGGAAATCAGGAAAAAAAATCCAATGGGGACCATCTTCGAGAAGTATCGTTTCCTCGCCATGTAGATGCAAGGCAACCCCCCTAACATAACGAAGTTCTTCGCCAAAGGTCACAGTAAGACGGCGTATGCCATCACAACCACCATCACGCAGTATTGCATCCAATAGAATTGGAGGTACATACGGGGCACGTAGGTGAGTTTTTAGGTGTTCAATAACACGATGGCTCATGGGAATTGCTACATTGTTCCGATAAAACAAATCAATCTCGTCGAAATCTGTATTACGCGTCTTCTCCACATACTGTAAGTATTTCATCGCTTTGTCAATATTGTATTGTCGCAATTCTAGTCGGATAATCCATAAACGGTGTTCTGAGTATAAGCCGTACAAATGCCACAATAGCACTAAAACTGGAGGAACCACAAATACAGCAAAGGCAACAAAAAAATATCTTCGGAGTATGTGATTTTTGAATAATTGACGCAACATAAAACTCTCCTGACGATTTTTTAAATTTGTGGCTGCCGACAGTATTTGTCGGCAACCACGCATGGATGTCTAGTCTGCCTCAATTTTTGAGGCAAATGCTTCCAAGGTTTTCCGGACACATTCGATCTCATCTTGTGGCGTGTGCATACCCCAGCGTCTGCCGCCACCACCCGGGATCAGATCTCCTTTAGAAAATTCTTTTCTCTTGGTATTCGGACATTCAGCAGGTGGGTGCGCCGTTTTCGCCCAATAACTACCACGAAATGCAGGAAAACATGGTTTACATTCGAATGTAGATACTTCTATATATAAACGATACGGTAATCCCTGATTAAAAAAGTGGTTATTTATCCTGTTAGCCATGTTGGAAACATAACCGCTAGGACTCGCACCAGTTAAATGATTCGTACCGGCAGACATCCCTTTCGCAAGTGCTTCCGATATTGAACGTGCTGTTAATCCGCTGGCTATCATCAAGACATCCCCTTGCCTTGCAGCTGCAACACCTCTTGCCAGTTTTTCGGGGTCAAGTACACTAACGAACAGACTCGCTTCCGGTTCCCGCTCATCTCCACATCTACAATCGCCACAACGTGACAAGCCCATTGAGTCCAACCACTTGTTTGCCGCATTCCTCACGTACCGATACAAACTCACATCTCCCGCTGCATATCCTATCGGGTCTCTCGTAATGAATCTTCCCAGTCCCGTGTGGTAGTATCTATTGCGATACAACATCAAGTCCGTTTCGGCATCGAGTACCTGCCCTGTAAAGGTGCGATTCCAGCCATCGTCCGAATTCGCCTTTACGACAAAAGCACTATCAAGCCACGTTACATTGCCAAAGGCATCGTACCTCATACGTTCTTGCACCATTCCCAAAGCATCAGTAGTTGCCACCACATTCCAATTCGGATCAGCAAGCGAGTACAACTTTTCACCGCCTCGTTCACGCAGAATTAGGTCATCAATGTAACGCAAGCCCCAGATGTAACTCGTTGTCGTGCCGAAAATTACAGAATCCAACTCTTGCCAATGAGAATTGAAAAATGACGTGGTTGTAACACCAGAAACAGTCTTGCGAACACGCTGGTTCAAGCCATTGTAATCATAGCGAATGGTGTTACCCACTTCGACCAAGCGGTTCCACGCATCGTACTTGCATGTCAAGCCCGACATCACAGTCATGTTGCCGTTCTTGTCATGCACACACGTCGTTTGGATCTCGTTAGCAGTATTATGAGTTCGATTTTCGGCAACATTGTTACGGTCATACGTCAACCAGTTGCCCGTTGCATCGTAATCCCAAGACTCTGCCAGAGCAACCCGATTTAACGACTTAATCTGGTTCACACCATCATAAGTGTACGTCTCAGAATTATTCGCATGTATCAAGTCATTGCGATATGTTCTGTTACCAACTCGATCATAACCATGCTGAATGCGTACTACGTCGGTACTGTTTTTCTTCCAAGCGTGGCCGGCAATTCGTCCGAAGCGGTCGAGCCCGCTCGCTAAATCTAGAGTCAAGCCCGGCTGGCTGTATGTTGTTTGTGCAACACTTCTACCAGAATACTGATACGAAACCAATGGCGTACCGCCTTCCTTGATTGCCGTTACATTGCCAATAGTATCGTAATCATACGAAAGTGTTTTGCCGCTGGGATACTGCATACCGATAGTACGAAGTCCATTCGCAATAGTGTCATAAGTGTACCCGACATACAATGACGCACCGCTCACGGCACCAGAAGAATTCTGGTACTCTTTTGCAAGCAGCCCGTTTGTGTCGTATTCGTATTTCACTTCGTTCACTATATTGTTGGTATACCGAAAAGGTTTGAAAATCCCCGGCAAAAAACACCAAAATAACACTATTCCAAAGAGCTCTTGCTATACGATCCGGGGATTTTCAACCGTGATGGGTATAGCATCATAACTGGTAATACTTTTTATATTTCATTTTCGCCGATGCGGTCTGTTAATTCATTGTCTTCTGAGTTACAAACACTACTTGGAATGGGGGCCGACGAAATAAAACGTTTCATAAACCAGTTAAAATACACATATCCTGACACGTATAAAAACAGAGATACTGTTATTATATCAATAATACCTCGCGCCAACATATAGTTGCCCGCTGGAACAAGTGTCAACCAGTTCACAAACCGTGCGTACCCTATGATGTATCCCATGCACAATGGCATCATAAATACTAAATACCCAAGAGCTATACGTATCCTCATAACACTCAAATGAGAAGCAACTTGCCTCTTGTAAAAAATTGACTATTATCAATATCTGATGTTCTCAACCGTGTTTTTATTGTTGAGAACATCAACACCGAAAAATAATTACCACTGCTGTCCAATGGTTATAGTAGTTCCACCGCCACCCGGATTACTCGCGTAACGTTCTGAAGAGGATTTTTTGAATATGTCAGTTCCTTCCCGACAAACGCACGTCCAGTTATATCCCCACCATCCACCTTTTTCGCATGTACATGTTGGCATTCCAACGGATCCAGCGCAAATGAACGAATTACAGATTGCACGAGCATCCCAGTAAGTATACTGCTGAATTCCTACACCAGCACCAGCAACACCCGCTCCCACAATAACACCGGCAGGATTAGCACCAACAGCAACACCGCCAACAGTGATAGTACCACCTGCTGCTGTAACAGCTGCTGTAGTTGTAACACCTGCCGCAACACCAACTACAGTCGAAGCCGCATTGCTCCATAATTGCACTATCCATGCGTTTTTGCTTAGATAGAGGGCGCACTCATGTGCCTTGGCTGCTTCTGAAAGCCCAATTGTAGCCTGGATTTCTGGAATGGGGAAGACGTTGTATACTCTATCGAATTTTTCACAACATCCATATTTTGATTTTGGACTATCATTGGGGCCGAACCCAAGTATGTCAGATAGGTTTATCGAATCATTCTCCACATACCGATAGAGACTCACATCTCCCGCTGCATATCCTATCGGGTCTCTCGTAATGAATCTTCCCAGTCCCGTGTGGTAGTATCTATTGCGATACAACATCAAACCGGTTTCGGCATCGAGTACCTGCCCTGTAAAGGTGCGATTCCAGCCATAGTCCGAATTCGCCTTTACGGCAAAAGCACTATCAAGCCACGTTACATTGCCAAAGGCATCGTACCTCATACGTTCTTGCACCATTCCCAAAGCATCAGTAGTTGCCACCACATTCCAATTCGCATCGGCAAGCGAGTACAATCGTCCTTCGTTCCGCTCACGCAGAATTAGGTCATCAATGTAACGGATTCCCCAGAGGTAACTCGTTGTCATGCCGGAAATTGCAGACTCCAACTCTTGCCACTGCGAATTGAAAAAGGACGTTGTCGTAACACCAGCAACTGTCTTTTTGACACGCTGATTCAAGCCGTTATAGTCATAGCGGATGTTATTGCCCACTTCCACCAAACGATTCCACGCATCGTATTTACACGTCATGCCAGGCATCATTGTCATGTTACCGTTCTTGTCATGGTTGCAAGACGTTTGAATCTCATTGACTTTATTATGAGTACGATTTTCAGGCGTACCATTCTTATTGCACGACAACCAGTTTCCGGTGGCATCGTAGTTCCACGACTCCGCAAGACCTGTACGACTCAACGACTTAATCTGGTTCACGCCATCATACGTGTACGTCTCCGAGTTATTAGTATGAACCAAATCATTACGATATGTTCTGTTACCAACTCGATCATAACCATGCTGAATGCGTACTACGTCGGTACTGTTTTTCTTCCATGCGTGGTCAACGATTCGTCCGAAGCGGTCGAGTCCGCTCGCTAAATCTAGAGTCAAGCCCGGCTGGTTGTATGTTGTTTGTGCAACACTTCTACCAGAATACTGATACGAAACCAATGGTGTGCCACCTCCCTTGATTGCCGTTATATTGCCAATAGTATCGTAATCATACGAAAGAGTTTTACCGCTCGGATAGGTCATACCAATAGTACGCAAGCCATTGGCAATAGTGTCATAAGTGTAACCGACATACAACGACGCACCGCTCACAGCACCAGAAGGATTCTGGTACTCTTTTGCAAGCAAGCCGTTTGTGTCGTATTCGTATTTCACTTCGTTCACTATGTTATCAGCAACATCGTAACTGGTAACACTTTCCACATGACCGACGACATTATACATCGTCGAAATCTTTAGCACAAGACCGTCCACTCCTGTCGCGAGCGTTGTAATCTTGTCATGCAAAAGCCGACCGAGATTGTCGTACTCGTAAGCGTGGATTGTACCATTCTGGTCGGTCTTTGTCAACACCTCGCCGAGACGATTGTAACTGTATTCGACCGGTGCCTGTGCATCGGGATAGATTTCTTGGAAAAGCCGACCGAGACCATCGTACTCGTAGGTTGTTACCTGATCGCCGGTAGTAGGATTCTTCGCCGTAAGCGTTAAAACCTGCCCCGATGGGTGGTACGTCATCTCAACGGTAACATTTTCGTCCGGCGTGAGTGCCGAAACAACGCCGCTGCCAGTATAGTTGGCAACGGTTTTCACAGTGCGACCGAGTGCATCGACGAAAGTGCGGTGATCTTTACCCGATGGATCAATGCTACTATATGCTCTGCCGGTTGTCAAGTCGTACTTCGTTTCCGTTACAAGAACGTCATCGCTTCGGACAGGCACCGTTGCTGGTCGCGTCAATGCAACTCCGCCATTTGTGCCGTAGTTTGCCGAGGCAATCGAGCGTCCAAATCCGTCATACCACATGGCGGTCGATTGATAGCGTCCCGTTGCAAGCGTGAGCGCACCCGTGCCGGTTGCTGTGGACAGCCGCTCGATGTGCGTCGAGAGCAACACATTGCCGAGATTGTCATAGACCGATTCCGATTGACTGTACACGGTATCTGCAATTTTCACGAACGATTGAAGCACTCTTCCGCGCGAGTCATAGACGTGTTTCGTATGATGATTCGCACCAGGTTCGATCTGTTTGACCATGCGTCCGGCAGCGTCGTACCAGTATTGCGACTGCAACTTGCCCTGTACGTTACCGTTCGCCGGATTGACGACCGACTGTTCGGTCTTCCACACACGACCGCGGGTGTCGTACAACTGTTCGGTACGTGCAAGCAGTATATCGTCTTGGAGATTGTTTTGCAATACCGCAATGCGTTCCTGACCGGTCGGCAATGCACTGCCGGGATTTTCGGTCAGCAAGAAGCGTTCCGAGATAATAGTCCTATCGAGGTTATCGTAGGTCTGCTTGTCGTAAGTGATATTACCATCGGCATCGCCGTACTCCGTTTCGCTGACCAGTACGAGATTGGCATCGCTTGTTCCCATTCACGTTTTGACGGCATTTCCTTTGCGGTCGAAATCCGTTTTCGTGATTGTTCCGTTAGGAGCAATCGTCCGGTTCTGGCGGCCGTAGGAGTCGTATCCGAAGGCCGTTTCGAGATAATGGGTATTTTTCGTCCCATCGCCGACGCAGTCGCCCGGCGGCAGAATGCCTACCTTTTGCGGAAACGTGTCGTCGGACTGTATTCAGCGTAACATCGTTTCCGCAAGGACTTGACAACGCTGGCGACAGCGGCTAGACTTGGGATACTTCGTTCTTCGCCCCACTTTTCCAAAAGAGAATTGCCATGTCGAAACACTTTTTTCCCCGCCTTGTGTGTCTGTGCCTCGTGTTGACCGCCATCGCTCCACTTGTCGGTTGTGATGAAGACACCAAGAAAAATATCGCAATTCTGGGTGGAGCAGTAACCAGCGGGATTGCGCAGACGCAACATGCACAGGAAATGTACCAAAGACCCGACTGGAAAGCGGAAGAATACTTTGATGATCCAAAAGTCATCAATCTCTGTAATGCCATTAGGAAACGTGACCTCGCACTCATTGACAAATTGATCGCCGAAGGTGCTGATGTTAATGCTAAAGGAATAGGCAATATGACTCCTCTTCTTTGGGCATTCGTCCAGGGGCGGCCTTGGAATAAACCGCCTTCGCTTGCCAATCGGAACAAACCTGGATTTACTGAAAAGTGGGCTTCGGAAGAGTTTGATGCCGCACATTTGGCAATTTTTACAAAACTACTCGAACATGGGGCTGATCCGAATGTAAAGTTTACGGCTACTTTTTTTGAGAAGAATAATCGCATCAACGATGGTCTACCGCATATGCCCATCACAAGAATAGTTCAACTTTTACCATTATCTTATTTTGAAACCGTGATGAAGCACAAGGGAGATCCACATTTATATTATTCGCTTCGTGAGCCAATTACCTATATAGATTCTGTAGTGTCTCATGCGAATCCGTTCACCAGTAAAGATGATTCTCTAACAAGACTCCAATTGCTAATCAATGCAGGAGTCGACATTGATCAAGTCGATGATGAAGGAATGACTCATTTAATGTATGACGTGAGTGGCGGCAATTATGATAGGGCAATTATGCTTGTCGAGGCTGGTGCGGATTGGCTGATGGCGAGTCCCAAAGAACCCGGTTTTCTTGCGCCTATCGTGAACACCATTGTACGGCGCGGTGTTCACTCTCCTGCTTCTCTGAAACTGATTGAACTTTTAGAAGAAAAAGGTGCAGATTTTGATCTCGAGCGAAAAATCAGGCGACCAGGACAAATCGATATTGGTCGAATGGATATTAGTGAGGCGGAATCAACACGACAAGAGATAAGAAGACTACAACAACAACGGCGTGAGTTATACGAGCGAATACAGCAAGAGAGAATACAACAGGAACAATAGACAGTAGTTCAGTAGTAAAAACCGTCGGTAGCAAAGATTGGCGGCACTTGTGATTACGAGAACCACAAGTACCGTTGTCTGATTCATGGTGTGATCACAGACCGAGCAAATCTTCTATAATAGCACCGTTCCATCCCTCCTTAACTAGGAAACCATAAAGCAGTTCGTTGAGCAGATGGCATTTATAGCCGGCATATGAGGCTAAAGCAATTCCGGCTACACCAGTGATAATTCCTCCAAGTCCCGAGAGGCTTGCAATGATATTTGCAGCATCATACTGACTATCCAGAGGAATTCGATTTCCTAGAGCACTTGGTAGTGGACTTACATCTTGCATGCTACTCAGAATATCATAGTCCATGTAATACGCACTGATCTTACCGCCGCCGTTATTATCGTAACGCACACGAGCTTCTCGACGAATTTTTTCGAGATCGTTTTGTGGACCATTTGGAGCATTGTTCAACGTATCTCTATGAAGTCCCGCTGCATTAAACGTAACTGCTTCGATATTAGATACAACAGAAGCCGCACTTGAAAGTCCACCGCCGAGTGAGTGTCCTGTGATGATGAATTTCAATACCGGATCATTTTCTTCCTCTTCATCTGTTGGGATCAACTTTCCTTGCAATGTAACTCGTCTCCCTTGAAGTTGCTGGAGAGCAACACCAATCTCCATTGCCAATTTGTATTGCGCAAGATCATTCCCCATTCCTTGCCAAATGTTTTCGATCCAATCCTCCAGGTCATCGGTGCCAGTGAAGGCGAGGATATATCTTTGGGAAATAAAGTCCCGATACATCGCAGCGTTAAAACCAATCGCAGGATTATTTTGCGACAATGCCGCCGCAACGGGTAGAGAGAACCCTAAATCCCGAAGTTCCTGTTGCGATAAAAGTTTCATGCAATAATTGGGTAAATCGTCGCGTTCATAGACTCCTTTTGCTGCAATTAAGCAACGTAAATCTTGCGCCGGGGCGAAATGGTTGTTGATTGTTGCGGCATGCCGTAACCGGTAAAAGAAACTCGGGTTTTGTACCACAAGATATTTTACTTTGTCTGAACACCAATCTATGCCATCGACGACGAGAGTTGCCTCTATGAACTCATTTGGTCTTCCATTGCTATTAACACTTGCCCATTGCGTCCTGTTGCATTGTGACACACCCGCTATATAAAGATCAATAGTGCCGCTATTTGCATCATAAGTGAGGTTATGCAATGAGTTAGGATCATTCAAAGAATACAACGTGTTAGGGAATACTACAGTTTCGCCTTGTATCAGATTCCTGTTGGAGACTCTCCAAATGTTTATTGATCCTGCTGGTCCAGGAACAATGTATTTGAGCCGCAGTTGCACGTTGAGGATATTGGTGTTTATTCCTTTCGGAAGGGCTTGCGCATAAATACCCTTTCAAATTTTCTATTTGCAAATTTAGTTATTATGGTATAATACCGTTATGAGCAAGGACGCGATCATTCGCAGTATCCGTGAAAAGTTTCGACTTATGTCTCCGACGTTTACGGAACGTACTCGGAGACAGTGGTGTGCAGTCGAAGCCAGACAACTTGGCTGGGGCGGCATCGGTCTTGTACAAAAAGCAACTGGACTTTCTATCCCTACTCTCCGAAAAGGAATCAAGGAACTAGAAAAGTCCGTCGAATTAACCCCATTGCAATCTCGTCTTCCCGGCGGTAGACGTAAGAAACTGACAGAACATTATCCTGACATTCCCGAAGCGTTGGATAGTCTCATTGATCCTGTTATGCGTGGCGATCCAGAATCGCCTTTACGATAGACATGTAAAAGCACAAGACTGCTTGCTCACGAACTCAATCATGAAGGATATGAAGTCGGATCTTCAGCAGTGCGTTTTTTGCTTCACAAATTAGATTATAGTCTTCAAGGCAACAAGAAGACTCGTGAAGGTGAAGATCATCCTGACCGAAATGATCAGTTTTTATACATTTAATGATCAAGTGAAACGATTCCTTCAAGCAGGTCAACCTGTCATTTCCGTTGATACAAAAAAGCGGGAAAACATCGGGAATTACAGTAACATGGGGCGTGAATGGTGTCCGAAAGGCAAACCGATAGAAACAAATATGCACGCCCCAAGTAAGTAGCAATATCCTGATAAAGAATTGGGTAAGGCGATTCCTTACGGTGTGTATGATATTGGTCGCAATGAAGGTTGGGTGAATGTGGGTATTACTCGTGATACGGCTCAGTTTGCGGCTAATAGTATTCGTCGTTGGTGGACTCGGATGGGTTGTTATCGTTTTCCTAATGGTCAATGGAAAGGGTTCGTGGGACAGTTTGTTTGCTGATTGGTGTCATTTGGTGTCCCACGAATGCTTTCCATTTTTGACATTGAAATTTACTGTTTTTTGTTCTTTTCACTCT
>Ga0099364_10015105_pt1 | contig 10205 bp, 6 predicted proteins | sample TergutTh196P3_FD_73070 | JGI IMG/M metagenome (GOLD analysis project Ga0099364, IMG submission 73070) | Microcerotermes parvus P3 segment gut microbial communities from Pointe-Noire, Republic of the Congo - Th196 P3 | ecosystem: Host-associated > Arthropoda: Insects > Digestive system > Gut ...
GCACCCCCCCGACGTCTCCGACATCGGGGCTATCGCCCCAACCGGAACGTCTCCAGCACAACTTCGTCCGTGTCGGCAAAGATGTCGAGCATTGCCGCCTCGACCACAAAAACGACCACCGATTGCCGACCGCTCCGATCCGTTACCAAGTGATATATCCAACGCAATGCAAGGTCTTCAACCATCCCATCAAGCAATACTTTGTATATTTTGTTGCCGCGTCCGTCTTCGTACTCTCCCGCCGCTGCCACGCGGCCGAAATTGCTCCCCAAGCCGGCAATTAAGTCCTGCTGAAACTTTCCAAGCGTTGACATCGTTTGCATATCAACCGTTCCCATATCGGCAATGTTGCACTGGGCAACCAACTCGCCGTTGACGAGTTTCCGCAATACCGTCGCCTGGGGGTCGTCTTGATAGACATACCAATTTCTGTCATGGGAAAATCGCCAAGGCCCCCGGCCGCCGTCGTATTTCAACTGCAAGACGTCCGTATTCGGACGTGTACTAATCATCGTCATTGCGGCGTCGGTCAATGCGTGCGGCTGGTCAATCGGCGAAATCTTGACCTGCAACTTGGCAACGAGTTCAACACCCGGACCAACGTGTCCTATTGACCGGAGTTCCTGAATCATCGCTCCGAGCCAATTAATACGCTGCAATGTCATATCGAATTGATACTTTGCTCTGACGGACATTTCGGTTGCTGCCCCCAAATAAATTCCGCTGACATCGCCGACGATTTCGACCATCGCCATATCGTCGGCAACTGCCGTTAAAACTGCCGTTACATTGCTCGCAACAACGGCATCAACCGAAAGGAAGGAACGCAACACATTGTCGCTGATATTCCACGATTCTCCAACGGCAACTTCCCGATGGGGCAAAAGGCGGTCAATCGTTAACGTGTTGCCCGGAATGTCTTCGATGAGCAGGAGTTGTTCTCCCCGGAGCGAACCGTGGGGCGAAAAGAGAGAAACTTTATCCCGGTCGGTTACGCAAACGATTGTTTGCAATTCGCTGGCGAGTTCCGGCATTCGGACATTTTCACCAACCTGCATTTTGGATTTCGCCAAGTTGTATTGCCGAACGCTGACGAGTTGACCTGTCGGCGAAAACTGGTCGATGCGTTCTTCGTACCGGAATCCGGCGACGACTTGCAACTTTTCTTTCAATTCCTTTTGTTCGCTGTTGAATTGTGTTGCTTCGCCGGTTACTTCGAGCAATGTTTCGACCAAGTCTGTTGAACCGCGTGTCCGGCTGCTTTTCAATAGGTATTTACCCGAAGTGCGGGGCGATTCTTGAGTTTCCGTTTCGCGAGCGGGGCGGCGTAAAGTTTCCGATTCCGTCGGCAACAAAGCCGTCGTTTTGGGAGCAGGCAAATCCAACGCCGGCTTGACCGGCAATGCCGTTGACGACGACGTTGCCGACGACGTTGTCGTTGATGTTGGTGTTTCGCTGGGTCTGTTCGGTTGCACGGTTCCCCAAACGATGCCTGACCGCGCTGGGGTTATTTTGTTTTCGATGTCATCGTTATCGACGGTTTTTGTTTTTTCGATGTCGGCGTCTCCCCAGGCGGTTTCTTCGTTTCCGTAACATGTCATGAAAACAGCGAGGAGAAAGAATACAAAAATACCGAAGGTTGTCCATTCAAGGAAAGATTTCAGGGGGGAGTGATAACGCATAGAACTTTTCGTGTCTCGGGTAACGCGGCGGACTTTGGGAACGCCTACAATTCTATTGTCTTTATCGGCATCGGATTGTAACGACTTTGACGAAAATGCGGAGAATTCAACCAGAGATTACGAAGTGTGGCTAGAATCATTCCCCGACTACATCTCCGGCTTTTGGAGAATGTTATTTTGGCGAATACAGTTGGCGGATTCGATTTGTCGAATTTTTTGTATTCGGAAACCGTGCCGGCCGCCTTCAAATTGTGCGGCAATCCATACAGCAACCACCGCAACGCTCGACCGGCCCCCGAGAAGGTCGCCGGAAAGACACAACACATTCGCATCATTATGTTTGCGGCTTAATTCGGCCGCAACTTCGTTATGACACGGCGCTGCCCGAACGCCCGGAAACTTGTTCGCAACAACACAGGTCCCAATGCCGGTACCGCAAATCAAAATACCGCAATCAACTTCGCCGGTTGAAACAGACTGCGCAACCTTTGCGGCAATATCCGGGTAATCCGTATTGTCAGAGAGTTGTTCGTCAACGAGCGATACGGTATGTTCCGGCAGTGTTTGGAGATACTCCAAAATCGTAGAACGGACATTTAAGCCGCGATGATCGCTTGCAAGTATAATTTTCATGATATGTTTACCGATTTCAGTTCTTTGTGTATGTGTATGTTGTCCCGTTTTTAATACCGTCGATATGCTGGTTGCCCTGTACTCCGCTTCAGCCGCTTGGCAACGCTTTCGCCGATTCGGGCCGTCCCCGGCCCCAAAAACTCAACAATTCGCTGACGCAGTGCCGGCGTAACCGATGCTGTCAGATGCCTGCCGTTAAATGTCGCAACAGCCCCGCTCTTCAAACGCAAAGACAGTTCCACTTCGCCGCTGCCTGGACTCGCATCAAGTATCCTCAAAAGCGCACACACCGACTCCTCCGTATGACGTTCCTCGTCCAACATTATCGCCATGTCAATCGCCCAAGCCTCGTCAGGTACGAAGTTCCCATCCGGCGAATCTTTGCTGACGCTTTTTCTGCGGTTCATTTTCCCCCGCATACAGACGACTGTTTCGCTCTTGATTAAGTGCGAATGCTGTTCATACGTCTCCGCCCACATAATCGACCGCGCTCCGCCGGAAGCATCTTCGAGCGTAAAGTTGGCATATTTTTTCCCGTCCTTGGTCGTCGCAAATTTGATTTCCGTTACGATACCTGTCAAAACGACCGACACACGCTCCGGCAATACGGATACCTCGCCGCATTCATGCGTCCGCAGCCGGGCAAACGTTTCCGCAAACGCCTCCAGGGGATGCGATGAAAGATAATAACCGAGAACTTCCTTTTCGTGAATTGCCTTTTCATTATCGGTCCATTCGGGAATGTTCGGCATACCGGGCAGGGACAATGCTTGTTCTTCTGGTTCATCATCCGCTCCGCCGAAGAGGTTGCCCTGTCCTTTGGCGGCATCTTCGGCGGCCCCTTGCCCCGCTTTGATTGCTGTCTCGACCATTTGGAATAACTGCGAACGTTTATACCCCAACGAATCAAATGCTCCCGCTTTGATAAGCATTTCAATCGTTGTCCGGTTGCATGCCCGGCTGTCCGCTCGTTCACAAAAATCGAACAGGCTTTTGAACTTTCCGTGCTTTTCGCGTGATTCGACAATTTTATCCGCAGCCCAACCGCCGCCGCATCCCTTGATGGCTGTTAAGGCAAACGCAATTTTGCCGTCGACGACTGAGTAAAGTTGCTTCGATGTATTGACGTCGGGGGGAATGATTTCGATACCCATACGCTTGCAGTCTTCGATGTGTATAACGGTCGAGTCCTGCTGCGCAAAGTTGCGCTGCGAAATATCGCCGCAGAGCAAGGCCGCCATAAACTCGACGGGATAATGCACTTTGAGGTATGCAGTAATGTACGCAATCAGGGCATATGCCGTTGCGTGCGACTTGTTAAAGCCGTATCCCGCAAACTTGCTGATCAGATCAAATATATCTTCCCCCTTTTTCGCAGGGAGCCCGTTGGCCTTAACGCCTTCGACGAAGTCCGCTCTGTACTTGCTGAAATCCTTCTTTTTGCCGATGGCTTTAATGCAAGCATACGCATCTCCCAACGGGATGTTGCCGAGCCGGTTCAGTATCCGCATCACCTGCTCTTGATAGACCATAATGCCGTTGGTTTCGGTAAGGATTTCTTCCAAGATAGGGTGTTCATACACTGCCTTTTTCTTTTTGTGTTTGACGGCAATGTAATCGTCAATCAAGTCCATCGGGCCGGGCCGGTACATCGCCGCCATCGCAATGATGTCGCGGAAGTTGTCCGGTTTCAGCCGTTGCAGATATTCCCGCATACCAGGGCTTTCAAATTGGAAAATCCCTTTGGTCTCCCCCCGGCAAAAGAGTTCAAACGTCTTTTTGTCTTCCAAGGGAAGATTGTACGGGTCAAGCGTTGTACCGGTTGTTTGCTTAATCAGTTCAATGGAGTGTGCCAAGATGGTTAAGTTTTGCAGCCCGAGAATATCCATCTTGAGCAGTCCCGCCGTTTCAACGTCAGCCCCTTCCCATTGCGTAACAACTTTTTCCTTGAACTTGTCAAGTTGTATCGGAACATATTCAATCAACGGCTTGTCTGCAATAATCACACCGCAGGCATGTACGCCGGTATTTTTTGCCAAGCCTTCAATCTTTTGGGCAAAGTCGAACAATTCTTTGATTTCGGCCTTTTCCTTATAGAGGTTGTTGAGTTCCGCATTATCCTTTAAGACCGCCTTGAGGTTTTTCGCTTTGTCAATGAGTTTCGTGATGTCGTTGATTGCCGAAAGCGGAATGTCGAGAGCCCGCCCAACATCTTTGATGGAACTCTTAACGGCCATCGTACCGAAAGTTCCCAGCCGGGCGACGTTGTCCTTGCCGTATTTTTCCGTGATATAATCAAGGATTTCGTCACGCCGGTCTTGGTCGAAGTCGATGTCAATATCAGGCGCTTCAGCCCGGCTTTCGTCGAGGAACCGCTCAAAGAGCAAATCGTATTCCAGCGGGCAAACATGCGACATATCGAGGGCGTAACTAACGAGCGCTCCGACGGCACTCCCTCTTGCCGTCCGGTGAATTCCCCGCTCTTCGGCAACGCGGACAAGATCCCAAACAACCAAAAAATAGTCGGAAAAACCCTTATTTTCAATGACGCTCAATTCCCTATCAAGCCGGGCAAGCACCTCTTCGGACAGTTCGCCCTCTATAAGACGTTTCGGATTATTGGCATAACGTCTTTTAAGACCATCGAGACAAAGTTGCCGAAGATAGGCGTCGGTCGATAATCCCTTCGGCGGTACAAAGACAGGGAAATACCGTTTGGAAAGGTCAAGTTGGACATCGACTCTATCGGCAATTTCGACGGTTTGGGCAATGGCATCTTCAAAGCCCGGCAAAGCCCGACGCATCTCTACGCCGCTGCGGAAAAAGAACTGATCGGAATGATCATCCGTTTTCTTTTCTTTATCCTTTTCTTGTAGCCATTCTTTATAGAGTTTGTTCCGGCTGACGCAAAGCAACATATCCTGCGTCTTTTCATCATCGTGATAGACGTAATGCACATCGTTCGTCGCCGCCATCGGAACGTTGAGTTCGTTGGAAAGTTTTCGGGTTCCTTCGAGAATCGTTTTTTGGATAGCGAGCCCGTGATATTGGATTTCGAGATAATACCGGTCGCCGAAAAGTTCTCGATACCATTCGCCAACCGCTTTGGCTTTGTCGAAACTTTCGGGCGTTTCTTCAAGCAGCAACCTTGCAATTTCGCTCGATGCGCAACCGCTCAAACAGAGGAGTCCTTCGTTGTATTGCTCCAAAATCGCCCTATCGATTCTCGGTTTGTGATAAAAGCCCTCGAGATGGGCAAGCGAAGAGAGTTTGAGCAGATTTTTGTAGCCGGTGTGATTGAAGGCGAGCAGAGTGAGATGACTGTACGCATCTTTCTTTTTGGCAACGGCAGTTTTATCGGTTCGGCAACCGGGCGAAACGTATGCTTCGTAACCGATGATCGGTTTGATCCCTTCTTTTTGGGCAGTTTGGTAGAACTCGAGTGCTCCGTAGAGGTTTCCGTGGTCGGTGATTGCCAGAGCGGGCATTCCGAGGGCTTTGGCGCGCTCGACGAGTCCTTTGATGGTGCCGGCTCCGTCCAATAGGGAATAATGACTATGGCAATGGAGATGTATAAAGGGGACTTCCATGATGCTCAAAATAATTGCAGTAAGAACATTATAACAAAAAAGTCTAATTTTTGTCCCTGCCGCCATGCAAAAAAATTGCACACCATCTTGTTTCCGGAAACGCATTAAAAATGATTTTAATCATCACGGTCAAGGGAGCCGCCAAGAACAGCCCTATGGGGCCTAGCAGAAACCCCCAAAAGAACAAAGACAATATGATGACCAACGTTGAAAGCCGTAAACCGTGTCCCAATATCTTCGGTTCAATTCCGTAAGCGATCGCACACTCCACCGTCAGCAGACAGACGATGTACAGCAAGACCGTAGAAATATCAGTCGCAACAAAAATCAAAATACCCGGAATCACCGCCGCGATTGTCCCGCCGAGATTCGGGATGTAATACATAAAGAACGCAATGATTCCCCAAAAAAGCGCACCGGGCACGCCGAACATCCAATAAACGAACATCGCTGCACTGCCCGACATGAGATTCGATATCGTTTTCAAAAAGAGATACCGACGAATCTCCTCGGCAATGTGATGAAAGTGTCCGAAGTTAATAGGGCCGTCTGTCCCGAAAGCCCGGTTGACCTTTTGAGGAAAATGGGCCGCCTCAAACAACATAAATATCGTGAAGAGAAGCACGAGGAAACCGGCACCAAGCATTCCTTGCATATAGAGCATCACCCGGGCAAGCCAGTATGCAACAACAGAAGGATCGAGGGCGATGGGCAAATTATCTTCCGGCTCCGTAATCCCGATCCTTTCGAACACCTCTTCAATCGGAACCAAAGGAATCGCACCGAGCAGGATTTGTTCCGCTTCGGACTCCTCATCGTAGATTTCTGTATTGTTGTTAACATTTTCGTCGTTGTTTTCTTTCGGAGTGCTGATGCCGCCTTGCTCTTTGTTGGCAGCCGTTTCTCCGTTACCGTTCGGTTCGCTGTGTCCCTCGTCGTCTAATTCTCCGATGACAAATCCGAGACGACCGACGTATTGTTCGATCTGCGTTTGGAGGGCGGCATATTTTTCGACGAATTGGTCTCGGTAGTCGGGGATTTTTCTGACGAAGTCGTTCAGAGACTGGCCGACGAAGAATGTTACGCCGACGAATATCGCAATCGTACAGAGCATCACGATGGGATAGGCCAACAATTTGGGACAGCCTCGGTCGATGAGCCAGCGGAGCGGAACGAGAAGGATGACGGCGATGAAAAGGGCGAGCAACATCGGCCCAACGAGGATATTGGCGGCTTGAATCCCGGCCAAAATGATAACCATCGCAGCGACGACGATGAGGGCTTGCGAAACGCGCGGAGACGTTCGCGTTTTCTCTTGTTCAATGGAACTGATGATATTGTTGCCCTCGTGGTCCATGTCGGCATTGTAACATAATGTCATGTTTAGACAAGCACAGCGAACGGAGCGGCGTCAGCCCCCAGACTCACCAGAACACCGGCTAAATATCTTCTCCGCCGCAACGAAACCTGACTGAATGCAACTCGGGATACCGACACCTAAATATGCATTCCCTGCCAAAGCCAACGCCGATTCCAATGAAACTAATGATTCGATTTCCGACATCCGCTCACGGTGTCCGACATTATACTGCGGCATCGTATTCGGCCAATGAGCAACCGTCGTGAAAAGCGGTTCGCCGTCAATCTTGATAATGTTACGAAGTTCCCGTAAGAGCAAGGGAGCAAGTTGTTCTTTCGGCATTTCGGCTAACTCTGGCCGTCTCGCTCCGCCTGCAAAGACGCGGATCAAAAACTTACCCGACGGAGCACGGTGTTCATATTTTATACTGCTAAAACTCCCCGCCAAAATCGGACTCCGCTCAATCTTCGGCACCACAAAGCCCATACCGCAAAACTGCTGCTTAATCTGCGGCGAATCAAATGCAAACGTCGCAACGGCGGTCCCTTCGTGTTCAATAGCACCGAGTTTATCGGCAAGCATTGGGAACGTGTTGGATAAGACCTTTGCAGCCTCCGAAGCAAGTGTTGCGATAATCACCGCATCAAATGACGGCGAGCAGGCGGCAGACGGCAGACGGCAGACAGCAGAAAGATTCCATTTTCCTTCCGGTGTTTTGTCAACCTGTGCAATTTCCGTGTTCAGTTGCAACGACCCCGGAGGCAATTTTTGGGCAATGGTTTCTCCTATCACGGAAAGCCCGCCGCGCAGTGTAACAAACATACTGTATCTTGCACCGCTCTGCTCGGCAAGATGCGCCGCCTTGTTTGCTTTCAGTTGCCGTTGCATTGCCCAAATGAGCGAGCCGTATTGACGCTCCATTTCACGAAACCGAGGCAGCGTTGCCAGCACACTCAACCGTTCCATATCGGCGGCATAGACGCCGCTGACCAAAGGTTCGACAAGCCGTTCAAAGACTTCGCGTCCGAGTCTCCGCCGGACGAAGTTTGCCATACTTTCGTCGATGTCATCTTTTCGGGAAGGGATCAACAGTTCGAGTCCTGCCCGAAGTTTCCCAAGCGGCGACAGTATCGGCGTGGCCGCCATCGGCATCAATTTGGTCGGTGCCATCATGAGGAATCCGTCGGGCAGAAGATGCAGTTTCCCCTTTCGGACGACGTAAGTTCGCCGGGTGTTGGGATTGGTTTGAATGAGTTCGTTGCTTAAACCGAGTTCATTGCAGAGTTGGAGTCCCCAGGGGACGGTCGTAATAAAATTGTCGGCACTTTGTTCGATTTCGAAGCCGTCGCGGTTGATTGTTTCCAGCACGCCGCCGATACGGTTACGCCGGTCAAATACTTTGACGGTTGCATGTGGTAGAAGTTGGTTGAGTCGATGTGCGGCGGCGAGTCCGCTGATTCCTGCTCCGATAATCGCGATGTTCATGTCGGCATTATAACAGAGACCGAAAGCGGCCGGGTGGGAATGTACCCGGGGATTGCACTGCGTTACATCCCCGGCTCTTTGAACCATTAACCATTAAAAAACCGCCAATTTAGGATTATTCTATACAACCGGTATAACTAGTGCAACCAGAAACATTCCGATTTCCGTGATTGTCCAACCGGCCGTTTTTCGATAACTCTGACAGCAAAGAGTCTTCGAAAACATGGAAGGGATAAGACAATGTCAGCATTATCTATTGGAGCATCGACCGCACGTTCATCGACAGCGTTTTGCCCAGGTTGCGCCGGAGGCGCCAGGCCGAGTGCTGCACAAACATTTTCCAAAGGAGGGTACACAGGAAGAACCGACTCCTTTGCGTGTGCGACATGCGGAACCGGCGGATCAAACTCGTCAGCACGGTCGGCCAATTCAGCATCGTTTCCCAACAGCACATACAACTGCCCAACTTGCGGAAAAGGGAACTCAGCAAACTATTCCACAAAAAGCTTCTCAGCGGGAAATTCCGCGTCAGCACGAGGAACAGCGAACAATAATACAACTGCCTGGGCAAGGTAAGGACATGTAATCTCGTACGAACCCCCAGTATGTCTTGGGCAGGGTGGCGATAATCACACCGCCCTCTCACGCAAACGCACAAAATACCGATATGACTCAATTCTTACTATTTTGCATCGCGACCGTCGGGATGACTTCGATTATCTTGCACGGAAACATTTTCGCACCCCTTCGGCAATTCTTCTTCGATTGGGCAGAAAACCTTCGACAACGACGAGAACATCGCATCGAAAAGACGGGGAAAGCCCCCCGGTGCCGATCTAGCGTCGAATGGTTCAACGATTTAATAAACTGCGCACAATGCACCGGATTTTGGAGCGGGCTGTTCTGCGGATTGATCATCGTCCCGACGGAAAGTTTGATGGATGCTATGACGGCCAACGTTTCTTGGACGGCACTCTACCACGCCTTTTTGTTGCTTTGTTGCGGCTTCGGGGGCAGTTTTTTGTCGCCGTTGGGCATTAACCTGATCGACTTGGTGTTTTACCGAAAGATGAACGCGTATCGTCTCTTGGAGGAACAGGATTTAGCGCAAAGAGAGCACCGGGCAGAATCGGAAGATTCGGCCGGTCCATAACTCTCCGTTCATGACCATTACAGCGTAACCCAAAATCATTCCGGCATAAGGCGGAGCCGTCGGGACAGTGCCGTCTTATACTTGGATGCTGGTCACACAACTATTCGTTATTGGGTTCCGTGGTTGCCGGCTCCGGGGCGGCTTCGGTACTTTCTTCTTCAACCTGTGCAGGTGCTGGTGCTTCGGCTGGTACAGGGGCTTCGGCTGGGGCTTCAGCAGGTGCCGGGGCTTCGGCTGGGGTTTCAGTCGGTGCATCTACATCACTAGGAGCAACGTCGGAAGGTTGAGAGGGGATGGTGCGA
>Ga0099364_10015106_pt1 | contig 10204 bp, 3 predicted proteins | sample TergutTh196P3_FD_73070 | JGI IMG/M metagenome (GOLD analysis project Ga0099364, IMG submission 73070) | Microcerotermes parvus P3 segment gut microbial communities from Pointe-Noire, Republic of the Congo - Th196 P3 | ecosystem: Host-associated > Arthropoda: Insects > Digestive system > Gut ...
GACAATCATTATCCCAATGACCGTAAACAAGTTCACATAATCACGTGTCTCAGCGTAATTCAAAAGTGGGATAATCTGTTCCGATGCATTATATGATAATTGAATCAGCGGAATGAACAAACGTGAACTCACTTCTCCGACTATTGTACCGATAGCAACCGATGTTAAAGTCGTGTAAATCTGTTCATTAATCAGAATGTTCAAAATGCTGCGCATCGACATACCCATCGCTCTGAATATGCCAAACTGCAAGACCCGTGACTTAATAGACAAAATCCAATAGATGAGAAATCCGGTGAAACACACTACAAGCGAGACGATAAAGCCGACGGTAAGAACACCATTTGTTCCTTGAAGTATCGGATCGCTCTTACTATCAACTACTGCAGCTTTAGTATCATCAAACCTTATCAGCTTCAGGTTATTATCGCTTACAAAATCATACATGTATGAGTTTGTCGGAGTATTGCTCTTGAACCATATGTTATATGGTTGTATTCCCCATACTGTTTGTACATATTGAAGATTTGCTACAACCAGATACGCATCAGCTTGAATTCTGGAGCCGCCGGCTGTCGATGTTACAAAAATAGGTTCATAACCCGGCCAATGATCCACGAAACCGCATATTACAGCTTCGACGTTGTTATCATCATCATCGCTTTTAAAACGTACTGTTTGTCCGACCGAATATCCGAAATCTGTCCTGAAATTCCTGGATAGTAACACTCCATTGCCTTGCATTGCAAGCGTATTCAGAAAGTAGTTAACATGTATGGGTAGCAGATCATCGCGATACCACATGGTCTCGCCAAAGTCTTTAGTATCTATCCCCATCATTTGAACATTGTTGACAACTGAGACGCTGCGTCTCAAAGTAACTCGCTTCTCAAGCACTCTTGCAATTCCATCGACTTCCTCGATGCCCGTGAACCTCTCGAAGTCCGGCTCGTACCACACGAGCTTGAAGTCGAGAGGGAGCTGTGCGCCCATCATTGTTTCCGGAGGTAAGTTATTGCCCCAGCTTTCAGCGATTATCAAGTCCGTTCCGGCTCGATGCATAATCTCATCACTGACATTGCGGTTTATCGTCCTTGCGGCTCTTGCACTGAATATTCCGACGGCTAATGTTATAACCAGGAAAATCATGACAAACTGCTCTTCACCCGCACTGCGGATGATCTTCATAAGCGATACATACGGAGAAGGAGGCATTCGGCGTTTCCCGATAGTGAAAACAAGCCTAACAAGAAGAGGGAACAGACGAAGGCACACAAGACCCATCCCGATTATGAAAAGGGATGAAGAAAGGAGCAGTATGGGGTCGACATTTTCTGTTTCCATGGCAGCTTTTGCAATGAGTTCACGCTGGCTTGTGAAATTATATAAAGCGTATATCGATATTCCGAAACATATTATGTCAAGAAAATACCTTTGCCATAATGGGCTTTTCGGTCTGCCGAACTTATTCCGCTTATAGTCTACTATTGTCACTTTTGAAAAACGGACGACCGGAGATAGCATCATCAATATCGATGCCAGTATAGCTACAAGCGCAAATATAAGCACGTTCCGGCTCACTCTGACAGTCAGCGACGATCGAGACATCAATTCCAAAAAGCCGTTTGAAGCTCCAAGCAACCGGCAGATAAGCATTCCAAGCGGTATACCCGCCAATATGCTCAATATACCGACAAACAAGCTTTGCAGAAGATAGACAAGAAAAATTTGCCCTCTGCCGGCTCCTCTGCTTTTGAGGACAGAAATGTCATTTTGCTCGAGACCGAGTATCTGCCGCGACACCATGAATATATAAAACGCCATGAGGACATAAAGCGGGACTTGCAACACGAGCAGAGTCAGATTAAGCTTATTGGCACGAACGGTGTAAGTCTCCAGCGTTCGTATGAAGTTTTCCGAATAGCTCCATACGCGGTTATTTTCGTTATACTCTTCTTTGAGTCTTTCATCGGTCTGTTGGTAATCCGGGACATTACCGGCCCACATATTGTTATAATCGAGCATTATGCTCCAGATTGACCGAATATTATAATCAGTACCTGTTTCAGATATGAAATCATTCAAAAGAAGTTTATCGGAAATGAACAGGTTATTTGTCATTCTATTTGGGTTTCTAGGCCAGTATAGCTCTTCTTCTTCCAGGATTTCAAAGATACCTACGACTCTAAGGTATATGACCGGGCGTGGTGTCTCCTCATCGTCGTACCCCTGATTGTTCCTCACCAGCATAAGTTCATCAAGCAGCAAATCTTGCTGTCTCATTGCGGCATTGCTCGCTATGCATTCGATGATGTTGCCACCGACCAGTGTGTCTGACGGTAACCGTCCATGCAGAAGCTGAATATGATCTTCCTGACCTTCAAACGATACCAGCATCGGCTCTCTTTTTCTGGGTGTTATTTCTCTTGGTTCAACGGGGGAAAATGTTATATTGCTGAGTTGGAAACTTTGTACTACATTGATTGTGGGAATGTCCAACTCTTTAATGATCGAGGGGATGATTTCGTTTTGTACTCTATAATAGATGGCTTCGCTTCTTTCCGGAGAGACGCCATTGAGGTTATATCGAAATTCCGATGTCGTGGGATGAGCGTTCATGTCAAGTTGCGTTTGTTGCATGTCCTTAATCAGGACACGCTGCATTGTTGCCTCGGAGTATAGCGGGGTACCGGCAACGATCCCGACGAGCAGGATGTTCCCAATGAGCAGACTTAGCATCATCCATTTATTTTTCCACATTTTTTGAAGTAAAAACGAAATCAAGTTGCTCCCCCTGTCTCCCAATTACTGTTCTTCATTCCTCGTCTCCGTCATTGCGAGGAGCCGCAGGCGACAAAGCAATCTATATTCTTCGTTCCTCGTCTCCGTCATTGCGAGGAGCCGCAGGCGACAAAGCAATCTATATTCTGCATTCCTCATTCTTCATTCTTCATTGTTCGCGGCGGGTGGTTCACTGTTCACCATACTCCATCAACTACCTCAGCACAACAGTCTGACCCGGTTCCAAACCCTGCAACACCTGGGTAAATGCAGGCGTACCAAGACCGGTCGTAATATACCTCTTCCTAATCTCCCCATCTTCATACAAGAACACATACCTGTCATCGTTTTCGGTATATAATGCGCTTGTCGGAACGAGGACTACATCAAGAGCTTCAAAAGCAAGCGTATTCCCGGAAAAATACATAAGCACCAAATCACGCCGTGTCGTATCAGTATCCACCATCCACTGTTCAAATGCATCCATATCATCCATAGTCAATAGAATATCATAAGTCATATAACGCCCTTCATTGACTAGCGGATCAGAAACAACACGCATCGGGAACTCATCAATCATCACAGTACCATCGCTTTGAGTAAACTGCCTGACCGCAGTAACGATATCACCCCTGCGTAAGATGCTCGGCTCCTCAACCGCAATAAACTGGAGTTTGCTATCGTCGATGAGCGTAAGAATATCATCGTACCATCGAACGACAGAACCAATACTGATATCAATAATATTTGTGACAATACCGTCAAACGGCGCGAATAAGAGCTCCCCTCTCAGACTAACTTCCAAATCCGCAAGCTGCTCCTCGTAATCTTCCATTGTCTGTGCGGCTTCCTCAAGAAATTGGGTATACAGCAGTTCAAGACGGCTAATATTCAGTCTAATAACTTCCCTGTCATATTGATTTGTACTCCTATTGTAATTGTTCCATAGGTCAGATATCGTTCGCAATCGAATAGCATTATCAGCATTATGCCGAAGCTCATACTGCTCCATGGTAAATAATAACACATCGCGCTCAACAATAAGCGAAGTTGTATCATACTCGATTTCTGCAAGTAGATCGCCTTCCGAAACAATATCATAATTGCTGACATGTATCGCTCTCAAGCGGCCTTCAGGTGTATCGAACCTTAAAGTTTCCTTGACAGGCATATCAATTCTAATACGCAATGCAGCAGTTCGGAGTATGTCGCCTTTTTCCACGACTCCAAGTTCCAAAGCATCTTCTTCTTCCTCATCTTCGAAAACATCCCTAGCGATTAACCCGATAGTTATAGCTTCCTTTAAACGCTCTTCTTCGGATTGATTTCGCGATGAGCCGGAACACGCAGATAAAAGCAGAGACATTGTGAATAGAAGAAAGAGAATAGCATAAACCGCTCGTTTATGGTTTGACATATATTATCTCTCCTTCCTCTAATCCGGAAATAACTTCCACATACACATTACCAACTAAACCCTGTTCAAACGGACGCATAGTCTTTTGCCCGTTTTCCATGACATAAACATAAGTACCGATTGAGATATCATTATATACGCAATTAATCGGCAGTCGCAGTACATCATATGCAACTGAGTAATACAGGTATACGCTTACATATCTTCCGGGTGTCGTTTCAGATCCCGGATTCAAAATACGAAAACGTGCCGGAGGAACCATAAAGTTCATGTTGTAATATGCCAATTCCTCCCGGCTCGGTTCAATCCACTCCATTTCATAGTCATCATTTCCTATCCTACCAATGACCTTACCCAGTTGCAGATATCTTGATATATACTTTTCTACAGACAGCTCAACAAAAATATCGGTTTCATTTGAAATGTATATAAGACCGGCATATGGCTCAATAGTATCCCCCCGGTTCACGTCCGCCATCCATGTGATGACCCCGTCATATGGCGCCCGCAATACGGCATCTCTGATCTGCTGTTCATATTCTTCCATCATTTCTGTGAGAAGTTGCACTCCAAGAGCATGTGTTTCTCTGCGTTGACTCAGTAGCATCTGTCGTCTGAGAATATCTTGCTGCTTAAACGCCGCCATAGATGCTATACTGGCTGCACCCTCTGCATCGCCTGACATTAGCGACAACGAAGCGTTTAATCCGTTAAGCTCCGTTTGTAATATTGATATTTCAATTTCTTCATTTCGCAGCATTAGCAATGATGAATTTGTCATGGACTCAATGCCGTTTTGTATTGTTTCAACTCGCATCTCGAGAAACGGCGTAAAGAGCGTGGCAAGCACCTGACCTTCTCTCACCCGATCTCCGGTCATCACAAAATATTCTCCAAACTGAAGATTCCCCGGCAAAAAAGACAACTTATCGGAACTTGCTCGAACAAACCCCTCAAACCGCTCCATGTGTTCGACATCGCCGCGACCGAGCCTTTCTGTGCCGATACTGCTGGTATATGAGTCATATAGTTCCGGCACGGTGATCGCCATCTGCCCGATACTACAACCGGTAAGGGAAAATAACGTCAGTATGATCACAATAACTGATGTTATCGTTCTTATATAATTAGCCTGTATAATACGTTTAATATCCAAGGAAATCCCCCATATCATACTTTTAGTCTCCACGAAAACCTTACAATAACTGTCATTCTGAACGAAGTGAAGAATCTTTCCTTCGCTTTTTGCAACAATTCAGATAAGATCCTTCGCTATCGCTCAGGATGACAAGGGGAGTTTTCGAGGCCACTCTACTTGTTTATGGCACAACAAGCTCGCCCTCTACAAGACCGGAAAGGACTTCGATAAAAGTTCCGGACTCAAGCCCGATTTCAATGTCTCTAATTCTGCGAACACCATCTTCAAGCACATACACGAAAACACGTGATTCGACTCGTTTGACGGCATTTCTCGGTACATATAAGGTGTCTTCCGAAATGTCTATAATGATGTTTGCGTATGCGTTCCCCTCAGAGTAAACAAATGCATCATCCAGCAGTATGATATATCTTTCAGACTCTCCGGATGGTCTGGCTGTACCCACTTCATCGGCATCTGCAACCCGCCCCATATATAAATCGCCGCTGATATATATTTCCAGTATGTCGCCAACATTTACAAGGTCAGCGTCAGATCCGCGCAGCATGAATACTTGCTCAGACTGATCTGATATCGTTGCTATTCTTTCATCCGCGACGGTTCTAGCGCCCTCTCTATAATCCATCACATATGAGACTACTCCATCCATCGGAGCGCGCAATATTCTGCGATCAGACTCATACTGGAAATACTCTCTCTTTACGCGGAGTATCTCCAGTTCCAGCAGTAGGGCTTCGTGCTCTGAGGTATAATAAAAATCATCGACCCTTAATCCGGCGATACCATTTTGCGACTGATCAAACGCATAATTCTCCGCAAGAAATTTGAGATCAAGTTCGATCCATTGCTCATCTCGCATTATTGCTATTAGCGCTTCGGGATAACTGCCGGGGTCAAGTTCGGCGATTATGTCACCCTCGTGCACATAGTCGCCTTCAGAGACTGCAATATTTATGATATATAGATTGTTCATCGGGAACGACAGATCTTCTTCTCTGAGCGGCACTATTGTCACGCTGCTGTGACGATTAACAATCACATCACCGCGTTCGACTATATGAGTTTGAAACTCACCCGGCTCGCCCGCCTGCAGGGTAGGCGGCGGCAGCCGCTCTTCTTCAATCGGAAGGCAAGCTGTTAAGAGGAGCAATAATATGGGTAGTACGCAAAAAATCCTTTTCAGATGTGACTCCTCCTCTTGGGCTGTAATGTCAATCGGGCATAATGACTGTCATTAGTGCGCTAAAGTATACATATATACTTTTTTAAGTAAAAATGCAATAAATTATTCTCATCATTTAGAATTTTGTAGATATGTAACAAATTTTTAAATCATTAAACCTATACCAAAAAAACAAAACTGGGGCATCGTTTTTGAAAAAACTTGCAATGGAGTAATGAACGAAGTATAATCAATAATCAGGAGACGAAAGTACCCGCCTAAAACGGCGGCAGGCGGGAAGGGCTGCAACCCCTCCCCACCCTGCATATGTGGACGTGACCCACATACACAATAGCTTTCGCTACACCATGCAGTTATTATATGACGGTTTGTGTTTTCTCGCAAGCAAAACATCATATAGCTGTCGCTGGTGGAGTATTAAATGCTGTGTATGAACAGGTCATACACAGCATTTTTCGTTTCCCGGAGGAAACCGCCGGAGTCCTCCAGGGCTCCGGTGGAAGCCGCCTCCGCTTGTGAATGCTACGAGAATCGTACCATGTCTTGCGGTTTTAACGCAGTCCCGATCAAGACAGTAATCACTAAATCATTTTACCACAAAAACTATGAAACTGCGCAGATTATAGACATGAAAGTTGCGTATACGACAATGCGAAAGAAGAATATTAAACTAATAACTTGCCTTGTGCTAATACTTACAATAACTCTTGCCCCATGCCTCGACTATCCACTGTCAGCGATAGCTAGCAGAGGTAACGCCGGTGAGGTTAAAGAAAACTTTATAGCACCGATTGACCCAATTCCAAGTGGTGTAAGTCTCGTGCGGATCCGGACTGCCGCTGACTTAGCTTCCATTGGCGGGCCGCAAAGCTCGGGTAAATACTATGTGTTGGAAAATGATATTGACCTAGAAGATGAATGGTCGCCGATATACGATTTCAGGGGGACTTTCGATGGCAGAGGCTACTCTATAAACAACCTATTCATCGAGGAAAGCAGCCAGGTGGTCTATGCAGGATTGTTCGATAACTACAGGGATATGCTGACCCTGGACTTCGATTTTGGTAGGTACTTTGAGACATTCACGATCAAGAACCTTGGTGTGAACATTGGCGACCTAGGGTTATTTGGCGTTGCGATTGCGGGTGGGCTCATCGGCGGAACGTATAATACAGTAATCGAAAACTGTTTTGTAAACGGGGATGTCTATACAAGAGATTATGGGACGGCAGATCGCAGGACGCCTACGATGATGAGCCTTTTCAATGAACCTGTCTACGGAGGAGAGACATATGCAGGCGGGCTTATTGGCATGGCGCAAAACAGCGAAGTCATAAACTGCTACTCGACAGGGTTGGCAGTTGCTGAGAAAGTCATCACCGGTGACAGGGGATCTGTCATGGTAGGCGGGCTTATTGGCGGTGCGGAAAGCACCGAGATAACGAGAAGCTTTTCATTATCGAGCGCAAGGGCTCTCGTTTCAACTGACCCATATGCGAGTTCGGGCTCCCGATTTAGCATAGGAGCTTCATCTGCATATGCGGGAGGGCTGATTGGCTTGAGCTGTCTCAACCGTTTCGAGGATTGCTATGCAAGAGGTTATGTCTCTGCTGAATCATTTTATTATGGTCAGTCTTCAAACGCTTCTTATGCCGGAGGTTTAATCGGTGAATCGCAGCTTGACATGTCTTTTTCAAATTGCTACTCGACAAGCAACGTAACGTCTTTTTGCGATAGCGGCAACTCATTCGCAGGCGGGCTGATAGGGCGTTACGCCGGCCTTCTCACACAATCCGCTCCTGTTAGCAGTTGCTACCGCTTAGACGATGTAACGATTACCGGGAACACGATCAATGTTGACGGAACTCTGTTAAGTGATGAGGAAATGAAGACACAAAGATCGTTTGCGGGATGGAACTATGAGTATATATGGAGCATTGATGACGACACAAACGATGGGTTTCCATACCTTCTAAAAATAATTAAAAGAGCCATTATTGTAATTCCAGGTGCCGGTGGATCGGAACTGTGGGTTGCACCATCCAACAACAACGATGTGGAGGAGCCGATGAGGATATGGGTTCCGGCAGGCTTCTCAATGCTGCAAATCACTGACTTTAGTAGCGCACAGCTATGGAGTACGGATACTCTTGAATGCGATGTGTTTGGGATGCCATTGTACGATGAGGTATATGTTCCGGAGCAAGATTCGCATTCCATGAGTTTTGGCACGATAATGGATGTTTTTGGTAATGAGGGAATATTCACAAATATTGTCAGAAGCCTAACAGAAAAATACAAAAACAGCTATGAAATCCATTTTATGCCATATGACTGGAGACTATCTACACAAGAAGCCGCCAACAAACTCCATCAACTAATCGAGCGCAATCAGTTTACTGATGTAGTTCTTGTATGCCATAGCATGGGGGGGATTGTTGCCTCAACATATCTTGGAATGCCTAAAGTCACCAATGTCAAAATAGATAAATTCATAACTCTTGGGACACCATTTTACGGAGCACCAAAGTTGCTTTACACTCTTGAAACAGGTAACTTTCTGGATGGATTCGCTCGCTACCTGACTAGAGACAATGTTCGGCGGATTTCACAGAACTGTCCGGGGTTATATGAACTATTACCTAACTCACGTTATTTTAGTAATGGACAGTTTTATGTAGAATCATTCAGATACATAGAAGACACTAGACCTGGTCGTTTAGGAAGAACCCTTACTGTACCTTTTGATCAGTATGATTACTCAGAAACAAAGTCGATTATCTCAAAACACAACGCAGCACTTTTTGAAGAGGCAGAAAGAATGCATTCTTTTCTTTACTCTGTGTATGACAGTATTATCAATGGTGATTTTGATGCATATACTATTGTGGGATTCAACTCAAAAACCCTTTCACATATTCAGATTACTAGTGCTGAAAAGTCTTATTCACCGGAAAACATTATGAAAGATCCCAAGAACTACTCTATTGAAACCGTTGAAGTTAGGAGCGGTGATGGAACCGTACCGTTGAGCAGCACGACATTCAACTATGCGAGTATGGCACGAGCACCCTATTATGTTTATGAGGTCAAACATGCTGAGCTAATACGAGACCAACGATGCATACAGCTTGTTATGAACATAATTGACGGAAAAGGCGATAGCGAAGGCAGCGGCAATAATCCAAATAGCTATCATTACGGTACCGGAGGAATAGTTTCAAGAGGAAGGCCTACGCAAAGCTTATTGGGATATTTTAGGGCTTCTGCCTTCTGCCCTGTGACTATGTCCGTCTATGACAGCGCCGGAGAACTTATCGGCACTGTGTCATCGGAAATGATTGATGCTGCTGAAGGACACGAATACGACTTCTACACCTGCGGTGAGGACAATGACACGAAAATTGCATTTATCGATGGAGACTGCGAAATAGTGTTGACCGGAACCGGCGAGGGCACGATGGACTTTCTGGTCGAGCGTTTTGAAAACGATGAACCGGTCGCAGCGGTAATATATCTCGATGTCCCAATCACCGAAAACACCATCATCCGAACGAATACGGACATGACGGAAAACGCAACGCTGACGGCTATAGCAGACGATGGAGTCGAGATAAAAATCCTCCCCGATGAGTCATCGGTGTTCATGCAGCCCAATATGTCA
>Ga0099364_10015107_pt1 | contig 10204 bp, 11 predicted proteins | sample TergutTh196P3_FD_73070 | JGI IMG/M metagenome (GOLD analysis project Ga0099364, IMG submission 73070) | Microcerotermes parvus P3 segment gut microbial communities from Pointe-Noire, Republic of the Congo - Th196 P3 | ecosystem: Host-associated > Arthropoda: Insects > Digestive system > Gut ...
AGAAAACCTTATCGCAGGCAGCTATAGTTTTGATAAAAAAAACCGCGGCCCTGAGGCAAAAAGCAAAAAGCAAAATGAAGAATATGTTTACAGGATGTTTCCGGTTCTTAAGGAAAGGCGGAAACAGCAGGCCCATACCCTTTCAGGCGGTGAACAGCAAATGCTGGCAATAGGGCGGGCTCTTATGTCAAGCCCAAATCTTCTTATCCTTGACGAACCATCTTTAGGGCTTGCTCCCATGCTTGTACAAACAATATTTAAATGTATAAAAGAAATTAGTATGCAGGGTACAACTATTTTAATAGTTGAGCAAAATGCATTACAGACACTTAAAATTGCCGACTATGCCCTTGTACTTGAACTTGGGAATATCAACATAGAAGGCCCTGCAAGTGAACTTATAAACGACCAAAGATTGATCGAAGCATACCTGGGAGAGAAAAAGTAAAGCTATCCCCACTGAATTAAATTTGCCGCCCAGACATAACCGATTCCTGCGGCCAGGGTAATTATGTTTGTACCTGCTTTAATCTGTCCGCTCTGCAATCCTAAATGTATCGAAAGGATCTGATCGATCTGGCCAAGGTGTCCGTAGTCTTCCAGGTAAATCGATTGATCTTCCTTAAGTCCCAGCTCGGATAATAATGCAAGGTGAGCAGACTTTTTGAAATGAAGGACTGCAAGATAACCTATATCAGATCGTGTTTTTCCTCCCTTGCGCAGGCTTTCGTCTATGCACCTGTACCAGTTGTCCATACTTACTTCGTTAAGGCGCTCTTTCATTTTTTGAGCGTCAAAGAGTTTCAAGGATCTATATCCTTTTTGAATATTGTTCGTATCAAACGGCTCATTAATTCCGCCGATCTCCACCCCTGCAGTTCTTGATAAAGAGCCGTCGGCAATTATGTGGGAACCCAGTACTTTGTTCTTACCATAGTTCTTTTTTAAAATTATTGCTCCCGCTCCCGCTCCCAAATCGTACATCATCGACATATCTTTATCGGTATAGTCAACAAAGTCGCCGTTGCGGTAGCCTCCTGCAACCATGACGGTTTTAATTTCCTTATCTGCAATAATAGTATCCACAGCCATTTTAATCGCCGCACAAAAGGTACAGCAACGGTTCTGCACGTCAATACCCCAGGCATTTACTGCTCCTATCCTGTCCTGTATGTATAAAGCCGAAGTTGTCAAAGGGTATTCCTTCCATTCTTCTCCTATGCAGAGTATAAGATCGATCTCTTTTGGATCTACTCCCGTATTGTTAAGACAATCCAAAGCCGCTTTTGCTCCCATTTCCTGCGTGCCGTCATCCGGACCTGGTATGGGCTTGGATATGATACCCAGTTTTTGAATGACTGCTTCTTCGCTCCATACGCCGCCTGTGGCATTGGAAATCTGTGCGGCACTCATTCTGGTTTCCGGTATATATATCCCGGTTCCGACTATTCCGGCATGTTCCATATCAGAGCCTCATCCCGCCGTTTACAGAGAGAACTGTGCCTGTAACATAGGAAGCGTCATCACTTGCAAGGAAAAGTGCTGCTTTTGCAATTTCTTCAGGCTGACCAAGGCGGCCCAGCATGGTTGAGGCGGAGAACTTATCGAGTAAGTCCTTAGAAACGGTTTTGAGTATATCAGTCATTATATAACCGGGAGCAATAGCGTTACAGCGTACCGGTACTCCTTTGCGTGCAAACTCCTTGGCCCAGGTTTTTGCCATGGCAATGACCCCGGCTTTGCTGGCGGCATAGTTAACCTGCCCTATATTGCCGTATTCGCCCACCACGCTTGAAATATTTATTATACTTCCGCCGCCTGAGTCTTCCATATGCGGTCCAATGAATCGTGTAAGGTTAAATACTCCCTTAAGGTTAACTGCGATAACCGCATCCCACATATCATCGGTCATTTTGCGGGTCATGCCGTCTTTTGTAATTCCCGCATTGTTAACAAGGATATCGATCTTCCTGTATTTTTCCACGGCAAAGTCTGTTAATTTTTTACATTCCTCTACATTGGTAACATCAAGCTTATAAAATTCCACATTATCACAAGAATACTGAAGCTCCGACATGTCACAGGCCAGTACCTTTGCGCCTTCTGAAGCAAATAGTTCCGCCATAGCCTGACCCAGGCCTCTTGCGCCGCCGCTTATTATTGCAGTTTTTCCCTGTAATCTCATCTTTATCTCCTTAATTATTCAATCAAATATTATGAATATTGTTCATGTTAGCACAGCTCCGGAAGATTTGTCAAATCTTTTTTTTTAGGTTATATTATTCTCCATGGAATATATTTTATTCAATGAGGAATCCAGCATTAAAGGGGTAAACATACCAAAATCTCCTGTGGGTTTCAAAAAAATGTGCAGAATCTGTGACTCTGCAGAAACCCTGTTTGACCAAAAAGGGTTTTATGACACTTCTGTGGCGGATATATGCCGGCATGCCAAAACCGCTGTAGGTACCTTTTACATATATTTTCAGGACAAGACTGCTATTTATCACTATCTGGTCAGAAACTACTATGTGGTAATAAAGAATTATATTAACAAGCACATCACAGAATGCAAAACCCGCAAAGAAATGGAAAGAGAGGGGCTAAAAGCCTTTATACGTTTTGGTCAGGCACACCCCCAGTGTTATAAAATTATATGGGGGTCTTCTCATATAGATCCCGCCCTTTTTGAGGATTACTATACCCGTTTTGCGAAAGGCTATACCGCCGCCCTGCAGAGATATCACAAGGAGCTTGCCCCTATAGATTACTCAACAATGGCCTGGTTTTTAATGGGAGTTGCAAATTTTATATGCCTAAAGGTGATTTTCAGACATAAACGGCTCAGCGGCAAGGAGCTAAATAAGCTGATTGATGAAGTTATGGTGATGTTTTCAAGCGGCCTTTTTGCATAGCTTTCCGGTAACTGCTTCAATGGATGTGCTGTAAGTCTTATCTAATCCAGCTCGCAAAGCATTTGCAGCCGCTTCCACTTGTGGTCGGTCAGGTTCTGTAAATGCGCAATTTCATTTTCAGAAAGATGACTGAATTTTTTGCATTTTTTCACATAGTCGTGTACTGTGATCGGCTTTTTAGGCTTGTAGCTAAGCTTAAACTTTCCATTTTCCACTTCATAAAGCGGAGAGAACAATGAATCAACAGCCATGCGGGCTGCTTCAATGCTTTCATCCGGCTTGATTCCCCAACCTGTGACACAAGGATTGTAAACATAAAGAAAAGCCATGCCGTTTTTAACGGTTTTTGCTTTCTCTACCTTATTTACCATATCAGGTATGAAAGCTGGGTTCATTGTAGCCACATAAGGGATATCGTGCATTGCCATTATCATGGGAATGTCTTTACGGTCCTGCCGCTTACCGCCTTTCCCGTCCGGGCTAACCGGTGTTGTGGATGTCCAGGCACCTTTACTCGTGGAACCACTGCGCTGGTAGCCGGTATTCATATAACCTTCATTATCATAACAAATATAAATAATATTATCACCGCGCTCGGCCGCACCTGAAAGAGATTGGAAACCGGCATCAACAGTTGCGCCGTCACCTGCAAAAGCCACGGCATGTACTTCATCGCGTCCAAGACGATTGAAATGAAGTTTAAGGCCGGCCAACATCGAAGCTACATTGTCAAGGAGGGGGAAAAAAACCGGTGTCTTGCTGCCTGACTTCTTGTCCCAACCGACAACACCAACACCTCCCATGCAGCCCGGAGGAATTGCGAGTATGGAATTGGGGCCCAGAACACGCATGCAAGTGCGCAAAGTTAGCTCGACATTACAACCAACACAAGCACTGATACCCGGAGAAATCATTTCCTCACTGGATGCAAGTTTTTCATATACGTTCATTTGTTTCGATCCTCCTCTTACTAAAAAGCGACTTCTTTATTCAGCCATAAGGTATCGCCGGAAACGGTGCCTGTCTTTGCAGCGTCCAAAATTCTATCAATTGCAAAGCTCATGTGCTCAATAGTAACATCCTCGCCGCCCAGACCTCCGATAAAGGGTACTGCCGGGATACGGCCTGTGTCGCGGCGGTAAAATGCTGCGCAAATTTCCGGGAAGGTAACACCCGTACCCCACCCGAAAGAAACACTGCGATCTACTACTCCGAAAGCTTTTTTACCACTAAGTGCAGCTACAATTCGCCTTTCAGGGAATGGTCTTATAGTGCGTAATTTTAGAAGTCCGATTTTTTTCCCCTTCTCCCTGGCCAGATCGACGGCTTCCCTGGCAACACCGGTCATGGAGCCCATAGTTACCAAAGTGGCTTCGCTGTCCTCGTTGCGGTACTCTTCAACCAAACCGCCATAGCGACGGCCGAATATCCTGCCGAACTCTTCATCCAGTTCATCGATTAGCTTAAGAGCCCTGTACTGTCCTTCTGTATGACGCAGACGGTATTCGGTAAGCAAGGGACCGTTTGTAAGCGGATCAACTGCCATAGGTGTCTTCGGATCCAAACGTATATGCGATGGTTTGTAGGGCGGTATGAAACTGTCTACCAGTTCCTGGGACGGCACTTCTACCCTTTCAGCCATGTGTGAAAGATAAAAGCCGTCATAGCAGACATTAACAGGCAGTAAAACACCGGGATCCTCGGCCAAACGGAAGGCCAGTATGTGAGTATCCAAAATCTCCTGATTATCCTCAACGAAAATTTGAAGCCAACCTGCATCCCGCAGGGTCAGGGCATCCTGTGGACCGCCCCATAAGGTCTGAGGAGAAATCATTTCACGGTTGATAATTGCCATGACTATAGGAAGGCGAAGGGTTGAAACCCGAAAATAAGGCTCGTACATAAGAGCCAGACCCTGGGAGGAAGTGGCTGTATATGTCCTGGCTCCGGCCAATGAGGCGCCGGTGAGTATACTCATTGCTGAATGTTCACTTTCCACTTCGCTCATTTCAGCGTTAAGAAGTTTGTCCGCATGGAACTGAGTCATATATTCAACAACCGGTGTCTGCGGAGTAATTGGATAGGCTGCCACCACATCCGGACGGCATAATGTTGCGCCTGTGGCTGCGGCTTTGTTTCCGTTCATAACCTCAATTCTGTTGTTTATGTTAGTTGTCAAAACGCCTCCTCCTCTTCCGTAACCATCTTTATAGCGCCGAATTTACATTCATGGGCACAGATGCCGCAGCCCTTGCAGTAGTCATAGTTGATTGTATAGCGATTATCCGGACTGCGTTCCACAGAAAAAACCGGGCAGTATAAAAAACAGAGTCCGCACTTTTTACAATTTTCTTCGTCTAAAAGCGGGCGGCGTGTACGCCATTTACCGGTGTCAACAATGTGTAAGCCTTCAGGGCCGATTGGTACTATATAGTCACTTATCATTTTCATGTATTTACTCCCTATTAAAGCTCGGTGATGACAACATTATCATAGCCTGCACGGAAGGCTTCCTTGTTTTTATCACCGAAGAATTCGGCCACTTTTAGTTCAGTCTTTTCCTTGTCTACCCAGCCGGTTACACGGACGAAGGCGCCGAGCATTATCGTATTGGTAATCGGCCTGCCAAGAAGATCCAGAGCCAGTGTTGTGGCATCCAGAAAGGCTGCGGTTTTTATTTTATCAGAGCGTACAAACTTTGCAGGCTCCTTTGACTTGGTGTTCAGAATAAAGAATGCGTCATCCCGCAGCCCCTCAAAAACATTTGCCGAGATCAACAAACTGGGATCGAGTACTAAAACCGCATGAGGATAATACACCTTGTTCTTGGGTCTTATTTTTTCGTCGCCCAATCTTACAAAGCTTGTAACAGGGGCTCCCTGCCTCTCAAATCCAAAAAAAGGCATGGAAACACCATAACGGCCCTCAGCTACGTTAGCGTGTACCAATATTTCACCGGCTTTGACCGTACCCATGCCGCCTATGCCATGTAAACGTATTTCTTTCAAATTAACCCTCCTCGGTGTTACTTATCGAAGCATGCTGCCATTAGGGGCACTTACTGCCTGTCCGTCAGCCGCTACGACCTGCCCTGCGACTATAGTTACTGTCGGCCAGCCTGTGAAGCTTTGACCTTCGAAAATCGAATATTCTGATCTGGAACGCAGTTTCTTTGAATCTACCTTTTTAATATTATTTAAATCAACCAATACCATGTCAGCATCAGTTCCCGGCAGCAAGGTACCCTTCTTGGGATAGATACCGAATGCTTTTGCCGGCGCGGCGCTCATCTTGGCTGTCAGGGACGCAAGATCAAAACCGCGGTTAAGAATACCTCCGGTCAGTACACTTGGCAAATGAGTTGCCATTGCCGGATATCCCGGTAAAGCTTCCCAAACCGACTTGCCAAGATTTTTTTGACTAAGGTTCCATGATACATTGTCGGTACCAATGGTATCAATTACATTATCCTTAAGCCCCTGCCACAGAGCTTCTGTATGCCTCCCGCCTCGTATAGGCGGCTCCATTTTTGCGGAAAAATCCCTGGCTCTCTCTGGCTCAATCATTAAATAGGGAGAAACCGTCTCGCAAAGCACGTAGGGGTTAGTCTTTCGGATTTCTCGGAGCTTTTCAACTGCTCCTTCACTCGAAATATGTACGATGTATGTTAGCTGCTCCATTTTCTGGGCGAAATAAGCGATTCGGATTACCGCTTCTTCTTCAGAAATCTCCGGGTGGGTTTCCGCCCAGTCAAGCAGCGTAGCACGATCGCCAACATTACTTCGCATTTTCTCCGTCGCACTCATGATGAGTGAGTGATTCTCTGTATGTACACAAAGCACACAGCGCTCACCGCTTGACTTGAGCGCTTTCATTGTATCAACAACAAAGGAGTCGTCTTTTGACTCGATCAATCCCGGTACGCCGTGTAAATACACTTTAAAGGAACGTACACCTAAAGTTTTTATAACCATTGGCAATGCGGCGATTTGTTCATGGTTTGCCACGACAAAATGAGGCAGTATGTTGATGTAAGAGAGCCGGTTCACCTGCTCTGATATTGAGGTAAAATTCTCCGCATTGGCCAAATCTGCGCCCAAAAAAAGGCCTGCAGTTGTCACACCGCCAAGCAGAGCTGAGAGAGTTTCGCTCTGCAGTTCATTAGCCAAACTGTCTACTATACCCATATGTATATGCGGATCAATGATACCAGGGAGTACAAGCTGCTCTTTTGCATTAATATACTGACGGGACGGCAAAATATCACCTTGATTAAGGGAGGCAATCTTTCCGTTTTTGGAATAAACATCACAGGAAAGGACGCCAAACTCCGGCAATACTACACTTCCGCCAAATACGGCTAAATCATAGGGTTCAGCATTTTTATCGGAAAGACCAAAAGTAAATTCATCATTCTTCAAGGAGCCTGGAAAACCTTGTGTTCCGTCCTGTCCTGACATTGAGGTTATAAAACGAATATATTCAGCAAACAGATCCTTCCCTGGGCCGGGTTTATCTTCCTTTTGCTGTTCAGAAAAATATTGCGCAAAAATATCAAGAGACACTACGAGAATGCTCCCTTTGAATAAAAGTCTTGCCTACGATTTTAATAAAGACGCCTAGCGCTGTACGCCGTCTATTGACTTGATCGCAGAGCTGGCGGCTTCCAAAGCCGTCTGCACTTCGGAAACCCTGCTTGAGGAAACATACATGCGGCCAAATCTCCCCACAGGATCAAAAGTAATGAGTTTAATATCAGCAGCTTTTTCAGCCTCGTTTGCCGCTATCGAAATATAAGCTGCAGGCTCTACTTCCATGATGAGCAGATTTTCGTCAGGAAGCAGCAGAGAACCGTGCCGGCTTCGGTTTATCAACTGAGCCTGGTATGGGTCTACCCGTGTAATAATCTGCTCGGATACTATAACCGGTTTTTGCCTGTCTTTCACTGAGAGCTTGCAAGCTTCGAGAATTGCCCGGCCAGCTTCGTGAACATCATCAATTTTGAAAGAGTGCAGCTCAATTTCGCCATATTCACGTTCTACGACCAGGAAACCCGGCTTTGCGTTTGACACCTTAACTGCAGCGTCAAGAAGGCTGTAGATACTGCTGCCAGGCTCAAGCTCTATATAAAGCTGAGCCATTCCAGCCATACAAGGATCACCCTTTACCACCGTCCCGGTCATTGCGGCATACTGAGCCTGCATATTGTCTATAAAGGCATAAGTCCTTAAACGTATGGCGTCACTCATTTCTTCTCTTTGCTACAACACAAAGTGAAAACTCCCTCGACTTCCTGTTGGGGCCTGGCAATTACATGAGCAGCGACGACCTCACCGATCTTCTGCGCTGCAGAAACACCTGCATCAACCGCAGCTTTGACCGCACCTACATCACCTTCTATAACGACAGTGACAAGGCCTCCGCCTACATTTTCTTTGCCTACTAGCTTCACATTGGCAGCCTTAACCATGGTGTCGGCTGCCTCGTAGGCCGCCACAAATCCTTTTGTTTCCACAAATCCCTTTGCTGTCATACTTCTTCCTCCTGTACAATACTTACTATATTTTCATCTTTACAAAAGTGCTTTTTTTAAAAGTGCTTTTTTTAAAAGTGCTTTTTTTCAAAAGCTTGGGTTTTTATCCAATATACCCACTATTGCAAGGTCGATGGGAATATCATGTGCCGGGCAGGCAAGGCTCGCATTGCAACCTTCAACTACCAATACCAGATCTCCTTCGCCGCTTCCAATATAATCCATTGCCACCAGACTGGATCCCACCGGCTCCTTTTTGTCGTTAAGCTTGTGTACAACCGTCAGAGCTCCTCCGGATAGCTTTTCATGTTTAATTGTGGCAACCACCTTGCCGACTACTTTGCATATGAACATTGTAAGATCCCCTTTCCCTGCTAATTAGCCGCGCTTTTTAATAATGTCGGCTATCTGATCCATAACGTATATTATATCATTTGCCGTTGTATAAAAATGCGGCGCTACACGGATCACGTCCCCTCTGGCTGAACCAATAATATTACGTTTTTTGAGTTCAACTTCCATATCATGAGAATCGAAATTGAGGCGTATAGCCGTCGTACTGGCCTTTTTGGAAATGTCCCTTGGACTCACCATGTCAAGACTGCGTTTGTCCGCTTCTTCGATGGCTACACGGCTAAGGAAGTCAATGCGTTCGGAGATAGCTGCAACGCCAACTTCATTGGTAATTTGCATCCCCGCCCGTGCAGCGTAGGATGTCAACACCGGCGGAGTTCCCGTATCAAAGCGGCGTCCGCTTGTAGCATAATCCAAAACGCGAACCTTGAAGGAGAAAGGATTCTCCTGTCCGAACCAGCCGGTATGCGCAGGTTTGAGCATTGGCACAAGCCTTTTGTTCACATACATAAAAGAAATACCCGGTATACCGAACAGATATTTTAGATTGCCTGAGAAGTAAATATCTATATTCTGTCTACGCACATCCAAAGGTGTAGTGCCGCAACCCTGATAACCGTCAACCATTACAAGGCTGCCCTTTCGGTGACATATATCCGTTATTGCTGTGAGATCCTGCTTAAAGCCGTTTTGATAGTATACATGAGCGATGGAAGTAAGCAGCGTGTTGTCATCCACATGGCGCTCATAATCCATTAGATCTGTCATCCCGTCTTTTACCGGGATATAGTCTATTTTAGCGCCATATTTTTCATGCGCCAGCCAGATATGCCCTACTGTAGGAAACTCGATTTCTGTAGTAACAATTTTTGAGCGTTTACCGGAAAAATCCAGGGAACTGGCAATAGAATTACAATGGTCCGATGCACATGAACCTACTGATATCTCATCGACATCTGCGCCGATTAGCTTTGCAAACTCCGCCTTGGCGAGATTGACTTCGTCTACCCATGCGCCCCAGTCCATACCAACAGTCAGCCAGTTTTCAAGGTATGCGTTTATGGCAGCACGCACACGCTTGGCCTGCGCACTTTGCGAACAGTTACCTACATGGATGATGTTTTTCAGGATGGGGAATTCTTCGCGCCATTTTAGTATGTCTGAATCGCTTAAGATACCGGAAAAACGGTAAGGCCCGTCTAAATTTCCAGGGCCTGGCTGAGGTATTTTATATGACTGGGATGTACCTGAGACAAATGACTTTAGCCCGGCTTCCCCGTTAACACCTGAAATCACAAGCCCTTTGCTTTGAGCAAGGTCACGAGCAGCCGAGGTAACTACATCGTTTGGACCAATCAGTATAGCTGTCCCGCCTGTAAGCAATACATCTTGTACATCGGAT
>Ga0099364_10015108_pt1 | contig 10204 bp, 12 predicted proteins | sample TergutTh196P3_FD_73070 | JGI IMG/M metagenome (GOLD analysis project Ga0099364, IMG submission 73070) | Microcerotermes parvus P3 segment gut microbial communities from Pointe-Noire, Republic of the Congo - Th196 P3 | ecosystem: Host-associated > Arthropoda: Insects > Digestive system > Gut ...
ACCTTAGCCGATGTGGAAGCGATGCTCGGCGGATGCCGTTTTTCCGACTGCCGCCACCAAAACGAACCCGGCTGCGCAGTCCGCGCCGCGATCGATAGCGGCGCAATATCGGCGGGGCGTTGGGAAAACTATCAAAAACTCAAACGCGAATCGCTATACGCAGAAGATAAGGCAGCAGCGCTGCGGGAAAAATTCGCCCGGAATAAATCCATAACAAAATGGAGCCGCGAAATGAAGAAAAAGGGAGAAATCAGAAAATGAACATAGGCATTAGACTTGAAACACCCGCTGACCACCGCGCTGTCGAGGAACTCACCCGAGAAGCCTTCTGGGGCTTCACCAGACCAACTTGCGACGAACATTACCTTGTACACATTCTGCGTGACCTCCCGGTTTTTATCCCGAATTGGACTTTGTGGCCGAAGCTGACAATCAGATCGTCGGAAATGTCATGTATTCCAAAGCAAAGGTTGTCGCCTGTGATGGTTGTGAAACCGTAGTGCTGACATTCGGGCCGCTCTCCGTTCTGCCGATGTACTGGCATAAGGGTGTCGGCTCTGCGCTCATGGGTCACTCAATAAAGGAGGCGAAACGCTTGGGATACAAGGCAATTATTTTTTACGGACATCCCGATTACTACCCGCGTTTCGGCTTCCGTAACGCAAAGGTGTATGGCATCACCACCCAAGACGGAAAAAACTTCGATGCGCTGATGGCGATGCCGTTGTACGACGGCGCACTAGACGGCGTGAGCGGCGTGTTTCATGAAGATGAGGCGTTTAATGTAAACGCCATAGCTGCCGAGAAATACGACAAATTTTTTCCTCACAAGGAACCGGCGGAGATGCTCCCGATTGATGTTCTTCTTGAACAATTAGAGCCAACGGCTCGAAAGGCATTCACCGAACGTGATATTAAAACACTGGCGTGGCTTCAGCGCCTGAGTGGGCGGGAAATGCTGCAATGGGAAGGAATAGACGAACGTGTAATGGGGGTTATCAATCGGACGCTTAGCAAATTTGGGTATGCGAAGAAGTTATTACCATCGTCGCCGATCTTTTTGCAGGCGGAGACTACTAAACTTCAAGTTCTATCCCTGCGTGACCACCCTGAACGAATGGACGAGTGTTGGAAACTCCTTTTGGAACACTTCAACGAGTTTGCATCGAAACACCCCTCAGAGGTACTGTCAAGTACCGAACCGCTTCCGCAAGGATACTTTATGCTGAAAAACGACAGGGTTATCGGTTGGACGGGGCTCCATAAGCATGAGGTAGTTTCAGGCAAGGTCTACGGATGGGAGGGTACTATCAAGCAAGACGAAATATTGAGCGAAAATCTCTCGCCGTGGATTACGCCACTTTTGGTACATCCCGACGAGCGCAGGAACCATTACGGCAAAATGCTCTTAGAATATGCGCGAAAAGATGCCGGTCGGCTTGGATTCAAGGTCGTTTACCTTACCACGAATCATATCGGTTATTATGAAAAATATGGGTTTCGTGAAGTAGGGTTGACTATGTTTACATGGGGACATCCGACAAAAATCTATGAACATAACACAACTCTTATATAATTGGGGGGATTTAACTGTGGCGGACAATAAATCAAACAAAGAAGCATCGCTAAATATCTTTTCCAACACAATGGCTGATATGAAATGGACGGATATAAAACGATACGCGGAAGAAAACGCAATCGTTTTACTGCCGATAGGAGTAATTGAAGAACACGGCCCACACTTGTGCTTGGCAACGGATATTTACACCGCGCATATTTATTGTAATGCCGTCAAGCAGAAGCTCGAAGAAAAAAGATATTCGGCTGTCATTGCGCCGCCTTATTATTGGGGTATCTGTCAAGCGGCGAAAGATTTTATCGGGTCTTTTAACATTCGCTCTGAAACCGCGAAGGCTTTACTTTTCGATATTCTGTCCTCATTAAAAGATTTTGGATACACACGAGTATTCGGCGTGAATGCACATGGGGACATTGAACATCAAGTTACGGCCATGAACGCTTTCAAAGAAGCATACGAACAGTTGGGTATTACCGCGTGTTTTCCACACGCTGACTTTATGCTCCATCACTTCAAATTAAGTAGCGATGAGCCTTACTTTTACGCGATACCCCCGCAAGAGATAAAAGTAAGTCAGGCGGAGGTTTGGGACGTACACGGCGGCGACATGGAAACCGCGACGATCAATGCCTTTTATCCTCATTTGGTTGATATAGAGAAAGTAAAATCTTTACCTGATGTGTCGCTCGGAGATAAGTTTGAGGCGTGGATGTTCGGCAGCCAATTAAAACAAATATCGCCTCAGGGGTATTTAGGTTCACCGAAAAGTTACGACAGCGTTGATATTGTCGTGAATGTAGAAGATTACGCGCTAAGAATATCAGAAGCTATCATAACGCGATTAAATATGCAGACTTAAATTATACCGCTTCTGCGTTATAATAAATTTCAAACCGAAAGGACTGAGTGACATGAAATACACACTAAGTAGCATCATCACTATAAACGGGAGACTAACTATACTTTAGCTCTCCTGAATAATACGGAGGGAAATATTTTGTTTAACTGGAAAAAAGACATTTTAGAACAGCCTATCGAAACCATGCTTTTATTTGAAGAATTTCAACTTCAATATATGGCGGAAAGCGAACTGAGAGAAGACATGGCCGTGATATTCAAAGCACATCCGGTTATTGAATGGTTTGTACGCCATAAAGCGCCGTCGGCGAACGCATGGGTCGATGAACTGATGAATAAATACGCCGATGTGCCTGTCCCCACAGCGGATGGATTGCGAGAAGTCGAAAAATCCGTGATTGGTTCAATGGAGGACTGGGTCATTTTCGCCACTACCTCGGACGACTACCACAACCAACCCTTTAACCGTTGGGACGAAATGGAATTAACCGGATTAACGGACTTCGCCGATAAAACCGTGATAGACATTTGCTCAGGAACGGGAAAACAGGCTTTTGCTATCGCGCCGCTTTGCAAAACCATATTCTGTGTTGAACCGGTATATAATTCTCGCAAATACTTAAAGGAAAAAGTTCGCACGAAGAATTATACCGGAAAAATGTATGTTGTTGACGGGTTTTTGGAAGACATCCCGTTTCCCGATGGATTCGTGGATGTGACTATATGCGGGGACGCATTATGGGGCATGATGGATAGGCAACTTGCGGAAATGATGCGTGTCACAAAATCCGGCGGCATGGTCATCGTTTGTCCGGGAAGTACGGACAGCGAAAGTGAAAGCCACCGTTTTTTAGTAGGCAACGGCTTTGCATGGTCGCGCTTTTTAGCGCCGGGTGATGTAATTGGTTCGGGCTGGAAACGCAAGTATTGGAAAACAAAGCTATAAACTATTATACCGCTTCGGCGTTGTAATAAAACCAAAACGAAAGGATTGAGTGACATGAAACACACAGCATACAGCATCATCACCACAAACGGGAGGGTGACTATACTTTAGCCCTCCTGACAAAACGGAGGATTTTTATGGGACTCGGTTGGATCAACCCGGAGGATTATTCCTTCAACAGTTTTCTGCTCATGGAGCGGTTTCAGATTCGCTTGATGATGGAATCTAGCGGATGGCGCAATAACAAAGATGAGTGGAAGTGCAGCATGGGCGTCGCGTTGAATGCGAATCCCGCAGTTAAATGGTATCTTGAACACAAATACCCTGAGTGCATGGCTGCGTTGGATGAAATCACAGCAAAAGCCCCAACTGTCACGGACGTAGCGGAAATTCGCAAAGCGGAGGTATATGCGCTTGAATCGGTTGAGGATTGGATCACACATACCACACCTGAAGTGATGGAAACGAATTGCCAGTATATCCGCGATTGGGACAAAGAACGGCTATATGAAATGGCAGACATCAGAGACAAGATTGTCCTTGATGTGGGAGCCGGTTCGGGTCGCTTAACCTTTGCCGCCGCTGCGCTTGCCAAGGAGGTTTACGCAAGTGAGCCTGTTGAAACAATGCGAGAGTTTATCCGCAACAAGGCAAAACGTGAAGGCATAACCAATATCCGCGTCGCGGAAGCGTTATTACCCTCAATCCCTTATCCCGACGATTCATTTGATATAGTTATGTCGGGTCATGTCGTCGGCGACGATTGGGATGCGGAAATCGCGGAACTAACTCGCGTATGCAAATCGGGCGGTTGGCTGCTCGATTGTCCGGGGGATGAAACGTCTGACAACGACCGTGGTAAACAACAAGACGAACTCGTAAAACGTGGTTGGGAGAAAATGCAGTATATCGGCAACGGCGGCGGCAACGTTTACCGCTACCGCAGACAGATATGGAAAGGATGATACTTTGAAGCGAGAATATAACAATCTCACACACTAACGGGGGATGACGCCGTAAGCCAGTGAAATGGGATGACGCCTACCGCTGGATGGTGGTTAAATGTCCGCCATACATTGCTCGGCACAATGAAGCAAAACCGAGAATAGTTCGGATGAGGGAATGTAAGATGTCCCTTTGAAGCAGGAAGCGGAAGTATTCGCCGCCTCAAGAGGGTAGCGGAGAATCAGCCTCTCTCCCATTAAGCCCGGATAGCGCTTAGCGCTGAGAACAAACAGAACCCCGCCTTCCGATATTTGAAATCTCAAATATCAGGAGGCTCGGTGTGAGTAGAAAAACAGAAAACGCGGGATTTATCTGTATCCATTGCGGAGCGGAAGTAAAACCGCTGACCAACGGGAGTTATCGTAATCATTGCCCTTGTTGCTTATATTCGGTGCATATTGATACTATTCCCGGCGATAGGGCAAATGATTGTCTTGGTTTGATGAAACCAATAGGAGTTCATTTCCATAGTAAAAAAGGCTGGCAGATCGTGCATCAATGTCAAAAATGCGGTGCGGAAAAAGTGAATCGCACCGCACCGGATGATCTGGACGCCATAATCAACACAATGAAATCAGGGGGATTTGTATAAGTGTTAATCGTTGATTTCACAACAGATCATATAGATGAAGCTGTACAGATAGCAAAACAAAACTACGATAGAGAACGCTGGGAAGTTCCTGCGCTTCCGCTGGTAGACCAATGGCCGGATTTGACACCATTCTTTAAAAACGGATTAGGCGTCGCTGCGATTGATAACGGCATTTTGGTCGGCTTTCTATGCGGTCATGGGGTTTGGCAAAACGCATGGGATATACAGGGGCTTCGCCATGTGTTTTCGCCAATGCACGCCAACGGAACAATAACACAAAACCGCGCAGAAATATACGCTCTGCTTTATCAGGCAGCCGGAGAAAAATGGGCGAGCGCCGGTGCGGCAAGTCACGGTATATGTCTGTACGCTCACGACACAGAGGCGCAAGCGCAGTTTTTCCGATACGGTTTCGGTATGCGCTGTATCGATGGCATACGCTTGATAGATAATATCGAAGCGCCTCTCTGCGCGGGATATACATTTGCAGAGCTAGTAGCGGAGGATTTGGCTGATGTTTATCCTTTGGAACAACTGCTGGACAGAGGATATATTGAAAGCCCGTTCTTTATGTTCCGAGAGCCGGACAGTGAAACTGTCTTTGTGGAAAAAGCAGTGCGGCATCAGTCAATATACTTTGTCGCACGATACCAAGGTCAGGCAGTGGCGTTCATTCGCGCGGAATTAGACGGAGAAACATTTATTCAAAACACACCGGGCTATCTCCATTGCAAGGGTTTATACTGTTTGCCGGAACACAGAAGAAAGGGTGTAGGCCAATGCCTTTTGGAGCTATTGTTGAAAAAGCTGAAAAGTCTGGGCTATACACGGCTTGGTGTTGATTATGAAAGTATAAATCCGTCAGGCTCGGGTTTTTGGCTCAAATACTTTACCGACTACACTCACAGCGTCGTGCGCCGGATTGACGAAACCGCGATAATCAAGCAGTAATCTCACTATGGCTATATTGGATAAGCGGTAATGATTTCTCCATGCTAAAGTATAAACACCAAGCTAAAGGAGGTGCCATGATGGAGTATGAGCCTATGATCCAATCGGTTTTGGATGAAATCGACAGTAGAATAACGGAAAATATCCAAGACGACGAGTTGGCGCGTGCGGCGAAGTATTCCGTTTATCACTTCCGCCGGGTATTTATGGAAATGACCGGGACGCCGGTTATGAACTACGTAACCCGGCGAAAGCTGGAACATGCGCTGTATGATTTGTCGCAGGGCAGGCGGATTATTGACGTGGCAATGGATTACGGTTTTGAAACGCACACGGGATTCACCAAAGCCTTCAAGAAACACTACGGTTATCCCCCGTCGCTTCACCGTTTGCACATTATAGTAACCAGACCCCAAAGGGCGACAATCGAAAGCGTAAAAACAAAATATGGAGGAATCATCATGCAGGTTCAAATCAAGGAAATAAGACCTTTTACTATTGTAGGTGTCGCCAGCCGCCATTTGTTGCCGGACGTGAAAAGGAGCGCAGATATACCGGCTTACTGGGACACTATCTCAATGGATTACGGCAAACATTTATCACGCCTATATGACGCATTTACGCCCGCTGTTCACGGTGAATACGGCCTTTGCTTCGATGTAGATGAGGTTGCTGGAGAATTTTCATATTTACTCGGCGTAGCTTTCGACAACGGTGCGGACAGATTGAAAATCGAGCCAGATATGCGAACTGTTGAGATACCCGGAGGATTATACGCCGTTTTCACCACGCCGGAAGTGCCGGATGAGCAGTATCCGAATTCAATAGCGAATACATGGAAAGTAATATTGACCAATTGGCTTCCTAATTCGCAGTACGAATATGACGATACGCGTCTCGATTATGAATCCTACGATGAACGCGATCACGGAGACGTTGTTCAAATGGATATTTGCGTCCCGTTGCGCAAACGAAAATGAAGCCTTAATAAATACAAGCGCGACGAGATAAACTTGCCGCTCTTATATTTATTGTTCCTGCGCTTAATCATTTTCCTTTTTTGTTACCGGAATCCATATTTCCTGAAAATATCCGCCACCTGGCGTATCGTAATAGACCTCCATGTCAGGCCCCGCAGTCTTGTCGTAACCGGAGGACGGAAGCCGCTCGCTGTGCGCCCGGTTATACATATTGCCAATCTCTGTATGCTCCCGTCCTCCTTTCCGTAATCATTGTAGCAGGCTCTTTGAGTAGGTATCCGACAATAATACCAGACTATTGTCGTGTGGCTCTTGTTCTATGAACGATATTTAATAGCACCGCTATTCATATATCTCGCCGTCTCTCATATTTTGCGTCCAACTGCGTTTCCGGTTTTTCGCATATTACAACAACCCATTTTCGTACAGTACCTTAGCTTCTTTCCAATATTGCGGGTATTTGTCCGGAATAAAGGTGTAATTTGGATGAGAAGGGTTATTGAAAAGGTCGTCGTTTTTTATGCTGCGGTATATTATGCCACGGATTATATCGTGGCGATACGGGCGTAGGCTCTCGAATTTTTCGTAGATAAACTTCCCTTGATCTGCGTAGCTCATTATGTGAGCGTAAACATCCTCCACAAATTCAGCGGACGCGACAGGCACAGGCGTCGCAGAGGTCGCCGTTGTGAACACGCCAGCATCTTCGTTATATTGAAACTCTCCGTCGCATTGATAAATCCAACCGCTCAGTCCTTTATAGAAATACTCCAGCGCTCCGCTGAACATTTCCTGAAAGACGAGCGTACCATCCGGTCGAATATCGAGCATCGGCGACTTTATTTCGCATTTATGAGTAGGCCATATGTAATGCGCCGCAAGCTGCTTGCTTGAAGTCATATATACAAGCGGTTCTTTCAGATTCGACCACGGTTTGGCGAACGGAATTAACTCTTTTAATCCGCCAACTGAGCTTCCGTGAAAAAAAGTCATAGCAAGCTTCCCCCATTGATTTATTTTAGTTGGTCGTTTACTTATATTATCTTGTCCGCGAACATGAACGATTCTTCTATCCAACCGCTCATATATTCCTCAATGCCGTCTGTCTCTCCGGTATCCAAAAATCTATCGAGGTAAGCATTGAGGTAAAAGAAGAACATATGATAGCAATAATACGCAAGACGTTCCGGGCGTAAGATGTAATCAATGCTGTTCTCCCGTAAAGCACTATAGAAGGCATCCATAGCCCAATCCCAACTCATGCAAAACCAGGCGTCGCGTTCGGGTGGGGCGAGAATAGGGGTGTCCCAATCAACGATATAGCATTTGTCTCCGCTTTCAATGTAGTTACCGCCTGCATCACCGTGTGTAATGAAAAATCCTGACTTGTCGTTTTGACAACGCGCGGAAAACAATCGCAACCGCTCCGCTCTGTGTGCGATTTTCGAGCGTTGTTGATTCATAAGCACACTGATTGACGCATCTGTCGGCAGCAATGCCCATTTTGAAAAGAATGAGTAAGCGCTCCCGGCAGAGAAATCTTCACGCAGGATGTTTATACCTTCTGTCGGCACTTTATAGACTTTTCCAAGCATTTGGTATTCGCGGATTTTTGTGTACTTGTCCTGCCGGTTTTCACCGTCGATCCAGTCGAAAACGCCGAGAACAGCGTTGTTAAAACTTGCGCAGAGTTGATCTTGCTTTGTTTTGACTACTTTACTTATGAAGTCGATTCCATGTCGGTTCATATGGTAGATCACGGGGAAACTGTTCTCGTAAACGGCTTTGTGCGTTGAGGGGTAGACGATTTTGACGAAATAGCTATTTCCCATCGTGACAATTTTCCATGTTTCTGCGTAAAATCCGCGATTTGCGGGAGTAATTGCGCTTACAGTGATGCCGTATTCTTTCAGGATAAAATCGGCAAGGCGGGTAATATACTGGTCGTCGCGTTCAACTCTATATGCCATATCGAGCTACCTCCTGCACAAATAAAATATGGTGGCCTTGTTTCGTCGGCATATTAGTCACGGGCGCGTTCGGTGTTCGCGCAGTCAATCATCAAATCGCCGATTGTAAAATTCTTAATCATATGGTTGCCGCTCTTCAAAATTCTGAGATTTCGCTCGACATCGCCGCCTCAATCAATGCGCTGTCCGCTTCGGCGAACGACAGCTTCTTGTGGTCGATATCAGGTAGCACTTTTTGCAAATACGGCAGGCTTTCAGTCAAATCATTCTTCCTGTACCCTATTACAGGATCAGTCAGCAGCTTAAATCCAAAGTCGGAGTATAACTTGATCGCTCTCGCGGATGTCGGTTGTGTGTGCAGATATACAGGATAATCCGCGTCTTTGAGAATTTCGCTTAATAACGCGCGTCCTAACCCGTGTCCTTCGTATTCGGGAAGAACGCGAAACCATCCGATTGTATTTATTTTCCCATAGGAACGCCATATAAATGTGGACGCGACAGGTTTATCGCTTGCGTCGTATATGAACATACAACAGCGAAAGAACTCATCAGTATGTTTCGCGTATACCTTTTCGTAATACTCCGCGACATAATCGACATACTGTTCCTCAACCACGACGCTCTTCCATACTTCAAGCTCATCATTGCGACAGAGTCTGAACGAAAAACCATGCGGCAGTTCGCGGAAAGCTGTTTTGTCCGGCGTATCGCACTGCATGAATAGATTGTAGTTGCCCACGATAAAGTAATCGTCGCCAACACCGTTTTGTATGTACGCTTCATAATCGCGACTCTTTCGCATGATTACATCCTTTCGCTGTATATAACCGTCACCAACTCGCTGCGAAGATAACCGTCAACACTATCTCGATCGAAAATCTCGTTTGATTCGGATATATATTCATCATATCCAATCTCGGAAGGCTTTGGGCTGTCAGAAACCGAAATTTGCGATAGTATCCACCTTTCCCGCGTATTTAGTACAACATTTGTAAACTCGCGCACTTGCGGATTTTGGAAGTATTGTTCAGCGGCTTGCTTACTCGACAAACGATAGCTCCCCGGAGTGTAATTATCTCCCGGTGTGCTGTTATACAGGGAAAACACTGTAGCACCGGACTTTCCTATTCTGCGGCACTCTGTCCGAAAAGCGGATAAGTCAAACCACCCTAAAGCTTGAGCGCAAGTTATCACGTCTACACTATGGTCAGAAAGTGTAGTAGCTTCGGCTGTACCAACAAGAATTACCGCGTTTGGATATGGCGCGAGCGTTTTTTCAAGCTCCGCGCGCATATCCGAGTTCGGTTCGACAGCAAATAT
>Ga0099364_10015109_pt1 | contig 10203 bp, 9 predicted proteins | sample TergutTh196P3_FD_73070 | JGI IMG/M metagenome (GOLD analysis project Ga0099364, IMG submission 73070) | Microcerotermes parvus P3 segment gut microbial communities from Pointe-Noire, Republic of the Congo - Th196 P3 | ecosystem: Host-associated > Arthropoda: Insects > Digestive system > Gut ...
TTCTTATCTCCCTTTTCACGAACTTCCTAACGTCGTCTACGATATATCTAGTTAGTTCGCTTGGAAGCCTGGAGGCTGACATATTTTCCTTCGCCCTCTGAACCATCCCTTTTGATGCGTCAACGTGGCATACACGGGCCCCGGCCGAAACAGCAGCCAAAGTCGCGCCACCTGTGTACGCAAACAAGTTCAAGACTTCTGTTGTTCCGACTTGCCCTCTGTCGCGCATTCTTTTCAGCCGGCGCACAATCAAGTCCCTCGCCCAGACCCAGTTTACCGCTTGTTCCGGGAACAAACCCGTGTGCTTAAACTGCATCGGTTGAATATGAAATGTTAGCCCCTCATATTTAATTGTCCACTTATCAGGTACGTCCCTGCTAAACTCCCAGTATCCGCCGCCCCGTCCGCTCCTATGGTACACGGCGTCCGCGCTCCCCCACAACGCTTCCTCAGCCCCTTTAGGCCAGATTGCCTGTGGGTCGGGCCTTCTCAAAATATACTTTCCCCAACGTTCAAGTTTCTCGCCAAAGCACGTGTCTAAAAGCTCATAGTCCTGCCAACCTTCGGCAACCAGCATATTTTAGCCATCCTCTCAGCTATAGCCGCAATAATGCCCCAAGGAACAGTCTCAAAACAACTCGGCATTTTGCCTTGTTTTTTGCCGCCCCGCTTAAAAATTCAAAAAAAACAGCCTGGCTTTCACTACCAGACTGCACAGTGGGCAATGAGGGGCTCGAACCCCCGACTTTCACCACGTCAAGATGACACTCTACCAGCTGAGTTAATTGCCCTCAAACCACTTCTAACGATAATAATATCACAAGCATCTCACTAAATCAACATCTATTTTTCATATTTAAACCTATTCATAATTGCCGTAAATTACATAATTTCATATATTGAGCGCAATCAGGCTTGAGAATTTTTCTCTGTTAACACGGATTATTACCGCACCGGCGTTATCAACGCTGAACCTCCAGTACGCCTCAACCCCAAACTCCAGCAAATATGATATTGCATGCGCTATAGTGCCCATATGCATAACAAATATATGAGTGCCACAATCATGGGTTTTAAGGAAGTTTTTAAAAAAACCGCCAACCCGGTCGTATACCATTCTTGCGCTCTCACCGTCTTTAATGACATGGTTCACCCAATCAGCTGCCCATGCCAGGTATTCGCCAGGGTGTTTTTCCATGATTTCTTCGTAGGACATGTCTTCCATAACCCCAAAATTCGCTTCAGCTAATTCTTTTGCTTTAGCTATGGAGGTTTCCTCCGCGCCAAACCTCCCCGCAATTATCCGAGCTGTTTCATACGCTCTCGTCAAATGGCTTGAATGCATTGTGTCAAACTTGCCGCCAAGCTTAGTATACAACCGCTGAGCCGCGGCAGCAGCCTGCTCTCTTCCGGTATCGTTTAACCCCGTGTCGGTCTGCCCACAATATTTCTTGCCCACATTGCTATCCGTTTGCCCATGCCTCACCAGTGCCAGTTTCAAACCAATCCCCCCAATATGGGCATATTCGTATTCATCAGCTTTTGATGCACCGCGTTAGTTTTGCGTCTATCATATTTATTCCTGCCGTTAGTCTCCGCCTTCAGAGTATATCCTGATGTAATTATGGGCTTTATATCCCTCGGCGCTATTTTTGACGCTTTCTAGCCTTTGCATGAATTCCCTTTCCTTCATGGCATTGGTTGTAAACGACGCCGCGCCCTCGCTTCCACCCCCTGCCTTGGCAGGAAGTACCGAAGCGTCAGGAAACTCCCGAAGGATCGCGTCAATCAGCCCATTCCTATCAGCCGCTTCAACCCTGGCGTAAAACCTGTTGTGTTCGTCGGCAGCGTCCGCGAGTTTAAGCTTATTTCCCCTGTCCCATTTATAATTCTTCTTTGTCTGGCCATACTCCATTATGTCAACAATATCAGAGACCACGGCACTTGCGGTAGGAAGCTTGCCCGCCCCCCTCCCGTAAAACATAACGTCGCCCACTATGTTGCCCTTAACAAGTATGCCATTATAAACCCAGTCGACGTTTGACAGCATAATCCGTTTGTCTATCATCATAGGGTATACCGCGCAAAATGCCTTATCCCCAACTCTCTTGCTTCTGGCTATCAGCTTTATCACATAACCGAGCTCCTCAGCCATGTAAATATCCTCTAAGCCAATATTTGATATCCCCTGGGAATATAACTCCTCATGGTCTACAAAAGCTCCATAAGCTATCGACGACAGAATTGCAATCTTTCTTCTTGCATCGTGCCCTTCAACATCTGAAGTTGGATCCTTTTCGGCATATCCTTTCTCCTGCGCCAACTTTAGTGCCGTTCCAAAATCAGACCCAAATTCCCTCATATACGTAAGCATATAGTTTGTCGTCCCGTTAAGAATGCCAACGATTTCGTCGATTTCGTTTGCGATAAGGCAACGTTCCAGGGGCCTGATAATTGGTATACCACCGCCCACGCTTGCTTCGAACAGGTATAAAACGTTATTCTCATCAGCCATTCTCAAAAGTTCTGGGCCATACGCCGCTACAAGGTCTTTATTTGACGTTACGACATGCTTGCCATTCTCGAACGCCATTTTTGTAAACTGGTGGGCAACCCCAACCCCCCCAATAGTTTCCACAACAATCTTAATATCGTCATTGCGCATAATGTCGTTCACATCATGCGTAATGAGGTGGGCATCCGGGCTGTCAGGGTAGCTGTATATGTCAAGTATCTTCAAAACAGTTATCTGCTCCCCAGTTCTGTTTAAAATATGCCCCGAATTTGTTCTGAGTGCCTCTGCGACCCCGCTCCCGACGACCCCGTATCCCATCACCGCAATGCCATACATTCCGCATCCCTCCATGAATTAATTAGTTTACTGTTTTCGCTTTCCCCTCCGCAGGAAATAAATTATTGCACCAATTACTCCCAGGGCAATAACAAACGGCAAAATCACCGTCACGATAGCTGCCACGATGCCAAAAATAAAAACTGCAGCAACTACTATCGCGATTATTCGAATTACCCTATTTCTGTTAGGACCAAACATCATTATTACCAACTTTCTCAGAATATTTGCAGATACATGTTACAGTATACAACAAAAAAATGCAAATTTGTATCTCCAGAGCAAAAGTTATCCACAATTTCTCCGAATATGGCGGGTTTTCATGTGGATAATGTGCATAAGTATGTGAATAACCTTCAAATTCTGGCCCAATTGCTGTGGATATATTTTCTGGAGCCTGAACGCAGGGACTATGGATTTTCCTATGCGGGCGGGCGGGCGGATATTGAATCCGCCCCTACGCATCTGGGCAGACGGTCGGGTATTGGATTTTCATATGCGGGCGGGCGGGCGGATATTGAATCCGCCCCTACGCATCTGGGCAGACGGTCGGGTATTGGATTTTCCTATGCGGGCGGATATTGAATCCGCCCCTACGGTTGGGTATTTATGAATGCAGGGTGGTGAATGCAGGTCGGGAATTTATGAACGCATTATGAATGTTGGTCGGCTTTGGAAAAAATATTTTTTCTTGTACATCCAAGATGTTTCTGCTAAAATTAGTCTATGTTTGATGTCGGAAAGATTTGCCAATTTATTTGAGTCAGATTTTGGTGTGGCGCAGACGGGAGAGTATAAGTTTGAACGGAGGGTCCAACTTTTTAGCAACAAAAATATGGATTTCAATAGTATATTTTAGTGTGTTTTTTTGCGTGTGCGCGTTAACTCTGTTGGTAGCCCCCGATTTCGAATATGGCATCGCTTCTTCGTATTCCGCTAAGCCGGATGCCTCATTCGAAAACGGGGCTGATGCGCCAGACGATAGAGCTACTGGCGGTGCTACTGGCAGTGTTGCGGGCGGTGCTACTGGCAACTCCGCGACCGGAGAATCCTTGTTTGATGTTTTTGCGTCCGATATTCTCGCGCCAAGCCACCCCCCAGGCGACACAAATCAAGCAGTGGAGCTAGGAAGCCGGAATAACGAGGGCGGCTATGTCGGCCTTGTTAGAAACAGCCTGGATTCGCTTAACAAAGAAACAGCAGAGCATCTTTTGAGCATTTCTGAGGGGGCAGAGGAAACATCGTTCTTTGTTCTGTCTGTGGATCAAATGTATTTTGACAGGCTGGTGAGTTCAACCGACGAAATTGCTAATCGCAATATGGCAGTAATTGACTCAATTGTTCAAGATTTTGGCTTTTTATTGGAAATCGAAGAATTCTCCGAAACAAGACTGTCGCACAACCTCAGCAAAATGGTGGAGGCAAGGGGCTTGTTGCATACTATAAACGCCCTTGAGGAAAAGTCCCGCGGCAACTATTCCACGTTCATTGACGATATCAACAGCATTGTCAGGCTTGATGTGTATGTACGTGGCGAGATAAGCATCCCACAGGATTTGACATATAGCGGGCAAGGGTCTACGGGCTATCTTGTTTCCAGTTATGCGAAGGGATCCGACGACAGGGTTTTTCCGCAGGAAAGAATCCTGGCAATTGTAAACTCTAATGGTGCAAGCGAATTCAGCGTTTCTGGTACATACCAGTTTGAGGCTTATCCTGCCGGGAATATGGATTATAGGGGGGCGGACGGGGAAATAACGGCATACCCCTATTACATTCGATTGTCCGATGAAGACAAAGAGCTTTATTATATTGCGCAGGAAGTGGACGATGCCGAGGAAAGAATGATAGTATTAAGCAATGAAGCTACTTTATTGATTGACAGCATCATATCGTCAATATAAGAGCTTGGAGATTCATATTAGGCAGATAGAAGCATATTGAACATTTTAGGCAGATAGAACAGTTTTTAGGCATATTAACACAAAAAGAGTAGCGTTAAGCATATTAGGCACACAGTAGGGGCGGATTCAATATCCGCCCGTCTAAACAATGCATGGAAGCATATTAGTAGGGGAGGATTCAATATCCGCCCGTTGTAGGGGCGGATTCAATATCCGCCCGTCTAAACGGTGCACTGAAGCATATTAGGCAGTTGGAAGCATATTAGTAGGGGCGGATTCAATATCCGCCCGTTGTAGGGGCGGATTCAATATCCGCCCGCCCAGACGATGCATAGAAGCATATTATAGATTTCCAAATAGTAATGGGGGTAAGAAACATGCCTGGAGTATTTGACACATTGGTTGAGCGGGGCTATGTTGCACAGGCAACGCACGAAGAGGAAATAAAAAAGCTGTTGGAAGAAGAAGAAGTCACGTTCTATATTGGGTTTGACCCAACGGCGGACAGTTTGCATGTCGGCCATTTTCTGCCGATAATGGTCATGTCCCACCTTCAGAAAGCAGGGCACAAACCAATAGCCCTGATAGGCGGCGGCACTACGATGGTCGGCGACCCAAGCCACCGCACGGACATGAGAAAGATGATGAGCCAGGAAACAATTGCCGGCAATGCGGAGGTTTTTAAACTCCAACTATCAAAATTCCTGGATTTTGGCAACGACAAAGCAATAATGGTCAACAACGCCGACTGGCTTTTAAAGCTTAATTACGTCGACTTTTTGCGGGAAATTGGCGTTCACTTCTCTGTCAACAGGATGCTGACTGCCGACTGCTATAAAACCAGAATCGAAAAAGGTCTTTCATTTATTGAGTTCAACTACATGATCATGCAGAGCTACGATTTTTTTGAACTCAACAACAGATACGGCTGCATCCTACAACTCGGCGGCGACGACCAGTGGTCGAATATTATAAGCGGCGCGGATTTAATCCGGCGCATCAATGGCAAAAGCGCCTACGGCTTGACAATTAATCTTCTTACAACCACAGCCGGCGTTAAGATGGGCAAAACGGAAAAAGGCGCCCTTTGGATTGACCCCGATAAGACGCCTCCATTTGAATTTTATCAATACTGGCGCAACGTTCAAGACGAAGACGTGATTAACTGCCTAAAACTCTTAACGTTCCTGCCCATGGAGAGGATTGCTGAATGCGCGGCACTCAAAGGCGAACAGATAAACGAGGCCAAAAAACTGCTCGCATACGAGATAACCGCTTTGATTCACGGCAATGAAGCCGCAAATAAAGCGGCGGAGCTCGCGGAAGCGCTTTTTGGCACCGGCACAAATACTGACAACCTCCCTGCAACGAAAATTGCGCGAGGGGATATTAATTCGGGCATTGGGATTGTCGACCTGCTTCTCAGGTGCAACCTTGCCCCGTCGAAAACCGAAGCCCGCCGCTTGATCTCCCAGGGCGGCGTCTATGTGAACAATGCACAAATAAAGGATCCAGGCTATATGTTATCAGACAACGTTTTCGTGGACGGGGAGGCCATGCTAAAGAAGGGAAAGAAAACGTACCACAAGCTACTGCTGTCATAGTTAGAAGCTTATAGAAAATAGGTTGTGTAATATGCCGAAGGGTTTTAGTCGTAGGGTTTTAGTCGTAGGGTTTTAGTCGTTGGGTTTTTGTTGTTGGGTTTTTGTTGTTGGGTTTTTGTTGTTGGGTTTTAGTCGTAGAGTTTTAGTTGTAGAGTTTTTTGTCGTAGGGTTTTAGTCGTAGAGTTTTTGTCGAAAATTTGCAGTTTGGCTTGCGTTTGTTTTGTGGAAGAGGGGTATATGTTACAAGAAGAAAACTCTGGCGTTAATAATGACGTTGGGTCAGGGGGCACGTTTGATCTTGCCGTCAAGTGCTCAAAGGTTTATCATACTTCAACAAAGATTGGCTGCGTCGTCATTGACAAGACAGGGGGCATTTTTTATGATGCGTGCGATACCAAATCCTGTAATATTTGTGCCCTATTGTCAAAAAAAACAGACCGTGGAAACCTTTGCGCGAACACCAGGCTGTATGGCGCTTACCAAGCAGAGCGTTTTGGGGGGAAGTATATATATGCGTGCCATTTAGGGCTGATGCATTGGACGGCGCCACTGGTTATACGAGGGGCCCTCCAGGGGGCAATCGTCGGCGGCCCGGCGCATGTAGGCGAATTCGACGAGTTCTACGTTGAGGAATTAGTCAGAAACAATTCGATACACAAAGATATGAAGGCTTAAGCCCTTGTGCTTCTTAGCGAACTACCAGTTTTAACATCGGAGGAAATTGACAACTTGTCGGAGCTTCTGTTCATTATTGGGGCCCATGTATCCGATATTCCGGCCACTGACTACTATGAGGACAGGAAGTACCTTGAACACCAATCCGATATCTCCGAGTTTATGAATCATTTAAAAGCTTTGGGTGCAGACGAAAAAACCATTACGTGCTACCCCTTGGAAAAAGAGAAGGAGCTCATGGCCCTTATCTCAATCGGGGATAAGGTTGGCGCGAAAAAGGTACTAAACGAAATCTTCAGCCATATTCTATTAATGACAAATGGCAGTTTCGAGGTTATCAAGGCATGGGTGCTTGATTTAACAGTTTTGCTGTCGAGGGCAGCAATCGAGGGCGGCGCCGACATAGAGCAAATATTTGGGCTTACCTACAAATATGCCAGCGAAATCGACGGCTTTCATTCTGTTGAGGAGCTGATAACCTGGCTCTCTAAGATTATGGTTCGTTTTACCGACTGCGTTTTCAATCTAACTGATGTAAAGCATATCGACATTATATTCAGGGCTATAGATTATATTAAGAAAAACTACATGAAAAAAATCACTTTGGAGGAGGTCTCATCCCATGTTTATCTGAGCCCCTCATACTTCAGCAAGATTTTTAAACGCGAGATGAAGCTTAATTTTAATGCTTACCTGAACAATGTGCGGATAGAGATGAGCAAAAAGCATTTGCTTGACGACGCAATAGTGCTGGCCGACGTTCCAAACTTAGTGGGCTATGAGGATCAAAGCTATTTTTCAAAGGTTTTCAAAAAAATCGTTGGCATCAGCCCAGGCAAATACCGGGAAACTCGCGCCCAGTTCAGGGCGATGCAATAGAAATCAACTATGCTAATAACAGAGGTACTGTGCTAATAGAGGAAGTACTATGCTAATAACGGAGGTAGAGCAAGCATATGAGCATATTAAATGAAATATCCGAGGCCCTTCAGCAGGGCAAAGCAAAAATCGTAAAAGAACTCGTGCAAAAAGCAATCAGCGAGAATATAAGAGCTAAACAAATTCTCGAAGAGGGGTTCCTTGCCGGCATGGCAGTAATTGGCGAAAAATTTAAGAACAACGAAGTCTACGTCCCCGACGTCTTAATTGCAGCGAGGGCAATGGCAACAGGCTCCGAAATCCTAAAGCCTTATCTAGCCGACAGCGGGGTAAAAGCGGCTGGCAAAGTAGTCCTTGGCACGGTCAAAGGCGACCTTCACGACATTGGCAAGAACTTGGTCAGAATGATGATGGAAGGAAAAGGCCTGGAGGTTATTGACCTAGGCGTTGACGTTCCTGTGGAAAAATTTATCAACACGGCAATAGAGACAGACGCACAGATAATCGCCTGTTCCGCCCTGCTGACAACTACAATGGGCGAAATGAAAAACGTAGTCGACGCCGCCATTGCATCAGACTTAAGGGATAAAGTGAAAATTATGGTGGGTGGGGCCCCGGTAAACGACAGCTTCCGCAAAAACATCGGCGCAGACATTTACACCCCCGATGCCGCATCCGCAGCCGACGCCGCAGCGCTAGCCTGCAGAACGATGTAACGTTCCCGGGGGCTTCAGGACACCGACTCCCTCTTTGCCCGACTAGCCGAACTCTTCCTGTGGCTTGTGGATTTTTTTAAAGGTTTCTTTTCATCGTTTATAACCAATTCAGGAGACGAGTGTTTTAACACCGTATCCTTGGTAATTACGCACTTCTCAACATTTGACGCTGAGGGCAGGTCATACATTATGTCGAGCATGGTCTCTTCGATTATTGCCCTCAAACCCCTGGCTCCGGACTTGCGGGCGATTGCTTTGTCCGCGATTGCAAGCAATGCCTCTTCCTCAAATTCAAGAATTGTGTCGTCCATCTCCAAAAACTTTTTGTACTGCTTAACAAGAGCGTTCCTGGGTTCGGTCAGTATCTTTACAAGTGCGTCCTTGTCGAGTGTGTCAAGCGTAACCAACACCGGCAACCGCCCTACAAATTCCGAAATCAGCCCGTATTTTAACAAGTCTTGAGGCTGAAGCTCTTTCAACGTTTCGCTTACATTCTTTTTTTCAACGCTCTCTATTTCCGCCCCAAACCCCATAGTTTTCTTACCTATACGATTTTGAATTATTGTGTCGATTCCATCAAAGGAGCCGCCGCAAATAAACAAGATGTTTGTAGTGTCTATCTGAATGAACTCCTGATGGGGGTGTTTTCTCCCCCCCTGTGGCGGCACCGAAGCAACCGTGCCTTCCAATATCTTTAGCAGCGCCTGTTGAACCCCCTCGCCGCTAACGTCCCTCGTTATGGACGGGTTCTCTGACTTGCGCGCGATTTTGTCTATTTCGTCGATATAAATAATGCCTTTTTCAGCCTTCTCAATGTCATACCCCGCAGCTTGTATTAGCTTCAGCAGTATATTCTCTACGTCCTCTCCGACATAGCCCGCCTCTGTTAGCGATGTTGCGTCAGCTATTGCGAAAGGGGCGTCAATTATCTTGGCAAGCGTTTGAGCCAACAATGTCTTTCCACACCCAGTCGGGCCTATTATTGCAATGTTACTTTTTTGTAGCTCAACATCCCCTTTTGCGGAGCCTGACGCTACTCTTTTGTAATGGTTGTACACAGATACAGCCATGGCTTTTTTTGCCCTGTCCTGCCCTATCACATATTGGTCAAGAGCCGCTTTAATATCATGCGGCTTAGGAATGTCGCTGTATTCAAGGTCAAAGCGCGCGTCCTCGAACTCTTCCTCAATTATTTCAGCACAAAGTTCAATACACTCGTCGCATATATAAACACCCGGGCCAGCCACAAGTCTTTTTACCTGTTCCTGGGCTTTCCCGCAAAATGAGCATTTTAGTTGTTTTTTCTCTTCGTATCTTGCCATATCTCACCTCATAGATTCCTAGTTCTTTTTCATTTGTTATTATACCACACTAATCCTCCATTGTTATGCCGCTATTATTTCCTCATCATTATTTCGTCTATCAGCCCGTATTCTTTTGCCTCCTCCGGCGACATGTAATAGTCCCTGTCAACGTCCTTTTCGACCCTGTCCAATGGCTGCCCTGTCATCTCGCTAAGAATCTTGTTTAGCTTATTTTTCGTCTTCAGAATTTGCTCTGCCTGTATCCTAATA
>Ga0099364_10015110_pt1 | contig 10203 bp, 8 predicted proteins | sample TergutTh196P3_FD_73070 | JGI IMG/M metagenome (GOLD analysis project Ga0099364, IMG submission 73070) | Microcerotermes parvus P3 segment gut microbial communities from Pointe-Noire, Republic of the Congo - Th196 P3 | ecosystem: Host-associated > Arthropoda: Insects > Digestive system > Gut ...
TCCCTTTGCCGGTTTTTTGCAGATAGTTTATGATAGAATCAAACCATGGCGAAAAACCAAACCATCATCCTGGCGGATGACTTAACCGGCGCTAATGACACGGCGATTCAGTTTGTCAAGCACGGCCTTTCGGCACTGGTCATTACCCATGCCCATTTTCCCGAATCCGCTGTTCATGCCGAATATGAGGTCATTTCGCTCAATACCGATTCCAGGGAATTGGACGAAGCCGCGGCGTACAACGCTGTACGGGATATGATCAGGCGTTTAAAGACGCTGGGGCTTTCCGGGAGCTGGCTTTCTAAAAGCTACTATAAAAAAGTCGATTCGGTATTGCGGGGAAACCCTGGGCCTGAATTAGCTGCGACAATGGATGAGCTTGACATACCCATGGCGATTGCGGCGCCGTCTTTTCCTGCCAACAGGAGCACGCTGGAACAGGGCATGCTCAAGTCTGGCGCTCACAATGTCTCTGTCGATGCGGTTAAAATTTTCGCCTCAAAGATGGATAAAAAGGTGGAAAGCATTCCACTTGAAAAAATCAGGCTTGGCGAACGCCGGGCTGCGGAATATGTCCTTGGCCGCAGGGCAAGCGGGGCAGAGGTTTTTGTGGCCGATGCGGTTAATGATGAAGATCTGGCCATAATTTGCCGGCTTCCAGATGCGCTTTCCGCAGCGCTTTCAGCGCCGCATTCCGAGCCCTCTCCGCAACCTTATGTTTTTGCCGGTTCCGCAGGCCTGGCAAATCATATTGCAAAAAACCAGGGCGGCGGAAAAGAACATACGGCCCAGAAGCTGGCGCTTGGCGCTGACTGCTTTCCGGTGCTGGTGATCGCCGGAACCAGGCAGGGAGAAACCGCCGCGCAGATTAAAGCCCTTTCCGAAACTTTATCGGTTCCGGTTGTCTGCTTCAAAACCGATCTCGCCATTAACGGCAGGGGCGGGGAAGCGGTAAGGCTGGCCTATGAAGAAGCGGCTGGGCAAATTAAAAACAATGCAAGGCTTTGCCTTGTTGCAGTGGAGAGCATGTTCAAAGCCGAAATTCCCCAAGGAAATGTTGTGCGCAATGCTGCCTGCGAAGAGGCCGAAAGCAAGGCGATCTCTTCGGGCATGGGATCATTGGCAGGCCTATTAATGGAATCTTTTCAGTTTCCTGTAATGATAAGCACCGGCGGCGATATTTCCCTGGAAGCATGCAAGCGCCTTGGCATAACAGGCATTCAGCCCCTGGCTGAAATCTGCCCCGGCATTCCGATTGGCAGAATCGTGGGCGGGAGCTGCGAAAACCGGCATATAATTACCAAGAGCGGCCGTTTTGGCAGCGCCAATGCCTTGGTCGAAATATTAAATTACTTGAAAGCAGATTAAAAAGGAGAAAATCATGCACAGGCCTGTTTTAGGAATCAGCATAGGGGACCCTGCGGGCATAGGGCCGGAAATTTGCGTCAAGGCCCTGGCACGGGGGGAAATTTACGAAAAGGCCCTGCCGGTGGTTTACGCCGACAGGGTTGTACTTCAAGACGGCCTTGAAGTTACGGGAAAAAGCATAGCCCTTAACCGGATCGAAGACCCTTCGAGCGCTCTGGGCAAAAGCGGCGTAATCGACTTTATAGAAAGCGCCGTAATCACAAAAAAAGGGGATTACGCTTACGGAAAAGTTGGCATCGCTTCCGGCGAGGCTTCGTTTCAGTACGTAGTCAGGGCCATCAAGGATGCCATGGCGGGGAAGACTGCCGGCGTGGTGACCGGCCCCATCAGCAAGGAAGCCATCAACATGGCCGGGCATAATTACGCGGGGCACACGGAAATTTTTGCGGACTATACCCAGACAAAAGACTACGGGATGCTTCTCTCCGGGGGCGGGCTTAACGTGATTCACGTTAGCACCCATGTGTCCATGCGCGAAGCCTGCGGCCTTATCACCAAGGAGCGGGTGCTTAAAGCAATCCGCCTGGCGGAAAAGGCGCTCGTCCTTATGGGCAGGGAAAAGCGCCGCATCGCCGTGGCTGGCTTTAACGCCCACTGCTCAGAGAACGGCCTGTTTGGGAACGAGGAAGCGCTGGCCATTATCCCCGCCATTGAGGCAGCGAAGGCCGAGGGCCTGGACGTGACTGGCCCTGTGCCGCCCGATACGGTATTCGTCAAAGCCCTGGGCGGCCAGTCGGACATTGTTGTGGCCATGTACCACGATCAGGGGCACATACCCCTAAAACTCATGAGTTTCAAGATGGACCCCCAGACAGGCCTGTATTCACAGATGAGCGGAATCAACGCCACTATCGGGCTCCCCATTATCCGCTGCTCGGTGGATCACGGCACCGCCTTCGACAAGGCGGGCATGAACAAGGCCAACGAGGAAAGCCTGATCGATGCCATTGACATGGCAATTACCTTTGCCCTAAATGGGAAATTATGAACAACAACATAATCAAACAGCTATGCGCTGAGGTACAGCTTCCAAGAATGCTCAAGGCAAGGCAGCTTTTTGACAGGGGGCGAATTGACCCGGAAAAGATACCCATGGCGGTTTTTGCGGAAATGTCCCGCCCCGAACTGGGGGATTACATAAAACCCGGCAAAAGAATAGCCATTACCAGCGGCAGCAGGGGAGTTGCCAACGTAGGAATCATCACGAAGGCCATCGCCGACTTTATCAAATCCAAGGGTGGAAGGCCATTTGTGGTTCCCGCGATGGGAAGCCATGGAGGGGCAACTGATGAAGGGCAGAAAGCCCTTATTGAAAGTTACGGGGTGACAGAAGAATTTACCGGCTGTGCCATCCTTTCGTCAATGGAAACAGTTGTCATCGGCAAGAACGACGAGGGCCAGGATGTACGCATAGACAAGAACGCAGTTGGAGCGGACGGCATCATTGTCGCGGGCCGCATCAAGCCCCACACGGATTTTCATGGAACATACGAAAGCGGCCTGATGAAGATGATGGCAATAGGCCTTGGCAAGCGCGAGGGCGCAGATGCTTGCCACAAGCTTGGCTTCGGCTATATGGCCCACAGGGTGCAATTATTCGGCAGGGCGATACTGAAGCAGGCCCCGGTGCTGCTGGGATTTGCGATAATGGAAAACGCCTACAACGAAACCTGCAAGTTCGCGGCCCTTAAGCCGGAAGAAATCGAGGCCGAGGAACCCAAGCTCCTCTTGGAGGCCCGCTCCCACCTGCCTATTTTGCATTTCAGGAAAGCCGATGTTCTTGTGGTGGACCGCATAGGCAAGGATATTTCAGGCACAGGCATGGATCCCAACGTTACAGGCACCGGCTATGCCACCCCCTTTGTCACGGAAAGCTGCATCGAAGTGCAGAGGACGGTTGTGCTGGATCTCACGCCGGCGAGCCATGGCCAGGCTTTCGGCATTGGAGCGGCGCATTGCACGACAAAGCGCCTGTTCAACAAGATTGATTTCGACGCCACTTATGTCAATGCGGCCACGTCCAGGGGCCTGGATCAGGTTAAAATACCCTGCATCATGGACAATGACAGGGAGGCCATTCAGTTGGCCCTGAGAAGCTGCCTTGGCATTGACAGGGCCAGGCCCCGGATTATCCGCATAGACGACAGCCTACATACCGAAAGCATCCGGATTTCCGAGGCCATGCGGGAGGAAGCGGAGGCGAACGAGCGGATTGAGATTCTGGGCGGCGCTGAGGGCTGGGCATTTGACGCAGAGGGCAATTTGCTGTAAAACCATTAGCGGCATTTACATTAAAACTCTGTGTTTAGCACTGGAGTTTTGCAGTTGCCTCTCATGAAATAAATAAAGGTATCTTCCCTTCAAGAAAGTCTTCAAGGCCGCAGCCTTCGCTTCCCACGGTTAGGCTTAATGCCTTTGGGTAAAGTTTTATGAATTCCATGCCGCCCCTTAAGTGTTTTATCTTTCCGCTTTTTACTTCGATGGCTGTAAGAGCGCCGCTTCCCTTTTGTATTACAAAGTCAACTTCCTTCTCCCGTTCCCGCCACCAGTAAACAGAAAATCCTTCCTCCTTTGCACGGGCCAAAAGGCAGGCGCCCACAGCGCTTTCCACGAGATGCCCCCTGGCATCCGGCCTATCGAGAAAGCCATTGCGGGAAGCTCCGGCAGCCCAGACAAGAAGGGAGGTGTCGTAAACCATAAAACGGGGGGAACTTTGCCTTGCGCGTACTTTGTTTGCCGAATATTTTGGCAGGGCGCAAAGTATGTTCGCCTTGTCCAGCAGTTCCAGATAGTGGGCCAGTGTTACGGTATTGCCGGCATCATGCAGTTGCCCAAGAATTTTTGTGTAGGACAGTTCCTGGGCGGAGTAGGACGCGCCAAGGGTAAACAGCGAGCGGAGCAGCGCAGGCTTGCGCACTTCTTCCATCTGGAGTATGTCCCTGGAGATGACCGGCTCCACTATCGACGAACCCATATAGCGCACCCAGCGTTCGGTGTCATTAATTAAAGCTGCCGCCCCCGGATAGCCCCCAAAGAAAAGGAAATCGTCAAGCTTGTACTTAAAGGCTGTTTTGCATTCTTTGTAATTCCAGTGCGGGCAGAAGAGCACTTCAAAGCGCCCTGCCATTGATTCATTTGATCCTTTTTGAATGAGCACTGAAGATGAACCTGACAGGATAAGCTTGATTGGGGTTTTTTTGCGGGTATCTTCGTCCCATAGAAGTTTTACCATTGACGACCATGCCGGGACTTTTTGCACTTCGTCGATGGCCAGAATAATTTCCTTGCCGGTTTGTTTTTGCATGAGCCGCGCTTTTTCCCATTCATTGCGGAGCCATTCCGGGGAAACCAGCAAGGGGTCATCGGCGCTGATGAAATAGTGGGGTATGGGGATGGATTCAAGGGCTTGCAGTACCGCCGTGGTTTTGCCGGTCTGCCTGGGGCCGATCACTATCTGCATGAAAAGCCGCTTTTCCATCATCCTGTTTTTAAGCTGTTCAACCAGTTTCCGCTTGTACATAGGCCCTTACAAATTACTCAGTATAATGAGTAATTTACTCAATATATAATTCTATTTGTTAATTATAATGAGTAAAATGTCCTTGTCAAGCTTATTTCAAATGAAAATTGATTTCTGTGTTTTTTTTTATTTTTCTTGTGGACAAATAAAAAAGCGCATTGTAATATAAACCCTTGTATGATTAGCGCCAACGATACCGTCACAAAGGTAAAACTTGCGCTGCTTGCTATGCAGCGCCATTCCTGGGAACAGGGAACCGCCATGCAGGCCTTTCTTGAACAGGGGGACATGGAAATCGTGATCCCCATGGCGCAGGAAGCCGTTTACCGCAGGCTGCCGGACGGACGGCCTGCTGTTATGGGCAATTCCGGCGCGGTGACGGACCCCTGCTCCGTGGGCGAGGCCCTAGTCGCGGCCTGCGAGGCGACCGGGGATGCTGCGCTGAAACAGGGCCTTGACGGATTGCTTGAGTGGGCCTTGAAAAAAGCGCCCCGCAACAGCCAAGGCATTGTGTACCACGTGGACAACGAGCCCCAGTTCTGGAGCGATTCCAGCTTTATGCTTCCGCCCTTCCTGGCTGCCACCGGATATTTTGACGAGGCCTTGGTGAACCTCTACGGTTACTGGGACATCATCTTTGACAAGAATGCCCTGCTGCTTGGCCATATCTGGGATGACGGCGCGAAAAAATTCATCCGAAAAGCCCATTGGGGCGGCGGCAACGGCTGGACCCTTGCGTCTATTGCCCGTGTTTACGACCTCCTCCCAGAGGCGCGCGGCGAAGACAGGGAGAAACTCGCAGAAATGGGAAAAACCTTGATTGACGGAGTTCTGGCCCATAAGCGGAGCGATTCCCTTTTCCACGACGTGGTGGATGACGGAACGAGCTTCGTGGAAACCAACCTCTCCCAGATGCTGGCCTATACGCTGTACCGGGCGATCCGCAGCAAATGGCTGGACGGATCGTACCTTGAAACCGCGGAGAAGCTTCGCGCCGCGGCCAGCGCAAAGGTTGACGCTTTTGGCCTTGTGCAAGGCTGCTGCGGAGCGCCGCACTTTGACAAGGCCGGAGTTTCGCCTGAGGGGCAGGCCTTCTTCCTTATGATGGAGGCGGCCAGGTCAAAAGTTGTTTAGTGATGTTTTCGTGTGATGTCCTACAGCAAAGTTTTTATCGCCGCCGCATCAACGTAAACGCTCGTTCCCAAAGTATAGCTTGACTGCTTCGATGCCAGGAACACAAAGGTCTTGGCGACTTCTTCAGGGGAAGCATAGCGGCCCAGGGGGGTCATTGCACCGGCGATCCTGTCAAAGTACTGCTCTACGGTGATCCCATCCTGCTTGCTCAAAATCCCGGCGGTCTTGTACCAGTCTGGCGTAAGGACCAGGCCAGGGGCAATGGCAAGTACGCGAATATTATCCTTGATAAATTCTTCGGCCATGCACTTGCTTAGCATATTTAACGCGGCCTTGGTTACATTGTAAATCGGCTCGTAGTGCAGGGGCTGTATTGCGCATATCGAGGTAACGTTTATGATAACCCCTTCGCCCGGCCGTTCTTTCATAAGCGGAACCAGGCCACGGGACAGCCTGAGCACCGCCATCACATGGAGATCCCAATAGTGATACCATTTTTCATCCGGCGCTGTCATGATCTTTTCTTCCGATCCGGTCCCCGCGTTATTGATAAGGATATCCACGCCGCCAAGGCCCTTGACGTATTCAACAAGGCTTTCGATGTCTTCCGCTTTTGAAACGTCGCAGCTTTTTCCGTGAACCATTGCCCCTGGATTGGCGGCTTTCAGTTCCGCCACCACTTTGTCAAGGCGCTCCCCGTCCCTGGCGCAGATGATCACCCCCGCTTTTTCCGCCAGGAACTCTTTCGCCACCGCCAATCCGATGCCGACACTGCCGCCGGTAATAAGCGCGACACGGTTTTCCAATCCTAGTTCCATTGTTTCCTCCTAGTGCAAATACATGCTATCATCATTGGCTTATTTGTCAAGGCATATAATGCCAGGCATATAGTGCCTGTCGCCGTTTTTGAGGTATGATACAGCCATGGACACAAACGCCGCCTTGGAGAAGATCCTTTCCAGCCCGGACTTTGCCCCGAATATCGTGGTTGAAAAGCTCCTTCCTGCTACGATTGGGCGTTTTGTGCCCTTTCCCCCGGATTTGGAAGACCGTATTATCGAAGCATTGCGGAAACGGGGCATAAGCCAAATCTACACCCACCAGGCTGAGGTCTGGGAAAACGTAAAGGGGATGGCGCGGCACACGGTGGTCATAACCCCCACCGCCTCGGGAAAGACGCTCTGTTATAACCTCCCGGTGCTGGACAGCCTGCTCCGGGATGAAAAGGCCAGGGCGCTCTACCTCTTCCCCACCAAGGCCCTTTCCCAGGACCAGCAGTCCGAATTGAACGAGTTGCTGGGCGCACAAAGCGGGGCTTCGGGCAAGACGCATTCCCATGCGATTCCGATTAAAGTTGCCACCTACGACGGGGACACGCCGGACAGCCTCAGGGTGTCGGCCAGGGACACCGGTCGGATCATTATTTCCAATCCGGACATGCTTCATGCGGGCATACTTCCGAATCACCCCAAGTGGATCAAGTTTTTTTCCAATTTAAAGTTCATCGTGATTGACGAGGCCCACGCCTATAGGGGCGTGCTGGGAAGCCATGTGGCTGACCTCATACGCAGGCTGAAGCGGGTGGCTGCCTTCTATAATAGCAGGCCCCTTTTCATACTCTGCTCCGCCACCATCGGCAACCCCAAGGAGCTGGCCGAAACCCTCATCGGCGAAGAAGCGGCACTGGTTGACAACAACGGCGCGCCCAGAGGGGCAAAGCGGGTCATCCTCTACAACCCCCCGCTTGTGGATTCCGTCCAGGGCATACGCCGTAGCGTGGTCAGCGAAAGCCGCCGCTGGATGCTGGCCTTTCTCAAGGCGGGAATCAAGACCATACTCTTCGCGCATTCCCGTGTCAGAACCGAGGTTGCGGCAAGCTATGTGAACGAGGACCTTGCCAACATCTACACCGACAATTCCCGCATCCGGGTTGAGGCTTACAGGGGCGGCCTTCTGCCCAACGAAAGGCGGGAAATCGAAAGGGGCCTGCGGGACGGCAATATACAGGGCGTGGTTTCGACTAACGCCCTGGAGCTGGGCATAGACATAGGCGGCCTTGACGCATCGGTGGTGGCGGGTTTCCCAGGCTCGTTCAACTCTTTTTGGCAGCAGTCCGGCCGGGCGGGCAGGCGTGGCGGCTATTCGGTCTCGGTGTTCGTGGCCTCCGCCTCCCCGATGGATCAGTTCATCATGAACGACCCGGACTGGTTCTTCAAGAAAAGCGCGGAGGAAGCCAGGCTTGATCCGGACAATCCCTACATATTGTCAGACCACATCCGCTGCGCCGCCTTTGAACTCCCCTTCCGTGACGAGCTTCTGGAAAAGGGCGAAGACCCCTTCCCCGCGTCCTCGGCGCTGCCAGTGCTGGAATACCTGGAAGAGGACGGCATAGTCCGCCACAGCGCCGGAAACGCCCCCGGCGGGGGGCGCTGGCACTGGTCGGACCGCTCCTTCCCCGCCGAGGGCATCAGCCTCCGCTCCGCCACCGCTGACAACGTGGTCATCATCGACCTTACCGCTGGCCGCAACGCAGTGATAGGCGAAATGGACAGGCCCAGCGCCAAGGAACTCATCTTTGAGAACGCCGTGTACATGCACCGGGGCCGCCAGTACCTGGTGGAAAAGCTGGACATAGAAAACCGCAAATGCCTGGTCAGGGAAGCGGAAGTAAATTACTTCACCGACGGCCTTGTTAAGACCGACATCAAAGTCCTAACCGAAGATGAATTTTTTACCTATCCTGATATTGCCGAAATCGGGGACATTGCTATCACATCTGATAACATTATTGTCGGACCAAGGAAAATCACACTCGACCCCTGGATAGGCAATTCTGCTGGCCCCAAGCCGCATACTCCAGCGGCCAGGGGCGTTCTGGGCGACGTTCTCGTCCGCTCCCAGGTTGCCAAGTTCAAAAAAATCCGCTTCCGCACCCACGAGAACATAGGCTACGGCGACATCAGCCTTCCCGAAGAAGAGATGCAGACCCGCGCTCTTATCCTGCTTTTCGGCAAGGACACCCAGGGGGGCAAGGCCCTGGCCGCCATGGACGAGGCAAGCGCGGGCCTGGTTCTAGGCGGCACGGGCTCGCTCATCAAGCTCATCGCGCCAGTTTACCTGCTCTGCGACCCAAGGGATCTGGGAGTAGCCGAGCGTGTCAGGGATCCCCATTTCGGCATAAGCGCCCTTTACATCTACGACAAGTACCCCGGCGGCACGGGCCTGGCAGAGAGCCTTGCGCAAAAGGCCGGGGAACTTTTCAAGCATGTCCGCCTGGCCGTGGAACGCTGCCCCTGCAAATATGGCTGTCCTTCCTGCGTGGGACCTGAGGGAAATAAAAAGGGAACTGCGGAGTTTTTGAGGAAGGTGGGGAGTGGGGAGTAGGGAGTCCCTATATCCTATGCAGAATTTGATCGCCGTGGATGCCTACGACTTCCTCTGTGCGGGGGTTGATGGTTAAATCCATCGCTTCAAGCGGGATTGCGCCTAGCAGGTTTTCCTTGGCAGTGGGCACGACCAGGGCCTCGCAAATGACGCTGCGGTTTTTCCACAAGATTTCAATCGGGTCTGAAAGTTTATATTTTGCCTGGGTCCCATCGGCTAAGGTACCTGCTGCGGTTTTGGTTGCCTCAAGCCCAAGTTCTTTGCGGGTGGCTTCATTAATGACCATGGTCCAGGCGCCTGTGTCAACCAGGGTATTGGTGGTGATTTGCCGGATTTCCCGCTCGGCAATAAGCCCTTCTTTGGCTTTCAAGGTATCAAAGGCATTTTTCAAGGTAATTTCCGTATAAACCAATCCCATTTATTCCTCCGTTGCCTTATTAATACTGCTTTCCAGTATAAAAAAGTTCTATGAAAATATCAACATTAAGTTCATGATTTTCATAAAACGCTGAATCGAGTTTCCCCGCCTGCCATTGTTGCCAGGGCCTTGAAATCCTTGTCAAACACGGCAATGTCAGCGTCCATTCCCGGAGCAATCGTCCCTTTTTTGGCATAGCGCATGACGGCGGCAGGGTTTGACGATGCGGCCCTTACCGCGTCTTCTAGGGTGAATCCGAAACTGGCCAGGTTTTGAACGCCCTGCATCATCGTAATCCCCGAACCGGCGATCACGTTGT
>Ga0099364_10015111_pt1 | contig 10202 bp, 9 predicted proteins | sample TergutTh196P3_FD_73070 | JGI IMG/M metagenome (GOLD analysis project Ga0099364, IMG submission 73070) | Microcerotermes parvus P3 segment gut microbial communities from Pointe-Noire, Republic of the Congo - Th196 P3 | ecosystem: Host-associated > Arthropoda: Insects > Digestive system > Gut ...
GTTATATCAATATAGCCCAAATCCACAAAAAGCGCAATAAAAAAATACCTCCGAAAACACCAAAAAGAAACGCTAATAGCAGCTTAATAGGAGTAGCCTTAATATCAACTGTTTCAGTCCGTAAAAATGAGTCATGGGGTAGTTTCACTTTCCCAGCCACTTCCTTTGCGAACACTTTCAGTTCATCGCTCGTTATGTAACTATTATATGCCATCTTCACACACCTTCGGAATTTCAAGATGCACAGCTGCGTCAGCCATGCCGCGCGGTGAAATACCCTCCAGCTTGTCGCCGAAAATCCGATTCACCTCTTCGAAGAAACCTTCATCATCCCCTAACCAATCAAAGTGCTCAAACCTATAAGAGCCGCAGTATCGGCAATATCATCACGCACGATTACCTGAGGCGTCGGGGTGACTTTCTTAAACTCTTTTATCCGGTTGAACTCCTCATAGAAACCTTCCTGAATCCGCCCCCAGTTGTGCTTGATTATCCCGCCGGACAGACCCACAGTTCTTGGACGAAAAATCTTAGACATCTGAACGACAAAATTCCCAAGCCGACTACCGTATTTGCTTAGCCCGTCGTCATCTGTCCATCTGCTCAGTTCATCTAATCCCGCAGTTCCAAGAGCATGCCACAAAAACTTGTTTTTCGCGCTCGTATTAAGCATGAAGTCGCCGATTTCCCAACAATCGCCGGAAAGCGAGCGCAAGACTCTCCCGCCTGCGTCCAACGCCCCAAATGCCACAGATGTTCCCAAAGCGAAATTGATTGCGCCGAAATTCACATTTTGATTGCGGCGCAATGCCAACACATGGGCTTCCCCGTCATGGACGATCCTTACTCTATCTTTACTGACGCCCAATGCATTTCCAATTATAGCGGGAGTATCGCCAACTAACCAACCCGCGTTACGGCTTAGCTGGACTTTATCACCGATGAGGGTGCCGGGTACTGCAACCGCGACCGCGCTTGGCGTTATATTTTTTGTAAACCGCATGACTGCATTTGCTAATTCAGAGACAGACCTTATGCTCGCCTTTCCAACTGACGTTACTTGCTGACTCTTCACAAGCCCAAACCGCGCGCCCGTTCCGCCAATATCAATAACCACTTTCATCTGAGACATCACTCATACCCCCTTAACAATTTTAATATGTATCCTCGAAAACTCTGAATGTATTGCGGCGTAAGCGTTGGTGAAAACCGCGCTTTTCACCTCATTTGCCGCTGCTCGCTGCTCCGGTGTCTCTCTTGCGCTGTTTATTCACTATTTCGGTGAACTTATGCATTTAGTTTTCGAGGATACTCAATATATCTAAACAATCGTGCGTATTCAGACGAAATTACTTGATAATGAATCATTATACCTTTTTCATCACTCTGTATAGAGCATGGTATTGCGTTAATTATCTTTATGCTTTTACGCTCTACCATTCAGACTCGACATTATCATGCTGAATGGGTATTATTAAATGATCTTGTCCATCACTAGAATCAGTAGTACAACAAATATCGCCGACTACCACATTATACTTTTCTCTCAAATCTTTCATTATGTTTTCTAATGATATATCTATACTTTCCCATTCGCTTTTCTTTATCCAGATCAAGTATATTGGCATCGTACCGGATTCAGTTTGTACATAGTCTACCTCGCGCTGTATTCCATCAAGCTTGTCGCCGAAAATCCGCTTCACCTCCATGCAAAAACCTTCAACATCACCAATCCAATTATTTGATCGTTCGTGCTTAACGTTCTCTGTATGTCCCCATAAACCGTCCCAGTCCCAATCGGCGTCGATAGAAGACGGGGCATGATGACGGATTCTGTCAAAACCCACACGACAATTTACCATATAATACTCATCGTGAACAATATTATATGCTGTAATATGCAGAAATACATCGGCACCCCAGTGAACATCTTTAATCTCCACTGTACCTACTTCAAAGTGCATAACCGACAATCCATTCAACTCATCCCATTGTTTGACTTCTGTGAAAGTATTACTATTTTGTTTCTGTAGGACTATAAAACGATAATAACCTAATCCCTCATCATAAACATGACAAAAACAGAATTTTTCTGATAGTGAATAAAAAGTTACCATAGCATTGTTTGTTGTGATTAGCGTGATTCTTTCCTTAAGAGTCAATAGGCAATCTTTTTTTATAGAGTTTATAAATTCTAGCTCGTTTGGTTGAACAATAATTTCTATCATACGTTACATCCCCTTCGTGCATATTAAAAGATTTCAGATTACAGATTTAGCCACAAAGCAGGTCAAACCTCACCGGAGCCATCGTTCGCGGCGCTGCCGATGACGTTGGCGGAGCCTCCGCCGTCGACGATGGCGGCACTGTCGCTAATGCAACCGGGAGATCGCAGCCACCACCACGAAGACATCCCATTGTACGTCACAGCCCGTTCATTGTCAATTTTAAGTAACTATTAACTTCATTTATACTGAGTAAAAATACACCTCTTTTCCATGCCTTCTCCCCGCAATCTTGCTGCGGGGAGAAGGCATTGCACAGCACCTATGGTATCGACACCCCGTGACCCAATGTCATTAAGTTAGGGAAATCATCATTGGTCGGTGCGTAGGGTCGAGGCTTGCCTCGACCGTTTTCGGGTGCATTGCGGGATGGGACAAGCCCATCCCCTACACAGGTGTTGCGTTAACTAAATGACATTGCCCGTGACCAGTAACGCAAAAAGAGCGTTAGGACTGACCTTTCCTTGAAAAATATTGCATAAAAGCCCACACTACTATAGAATGAAACGGCAAGAGGACGTCAATAAGAAAGGAGTACGCGTTATGCCGGTCTATACCATCAGAAACAAGCGCCTCACAGACGAGGAGTTTTTCCGCATCCGTAAGGAGGAGGTCCTGCCGCAATGGGAAACAAGCCGCGATATCGAAAACCTTGACGAATGCATTGCAGCCGCGTATGAGTATTCCGTTGGGCTGGGGCGAAACTATGCCCTTACGCTGCTTGACGCGGAAGAGCGCGGGATACACCTTTTCCAGCCGCAGTTTGGGCAGGCGCTCACGGAATACATGCTCGATGGCATGGGGTACGTGGAGGAAAACTCCCCCTTGGTTCCGACAGGGCTGTGGAATATCTTCTCCGACTCTTATACGCGCAAGAATAACTACAAAATGGCGGCCGAAGGCATCGAACGCAGCATCAGGGAAGGCGCGACAATGCTCAACGGCTGGCCCATTGTGAACTCCGGCTTGGAAGACGCACGGCGAATAAAAAAAGCCATCAGGTCGCCCATGACTCTAAACTCCACCGACGAGGACGGCCGCCTTGCCTCTGAAATAGCACTGGCAGCGGGATGGAACGCCTGTAACTGCCGCTCCATCACCGAGGTCATGTCCCACTGCAAGCATATAACGCTGGAAGAAGAAATCCGCATCAACCAGTACGAGTCGAGGCTGGCGGCAATATATCATGAACGCGGCGTACCCCAAAGCCCGCATATCGCATGCAACCTGACGGGCTACGACAGCTGCGGCTTCAAGTCGTTCGTAATGGTGGCACAGTCTTTGCTGGGCGCGGAGCAGGGGCTAAAGCTGATTTATCTGGAATTCGGCATTAACATGAACCTCATACAGGACGCCGCTATGATGCGTGTGACGAAACGACTCTGCGAAGAATACTGCGCCCGTTTCGGCTACACGGACATCAAGTTCATACAGAACAGCAATATGTTCCAGGGCGCGTTTCCCGCGAGGCTGGAAGAGTGCAGCGCCATGCTGAACCTCGCGGTCATGATCGGCATTATGGGCGGCTCGACAGCCCTCGTACTCAAGTGTGTGGACGAAGCGTTCGCGACGCCAACCAAAGAGGGTATGTGTTCCACCGTACGTATGGCGCGCCATATCGAAAAGCTTCTCGGCGATTTGAGGCTGCCTTACGGCGACGAAGTACAGGAAGAGGAAAGAATTCTTGAAATGGAAGTGCGCGCCATGATGGAAAAATGCCTTGAGGCGGGAGACGGCGACATCGCCCTCGGCCTCTGTCTGGGCGTGGACTACGGATGGATTTCCACTATGATTTCCCCGTGGAAATACAACAGGGGCAACGTGCTGATCATGCGCGACACGGAGAATGCCATGCGCTACTTGGACACAGGCGACATGCCCCTCCCGGAAGAGGTCAAGGAATACCATATGGAAAAACTGCAAGGCCGCGCGAAAAAAGAAGGCCGCCCGCTCGACTTCGACATGGTCGTCGCCGACCTGCAATACGCTTCGCGCCTGCCGGAAGATTGAGGAATAGGGGTGAAATTGACATGGAAAAACGAAAAGTAAACATGAGCGTTGTTATCGGCACCATCGGATCCGACGCCCACATCATAGGGGGATGGGTGCTCAAGCATAAATTTCAGCAGGCGGGATTCAAAGTCGCATTTCTCGGCTCGATGGTCCCTCAGGAGGATTTCATCAACGCCGCCATTGAGGTTGACGCGGACGCGATCCTGGTTTCATCGTCCTATGGGATGGGACCCATCGACTGCGAGGGCATGCGCGACAGATGTATAGAAGCGGGTTTGGACGATATAATCCTATATGCCGGCGGAACAGTAGTCGCGCCAAAGAAGATGGAAGAGAACTGGCATGAGGTTGAACGGCACTTTCAGGAGAAGTTAGGCTTCAACCGCGTGTTCAAGAACACCGTCGACGCAGAGCAATGCCTCGCGTGGCTTATGAAAGATTTGGAAATCGAAGCCTAATGCACAGAAATGTTTTACAAGGAATGGTATTATTATGGAACATAAGTATCCGCATCTTTTCAGCCCTATCCGAGTTGGCAGCATTACTTTCCGCAACCGCATCTTTTCCTCACCGGCCTCGCATCATTCCGCCAATCCCCCGATGTATCTGACAAAGGAGTTCAGAGCCTTTTTTGAGCTGCGCGCGAAAGGAGGCGCCGCCGCGGTGGCATTGGGCGACAGCATCGTTGACACGGAAACGGGACGCACCCATCCATACAAGATACTTATGGACGACCCGGCAGTGGTTCCATCCATTTCCGCGTTAGCCCGGGACATCCGGCGTCACGGCGCGATTCCCTCTTTGGAGCTTACGCATGGCGGAAAATTCGCGAATGTCCCGAACATCATAGTGGGCGATATGAAAGCGGCACAGCCCGCGTATGGACCGAGCCATGAAATCAACGCGGACGGCTATGAGATCCTTGAGATGCCCGAACCGCTTATTTTGAAGCTTGCAGAAGCGTTTGGGAAGGCAGCCGCCCGCGCCAAAATGTCAGGGTTTGAGATGATTACCGTGCATGGGGGACATGGCTGGCTTTTAGCCCAGTTTATGTCACCGGGTACAAACCGCCGCACCGACAGATACGGCGGAAGCCGGGAAAACCGATTGCGCTTTCCGCTGATGGCGCTTGACAGCATCCGCAAGGCGGTGGGTTCCGGCTTTCCCATCGAGTTTCGCATGAGCGGCGCAGAATTCACCGGGGCTGGCTATGACATAGGCGAGGGGATCGAGATTGCCAAGCTGATAGCTCCAATGGTGGATATTCTTCATGTTTCGGCGGGTTTTCACGATGACCCGGACACTTTCGTTATCACACACCCCTCCACATTTCACGAGCCGGGCTGTAACGTCTGGCTGGCTGCCGAAATCAAAAAGCATGTGGACGTTCCCGTAGCCACGATAGGCGCGCTTTCAGATCCTGAAATGATGGAAGAAATCCTTGCCTCCGGCAAGGCGGATATCGTCGCTATGTGCCGCGCGCTGCTTGCCGACCCTTACCTTCCGCAAAAAGCTTTCGAGGGCCGTGAAGACGAGATCGTAAAATGCATCCGCTGCTATACTTGCCTTGAAGTTCCGCGTATCACGCGGGATGTAAAATGCGCCATTAACCCTGTCATCGGAAGAGAGTTTGAACATGTGGCGCTGCCGCAGGTCACCGCTCCGAAACGGGTATTGATCGCGGGCGGCGGTCCCGGAGGTATGACGGCGGCGGCGGTTGCGGCGGAGAGGGGGCATAAGGTCACGCTCTGTGAGGCGTCAAGCCGTCTGGGTGGTCAGCTTATCCACGAGGAGCATATTTCGTTTAAGCAGGAACTCTATGATTACATACGGGTAACCGCTCTGCGTATGGAGCGTCTTGGCGTAGAAACGCGCCTAAACACCCCCGTAACAGCGGAGATTGCCGCCGCGCTGAATCCGGAAGTATTAATCGCAGCCGTCGGCGCGGACTATATTGTGCCTGATATTCCCGGCATAAACGGAAAAAACGTGCGTTTTCTGCCGGCATTGAATGATTTGAAAAATAGTTTTGGCGCGCGGGTCGTTGTGTTGGGCGGCGGGATGGTCGGCTGCGAAACAGCCATTGAGCTAAACAGGATGGGCAGGAAAGTGACTATCATTGAGATGCAGGACGACTACGCATCAGACGCATCTTTCTTCCACAAGCAAGCTATCCGCCTTCAGTTCGGCTCAGATATCATTGTTGAGTTGAATACAAGGGCTGTTGCGGTGAAGGACGACGCGCTGCTATGCGTTGACGGCGCAGGTCGGGAGCGCGTGTTTGAGGCGGATACCATATTCTGCGCGGCGGGAATGCATCCACGCATCGAAGCGGCGGAAGCGCTTCGTTTTTGTGCTCCGCGCTTCTTTTCAATTGGCGACTGTATCCGGCCGGGACAGATTATACAGGCGATTTCCGGAGGTCATTACGCGGCGCTGGATATCTGAATATTCTGATTTCGGACGTTCTGGGGCCAGATAGTCCGATAATTAAGTACGGTTAGCAATACAATGTCAACAGGTTAACGAAAAAATAAAGCCCCGTCATTCCGGGCTCGACCCGGAATCCTCTGAATAGCGCGCTCTCTAGGGGATTTCGGGTCAAGCCCGAAATGACGATGTTGGCTTATCCTGTTGACATTGGTTAGCAATATGAAAAAGTAGGACTATTCATGATTTAGTTTTTGGGGAAACTCATAGGCAGATTCAGCTTGACCGGCTTTAAATACTTCTTTGCAATCCGAAGCGCCTCATCCGGGAACTCCTGAGACAGCAGGCCTATTGCGTACAGAAGATAGTCGCTGTCCACATAAGCCATTGGAGCTCTCGGCCTTAAGCTCCACGGAGCATCAATGCTAAACAGCGCCGACTCAAGCACCGCTTCGGGCCGTTTCCCATATTTAAAAATACCGCCGGTACCCAGAACGCTTTTGACCTCTAAGAGATTCTTCCCATACTGGACTGTGACTTCGCCCACCGCCGTATGCTCTGTTTTCATATATCCTGCGTGACGCTCGACTGCGATGTTTACAGCGGATTTGGCGAGCGCGATATCCAATAGGGCTTCCGCCTCGTTTTTTGGCACATGTTCCACACATTCATTCAGCAGACGCGTGTAGTAATCGGGGTTGATTTGCTCCGGCGGCAGTGTGGGATCAAGCGCGAGGACGCGCTCCGTGAGCAGCTCTCGCCCTACAAAATCAAAAATCGTGCGCGCGTTGTAACGGATGCCCATGTCGCCCTCCACTGTTCTGGATATCCGGGATTCGGGCAGCCCCCTGACCACAGCCTGCTTTGTAACGGGCTTGATATTCTCGACGGAATGTATGTTCGTGGTTGCGCCGCCCACCTCAACGACCAGAAGACTGCCGATCCCGGGTTCGCGGGCCGTTCCGTCCGCCAGAAGAGCAGCAGCCTGAAGGGATGCCTTTGGGGTTGGGATGATATCTTTTTTAAAAAAGGCTTTTGCCCTGTCCAATCCTTTTGCTTTTACGATATGGGTAATAAATATTTCCCGGATGAGCGATTGCGCCGGTTCCGCTTCAACGCGTTCTACCGTGGGAAGCACGTTCCCCGCCGTATAGACTTGCTTGCCGCCGGCTGTCAGAATCTCACGAACCTCCTGAGTAGCCGAGCGATTTCCGCAAACAAGTATCGGGCAAGCTATATTTGAATCGGCTAACATCCTGGCATTATGCAATATGACCTTTTTGTTGCCTCCATCGGTTCCGCCGCACAGGAGCGCTATATCGCAGTGTTTGCCTTCGACCTCCCTGACAATCTCACTGTCGATTTCATATCCGTATGCGCAAAGCACCTTCGCGCCCGCGCCCAAAGCCGCCATCTGCGCCGCTTTAAGCGTAAGATCGGGCACCAGCCCTATTGCTGCCATTTTCAGCCCGCCGGCAGCGCTGCTGCAAGCGAAGCTGCCGCAAAGCTCCTCCGGCCGATAACTGCATATTTTGCTTAGATTCGCCAGTGCCGCGTCCAGCCCGATCGTGATATCCTTATCTATCGTAGTCGGAGACTGCGCCCCTCCGAGAACAACCTCTCTGTCAAGATCTAATGCCGTGACCTTGGTATAGGTGCTTCCGAAATCAACCATCAGGTAAACGCGCATTTGCGTTTTCCTCCTTTTGGACAAAAATCTATGGATTTCAGTGTAAAATATGGCAAACGGAAATGCCGGTTTAAGCAGACTTATCCGCTTGGCAAACAGAGAATACGGTGATATAATTGTGTATATCATACACAAGGAGGTTTTAAGATATGGAAAAATCGGGACAATACATACGCTGCACATTGTCGGAAGAACAATGCCTCCCTTTCGCTTCGATTAAAATCGAAAAGGAAGGATCGTTCAAAAACGACATAGATACCACGATTGATATCAATGGCGTCAATACCGATGTACGATTACATTATGTGATTATTGACCCTAATCACATTACCTTTAATGGTTATATCCTGCCCACGGGTAATCTTTTTGAGGCCGTATTTAGAAAAGACTTTACATCCGGTAAGCTAAAGATAAACCCCGTAGCCTGAAAAACAAGCACTGGCCCGACCCGCCCAAGGCCGGGCTTCTTTTTCAATACCTTCTCGGTTTGATTACTCGCTGCAGGTATAGTGTTCAGCATTATTTCAAGGAAATTGTTACGAGGGCATTATGTTCTAAGCTAATTCTGCTAGCTGACTCATTTGACAAACCTCTGAAAATACGCATATTGCGTTCTTCAATATCAGCGAGCACCATAATATCAATATCAGAATCCTCATTATAATCGCCTCTGGCATAAGATCCATACATGATAATCTTATGCAGCTTTATTCCTAATGCGCTTTTCATATCCCTTGATATTTCATTCTTTATTTGCTCTAGTTGCGTTTCTGTGTGCACGGTCTGGCTCACCCCCAACTTTACCGCATCCGGAAAGCATAATGCACAAATCAAACCCTTGCAATGCAAGCTGCGGCTCGGAGCAGCTGCAACAGGACTCGATTTACCCGAAATCATAACATCAATATATCCCAAACCCACAAAAAGCGCAATGAAAACCTTTAGCGCCGGTAGAAGCTGATGTTTTGTCCCCTAAAGACCGGCATATACGTAATAATTATGCCCCTCCTCTTTGAAGCAATGCTTGTAGAGCGTTGTAAAGCCCCACGCCTTTTGGCAGATTGGGACCAAACGTATTTTTCTTATAATACTTTGCAATATACTCCCTACTAGATTTGCTCTGGTGAGCTGCGGGCAAGCGCTGGATATCGAAACAGTTAAAGTAATCTTTCGGATAATTACCGGAATACACATATGTCCCGCCACTTTTATCAGCCTCATAGCTCCATTCATACAAATCGTAGTCTAAATCACGACTGTCAAAATCATATGGATGCACCACAGGTTCACTGGGTAATGCACGGCGATAAGTCCGCATACCAAGGGTGGAATCCTTGGTATGACCAGACTCAATGGTATAGCTAAATTCAAATTTAACAATACTTCCATCTTGTCGTAACACGAAATTGATAGACCTGCTATAATCCGTATCATGGGTACCTTTTTCAAACCTATACCTATATTCATGCTTAAGAATAATCCATCCGCCCATTGACACCGGAACTGTATGCGGTTTCGTGTTTTTTTCCCGGCTTTTGTCCATGGCATTTATGACGCCTACAATCGGGCCTGGAGCAATTGCACCAAATAAACCACCTATCCACCAGTAAGGAGAAGCTTCTCCATATACGCCTACACCTACGATAAAGCCAGCTACCACACCACAAATACCAAACCCAATACCACCAGTACAAATACCTCCGAAAAAACCCAAAAGAAACGCTAATAGCAGCTCAAAAGGAGTAGCCTTAATATCAACTGTTTCAGTCCGGGAAAATGAGTCA
>Ga0099364_10015112_pt1 | contig 10201 bp, 19 predicted proteins | sample TergutTh196P3_FD_73070 | JGI IMG/M metagenome (GOLD analysis project Ga0099364, IMG submission 73070) | Microcerotermes parvus P3 segment gut microbial communities from Pointe-Noire, Republic of the Congo - Th196 P3 | ecosystem: Host-associated > Arthropoda: Insects > Digestive system > Gut ...
AGCTCAGGAATAGCAAACTCTTTTGGCTTTTCGGGTGTTACCTTAAAAAATGTCTTATGCCTTTTAACCTCATATTCGGGTTCATCTTCTTTAACAACAGGCGTTTCTATTTTAACCTGTGGCTCAATCTCTTCTTCAACAGGTTCAGAGGGAATAACAGGCTCGATTGAATCATCAACCCCAAGCAAAATATTAACGGCAGGCTGTAATTCAACTTTTTCGCGATAAGCCCTTAAAACTTTCATTTCTTGTGCATCAAGCCCCTTAGAATCCGGGGCAAACATCTCGCCCTTGCCTGTAATAAGCCAAGTTGGGCTGATATTATAAACCTTATGAATAGAACTAACTGCCTCTGTCGAAATACTCTTTAATCTGCCATTGAGAAAATCGCTTATATTTGAGGGACTCAAACTAATAGCTTCTGCAAAGTCTTTTTTAGATATATTCAAGGTGCTTATTAGTAATAATAGTCTATTTTTCATGCCATTTTGATAAAAAAATTAAAAAAAATCACAATTATATGATTTTTTTTCTCATTTGAGAAAAAAAATCATTGACAAATTCACATTTAAGAAATAATGGTATTATTAATGGCGACGACGACAATATTCGGCTCAAATTTGAGCCTTTTGGCGACCATTACAACAAAACTCATTATGTCCCTAACTGTCTTAATTATGACAGTTATAGGCAGGCTAAGGGATGTATGGGAAATTGCAAGATTAATATTAGATTAATTTATAAAAGGAGAGGAAAAAGATGAACCAAAAAATTGAACAACCCCAAACCGAAGCAGGCAGTAGTCCTGTTGATTCTCATTGCATTAAAGAGAGGATGCAAATGACTACCAAAGAAGCAATAAGTAAAATAATCAAAGCCAATCCTGCACTTCTAACAAGCAGCAGAAAAAAATTGAAAGGACTTCTTGGAAAATATGGGCTTACTAATTGTTAATATTCCAACACCAATTGGCTCTAGGCATTGCAGCAGCAAACTGCAACATAGCTCCATAATCAAGTGTGCCAAAACCAAAAATGCCATCATCTGTAATGTGAAAAAGCAAATAACATTCTTCGCTTTCAACCATAAAAGATCCCTCTTTGAAAGCAAGAACAGCTTCTCCGACGTCTTCAGATTTGGTAAACCAATAACAAAGGGGACGTTTATCGGTATCCGTGACCAATATAGCACAGTCACCTTGATGAGTGCGAAGAGATTCAATGATAATAAGTTTTTTTTCATTATCTGCTTCAATGAAGTAATCAAGAAGTTTGTGTGCGATCTCTTCAGATTGTTTTATATTTCTCATGAAAACAACCGGATGTGTCTCAAAATCTATAATCATAACTATAAGATTACCTCTAATTTTTTAAATTATTCCAAACATAAAATAAAGAGCCTAATTAATGCAACAACAAAATTTAACAAAATAAAAGGAGAGTTCGCATGAGTAAAAAAACAGAAATCGCCGAAACTACATTCACAAGAAAGGTGGATAAGTATGGGTGCATCACGGTGGCAGGCTATGCCTACCATACCGACATCCCAATAGGTGCAGAAGTCGAAATCAAGGTAATTAAAGACAAAATCAATGTATGGTACAATGGGGAACAGGTCGATGTCCGAAAAAGTATCTACAAAGAAAAAACTTATAACCAAGTTTCAGAAGATGTATCAGAAAGTGCATCAGAGGATACATCGGCAGATGAGGTGGAAATTGAAAACTAAAAAAAATAAAAACATAGGAGGTGGAAATTGAATACGGCAAGAGGAGTTCAAGCTCTTACAGGCGTGCAGGGCTTCGTTCAAGAGGCACGCAAAATTACTTGGAAGAATATCGAGATTACAGATAGGGACAGGCTTCGTACTGCCCTGCTTATGAAGCATGGGTCGCTTACAAGTGCAGCAGAAACGTTATCTATCGAGTATGTACTTCTAAGTCATATTGTTGGCGGGCGAAGATACCCTATTGAATCAATTAAACTGATTCAATATGATCTTGGTCTTAGCAACAACCAAGTTTTAAAACTATGGCCATTGCTAAGAACATGGCCTAAAAAATCACGGATAGCAGTGTGAGGTGTGATATGGGCAAGGAAAATAAAAAGGGAATGACCGTAGTCGATTATGTACAAAGACTAAGGGAAATATTAAACGAAGATTCAGACAAAGATGAAAAATTCTATAATATCCATATTTTATGTATATCGGCAACCAAAAAAAAAGAGACTACGGCTTTTATGGGTGGGCTTATTGCTACACTTATTTCGATAGATTTAGATTTGAAAGAAATAAGTGAAGAAATTAGCGAAACCATAAAGAGGTATCAAAATGTTAAGCTATAGGCAGTGTATCGAGTGCATGTGCAGTTATTATCATTCGATATTAGAACAATGCGAGTTACCCATGAATTGGGAATGTCCTCACAAAGAGGAAAAATATTAAAAAAAACTAAACGGGAGGGAGTTATGCAAGTGGTAAGCATGAACCTAATTACAGAGCTAATTGCTCTAAAAGAATCAAACAGAATACCTACCAGAGTGGCAATGGAAATGCTGGTGGAAGAGGGATTGTGTAAGGCAGATGATCTGCCATCGGCACAAATTATGGATGCCCTAATTAGAGGCATCAAACAAAAAAAGAGATCGGCAATTGATGTTAAAAAATTGCGAGCAAAAAGAGCTAATGATCTAATAGAGTATATCGAAACAGAAGCCGAATATACTATCCCTAACGAAACAAAAAACATAATAAGGGAAGAACTATATGCTCACTATCAACTCAATGGGTGCATAGCTCAAAGCTATATTGACAACTTAATCAAAGTTTTTAAACACGCAAAAAAAGAAGCGGCATCCCATGCCGAGAATACCGCTTCGGTCGCCGTGTAAGGGCTTATGTATGAATATGACAACAGCATATAAAACAGCGAAAAAAAGTCAAGCAGAAAAAACTGTCCCAACAGAAAAAAGAACGCGGGGTCAGCTTGTAATAGATACAACAAAGTTAATTCTATGCAAGTACCCCGCCTCTTGGACGGCAGGCGATATATCTATAATGCTTAAAGCTAATATCCGTACAATAAGCAGAGTGCTTAGAGACATGAGCAAGGCAGGATTGATAGAACGCAAATACAACTCGTACACGTTAAGCCTCGATATTGCAAACCAATTTTATGGGGCAAAGTGGACACTAAAAAACGAAATTGAAAAAACTATAATGATAGAAAGTAAGAAAGGAGATTCAAATGGCAAAAAATTTAAATAACAAAAACGCCGATGCAATAACGGCAGAATTTTCGGTAGTTACAGATGCCGAGACAGGGCAACTAATAGATTCCGAAACAGGTGAAATCATAAACACAACCGACATGGAAAGACGATTAGTCTTTCTTGAACAGCAAATCGGTCTTAGTGCGATGCAAATTGCACAAGCTCTAAAAGAAGTAAAAGATGAACGTCTTTATTTGTGCAGGGGTTACAAGAGCATGAAGGAGTATGTTGAGGATTGTTTGCCTCTATCTTTAAGTGCAGTAAAAAGATACTTGCAGATAGCAGACTCTTTTAGCGAAAAGGCAATGCAAAAACTCGCCGGCACACCAATTAAGCTACTGCTCGAAATATCTCGTAACGAAGAGCTAAAAGAAGAAGCCAATAGCGAAGATGCCGAAGCAAACGATGTAATCAAAAAAGCAAGAGAACTCGAAAAGAGAAAGTATGCGAAAAAGTTGAGTGAGTATGAAGAGATTATAGATGGGAAAGAAGTCTTGCTTGGAGACTTACGCGATACCGTAAAAGAAAAAAATGCGAAAATAGAAGAACTTAGGGGGGCATTAGAAAAAATGGCGACCCAAAAAGGCATCGACCCGGGCAGGCTTATATTTGTACAGCAAAAGGTAGATGCATTGGCTCTTATAGAAGAATCAATATCCTTCAATCACCGTATGCTTGGAGACATTTCTAACATCCCACATGAACTAATAGATGCCGAAGTTGCCGGCAGGCTTTCAATAGCAGTGGCTTCAATAGAAACAAGCTTAGGCATTATTAAAAACACTTTTTTTGCACAATTAGTACCTGTTGTTACAGACAACGAATTTGATTTGGTGCCGGAGGAATAAAATGCCAAAAGGAAAAATCTTTGACGAACAAATCATTATTGAGTTTGCAAACAAACTTAACAATGCCGCCAACAAAAAAGAAAAAGGCAAGGCTATCGAGTGGTTTATAGAGATGACAGGTATATCTAAAAGCTCTGTCCATAGGGTTATAAAAAAAATACAAAAAAATGAACCGCTTATGAATATCGCAAACGCAAAACAAACGCGAAAAAGAAGAAAAAGCGATTTAGAGCTTGCACAAGAAAAAAAAGATGTGTTGGCTCTTGCAGCACTCAAATCAATACAGGGTGCCGACAAAAAGAAAATACCAACCACACGCGTAATAAAAATAGGGGAAAAAATGGGGTTGGTCGAAAAAGGTAAATACACTCGAAGCACCCTCGACAGAAAATTTGAAGAACACAAAGTAAACGACCGCCACATGAGAAACAGCACGGTAGCACGAAGACTATCTGCAAGATACCCCGGTCACGTTTTGGCAATAGACTTCACTCCATTAGACCGCTATTACCTTACAATAGACCACAAAATAAAGCCCTATTATATCAAAGACGGCGATAAACATCTTGACGATATTTTAAGACGTGAGCGGTTAACAAAAATATGGCTCGGATTTGCAGTAGATATGTTTTCCAAAGCATTGCTTGTTATGCCGTATGCAAGCCTGCCAAAAGGAGAAAACTCCAAAAATAGTGGAGAAAATGCAGAAGATACTTTAAGTTTTTTGAAGTTTTGCTGTTTGCCTAAAAGCAATACTATATCCCCGGTAGATGATTATCCGCCCCCACTCCTTGATTGTCCGATAGAGGGACAACCTACAATTTTATATACCGACAAAGGCTCGGCAACAGGTAAAAGCAAACTTATAAACAATATATGTAACAATCTTGGCATAAAGGTTGTAACACACGCATCGGGCAATCCAAGGGCAAAACTTGTAGAAAGTTATATAAGTTCATTCAAACGTTCCTGCGAGGTGTTGGCTCTTCCCGAACATTTTAAAGGGGACATCAATTACCTTATCCATTTCTGTCAGTCTTGGGCTAACTCTCAAAACATCGACAACGGTGCATACGACAAGTGGAGAGAGGGAGTTAAGGACAAACCTATAATAAGGCTTACAGAACAAAATTTTAAGGATGCAGCAGTAACAAAAATAGAAAGGGTTATAAATGCTTGGGGCTGTATATCGATAGATAACAAAGAATTTTTTGTTACCGAAGATGAACAATGGACAAAGAAAAAAGTACAAGTTTATCGTTCATATTCAAGAGATGCCAAAACAGAATATAAAGTGATGCTTGATAAAAAGATAGTTCCCTGTATTGAGGCTCTACCTGCGGATGATTTTGAAAATATAAAATCATACAAAAAATCAGAGGGTCAAAAAAACCGCGAAGAGATAAAAGTTCTTAGGGGAGATGTACGCCGCAAACTAATATATGATGATATGCTGCCCGAACCTATCAACACAAAAATAAGGCACCTGCCAAATAAGTTTATAACAAAAGAAGTACACACCCCGCTTATTAGCGATAAGTTTGTATCGGTAAACAGTGCTATGGGATGGATACTAACGCAAAACAAACTCTTTTTGGATGATATGCCCGAACACGAGGCAGACGGTTTGAAAACAATGTTACAAATGGAGTTAGATACAACCGGGCACATCGAGGGAAATACTGTTATAAAATACTCAAATATACTCGCAACAAAATACAGAAAGGAGAATAGAAAAAATGTCAACTAATATAATTGAAACGTCCAACACCAAAGCTGTTAAGAGTGCTGTACGCCGTGCGGTAAAGGAAAATGGAATGATGGCAGTAGTCGCCGAAGTTGGAAGCGGTAAGACTACAATGTTTAATCATCTCGAAGAATATTGGCGGTTACATTCGGATAAGATAAGAGTTGTAACAATCAAAAGTTTTGATTCACCACGTACACGAATAGGGATAATAATGAGACTTATGCTCGAAGCCCTCAATCCAAATATTAAAATTCCACAAAGCAATGAGCTTATTTACAAGCTGTTGGAACAGGAACTTAGAAAATACACATCCAAAAATTATAAGATTATACTTATGATAGATGAGGCACAAGACCTGCGTTGGAAAACTCACCGCGACATCAAAAAGATTCACGAAATAACCGGAAACGGAATGCAAAATCTTTTCTCGGTGATTATGTTTGGTAAACCTAATAAAAGATGGTCGATACTATATGATGACCCCGAATTAGGTCATCGAGTAGAAACCTATATACTCGACAGCCTAAACGATGAAGACACTATCAAAATAGCCAAAGCCAAATACAATATGCGTTTTGCAACCGACACAGTGGAAAAAAGATTTTGCTCTATGGTGCGTAACAAAACACCTTTGGGAATTCAATTTTTAAGCAATGCAATAAAAAGGGAAATAGGATTGAGTTTGGATGAAATAGTACTTATAACGAACCAACTTCTTCTAAAAGTTCCAACACTTGAATACAAAACACGCTTTAAGAAAGCCGGCATAACGCAAAAGGAATTTGCCGATTATTGCAGAAAAGTAAGCCCAAGTAGAAGGTATAATGTGCAGCGAATATCCGAATGGCTCAATGGTCACCTTTCACCGGAAGACCCTATCTCAAAAGAGTTAGCAATATTAGCAGAAGAAATGCTGTCAAAAGTATTAGGGACTAAAAGAGAAAGAATTTTTGGGGTGGCATGATGAAACACAACTGGGAAAAATTTATAGAGCTGTTAACAAGCGAAGAATGTTTTGCTTTGGCAATGTTGCTTGATGGAAATAAGCACGAAATCCAAGCCGAGCATTGCTCAATAAACGAAAAAGCATGGGAAACCGTAAGCGATTGCATTATCGGTTTTAATGAAAGTTATGCTTGGATATACAGAGAATATGTAAACGAATTATCAAGTTTGTTGTTAATAATCTTATTAAAGGAGATCGGATCATGGCCCAAGAAATAGCACCATCACAAGCAGCAATTAACACTTTCGTAGCTTTAATAGCCAAATCGGGAATTGAACCCGATATGAACGATTGGCACAACTTCCACCAAACGGTGGGGCTTGCCGTGTTGGAGAAAAACGAAAAAATAAAAACAGCCAAAGATTTTGAAAAATTGGCAAAACGTATTTTTAACAAGATGAAAGCAAATAAATATAAGCATTCAAAAAAAATAAACTAATATAATAAGGAGGTGTCTTATGACATCAAAACACACAACACAAGAAGGTTACATGACAGACACACAAGGTAGAATGGTCCCGATATCGACTATTAAACCTATGGATATCGAACGAGACCAGCTCGTTCGTAAAGTTGTAGCAAGTGCAAAAGAAAAGTCTGAAATTTTAAAAAAGTTTAAGTCTGCAACTATGACACAGGTAGAAGCCTTTATCAAAAAATCCGCCAAGGAATACAGTACTAAGCTTGGCGGAACAAAAGGGAATGTAACCCTTATGAGTTATGATGGTAAGTATAAGGTGGTACGGTCAATAAGTGAATATTTGGCATTTAACGAAAAGCTACAAGTGGCAAAAGCTCTTATAGACGAGTGTATCAAGGAATGGTCAGACGGAAGCCGAGACGAAATCAAAGTTTTGATTAATGATGCTTTTGCTGTAAACAAACAGGGCAAAATAGACCGCAACAGAATATTGGGTTTAAGACGACTTAAAATAAACAATGCCAAATGGAAAAGAGCAATGGATGCAATTACCGAAAGTATTCAAATAGCCAATTCCAAAGAGTATGTAAGAGTTTATGAGCAACAGCCAAATGGCGAGTATGTTCTGATAAACTTGGATATGGCAGGCATATAAAATGAAAGATCGCAAGGAAATATTAAAAAAAATAGAGTCCAAACGATTTAATCGAAGACTGCAAAGTAAATTTAAAAAATTAAGAAGAATTAAACAAAAACTTATTGAAGATTGGATAACAAAATGTCAATGGAAATTAAAAGTGAAACAAGCCCCGAAGTGAGAAACCGAAAAATTTCTCAAATTTGGTGTTTGGCAAAAGCACTCAACATGAACAGCGATATGCTTCATGTTGCGGTGTGGGGCATCACCGGCAAAGATTCAATTAAGAAGTTAACGTATAATCAGCTTATGCAGGTAGTAAAAGTTCTCGATAAAAAGAAACGCCAACAAAGAAGACAAAGTTATAGAAGAAATTCTGAGTCGGCTTCAAGGGGTGTGTATATGCTTGCAACCCCGGATCAAAAAGAACTCGTTTCTAGGCTAATGAATACCATTAGCACAAAGCATTCAATACAATATCCTGATGCATATCTTGAATCAATATGTAAACGGACATTTAAAAATCAATACTCAAAACTTAATCGTTCTCAAATGATTAAGTTAATAGAAACACTAAAATCAATACAAAACAGGAAGGTGTAAAATGACACAAAAAAATAATCAATTATCACGTAATCTAACAAGAAAAGAGGAGTGTTGAAAATACTATGTACTTAGAAATATTATTTAGAATAGTTAAAAATTTAATGGGAAGTATAATCGGGGGACAAATTCCTGAAACTAGAACTTTAAGCCCAACGGAAGCCGTTTTGGAGTGGCTCAAAGCGTATTACAAGAAGAACAACTTGCCTATTCAAGAATACAATCTTATAGGAATAAGGGACACCACCGATATAAAAAACGATGTAATAAATGATTATCTTGGATTTTGGACAGATGATAAAATCTTTATAGCAAAAGGTACAACAGATCCATCGGTGCATTTTACTCTCAATAAAAATGATAGAAATAAAAATGGGACATTCCATTTAGACTGCGGGTGGCATGAAAGAATATGGATAATAGGTAAACATCAAAACCAATACAAGGCTTTTGTGAATAGGTGGGATCAATGTTTACCCACAAGAGGATGGAGAGATGCTAATTTTAATTTTGAGAGAGATCCATCTGACATCGCAGTTAAAGACTATGTCGGGATTAATCTTCATCGAATGAGTTTAAATTCAATTGCTACAACCATAGGGAGACATTCGGCAGGGTGTCAAGTGGTGCAAGACCCCAAAAAGTATAATGTATTCTTTGAGGTTGCAGAATCAACAGAAATGTTTAAACAAAATAATATGTGTGCTTTCAATTATATGCTTTTTAATATCAAAGATTTATCACCGTTTATCATAGAAAATATAAAGCAAATAGAGAGAGGATAATATGAGTAATGTAAAGTATGATGTAATTCGAGTAGGGAGATGGTTTCCTAACTTTTTAGGCGGCAATGTTGGGGCTTGTTCTATTATGAAATTGATATTCGTGTATAAAAAGATATGGGACAATATGAATCCCGCCAGTAAATATGCTCTTTATCAACATGAGCTTGTACACAAGAGACAGCAAAGATGGCGGACTTTTCCATTGTTCTTTATACGATATATTACGAATTATCGTAGATGGCGAGCAAGATATGAGATAGAGGCTTTTGCCGTACAGATATACTATAAATTAGTAGTGGGCAAGAGACCTTATTCACCGGAACATGAGGCACTATGGATGAGTGAGTTTTTAGCTAGTTGGGTTTATTTTAAACCCGCACCCCAACAATGGATATACGAACAGATACTTGTTGCGTATTATAAGTTTTTGGAATCGAAGTGAGGGGTAAGAAATGAAACCAACATTCATAGAAAGATACATCAAACCCCATTTTTTTGCCGGGGATGATTCAGAAAGAATGAACACCCGAAAAACAGCTATGTCTGTAACTATTATGCTCACTGTCATCTGTCTTGTAATGAAGATGGTTAACATAGCCTATATTACAGACATGCTGGTTTTGGGACTTATAGGACAGGCTGTTGCCTTACTTCTTGCAGATGTATGGCGGAATAATACTAAGGATAAGTGTGGAAATGGGAAATGAAAACGGAACAGGGGGAGTGAGTGATGGGAGCAAAACGGCTTGATGATATAACGTGGAGTTGTGCAGTAACAGGTGAAATACACCTCAGCTATCCATGTGATTTTTGCGGTATTTGCCGTGAATTTGAAGAACGTGAATTTGAAGAATTTGATGAGGCCGAAGATGATTAATA
>Ga0099364_10015113_pt1 | contig 10201 bp, 5 predicted proteins | sample TergutTh196P3_FD_73070 | JGI IMG/M metagenome (GOLD analysis project Ga0099364, IMG submission 73070) | Microcerotermes parvus P3 segment gut microbial communities from Pointe-Noire, Republic of the Congo - Th196 P3 | ecosystem: Host-associated > Arthropoda: Insects > Digestive system > Gut ...
AAATTTCGTGTTTGCCGAAGAGACCGGAAATCTCGTGCAACACGCCGGGCCGATCTTCGACGAAGAGTCGCAGATACGACTTGCCGTAGAACTCCTGCGGACTTTTGAGCGGCGTCGTCTGCCGATCTTTCGACCACAATCCCAACGTCGTGAACGTAATGGCCGTGCGACCGAGAACCGTGTCGATCAAATCGCCGACCACGGCGGAGGCCGTCGGCATTTGACCGGCTCCGAGTCCACGAAAAAACACCGGCCCCACGGCGTCGCCGACGACCCGAACGGCATTGAACGCATCCGAAACACGGGAAAGCGGGTTGTCGACCTTCACCAAGGTCGGTGAAACGTGCAGTTCGAGGCCCTCGTCGGAATCCTCCGCAACGGCAAGCAGTTTGATCCGATAACCGAGTTCCCTGGCGTATTTGAAGTCGATCGACTCAATGGATTCAATACCGATGCGCGGCACCGTTTTCCAGTCGGCGACCGCTCCGAAACCGAGTTGGGCGAGAATTGTCAGTTTTTGGACGGCGTCGGTTCCGTCGACGTCCATAGCGGGATTCGCCTCGGCGTAACCGAGCGCCTGCGCCTGTTTGACAGCGTCTTGGTACTCCGTTTTGCCGCTTTCCATTCGGCTCAGAATGAAGTTGCTCGTTCCATTGACGATGGCGTTGATCGATTGCAACCGGTTTGCCTGGAGCGAGGTCGACAGGGCGGAGAGGATCGGAATCCCGCCGCAGACGGCCGCCTCGAACGCAATGGTTCGACCGAGTTTCCTTGCGGTCTCGAACAGTTCGTCTCCGTGGTGGGCGAGCAGGGCCTTGTTCGCCGTGATGACGTCTTTGCCGCTCTCCAACAGCCGTAAAACGAGGGTTCGCGCCGGTTCGACGCCGCCGATCAATTCGATGGCGACCGTGATCGACGGATCGTTAAACACCGATTCGAGATTGTCCGTCAGCACACCGGGCGGCGGTTCGACGCTCCGTTTTGCTTGAATGTCCTTGTCACAAATCTTGGCAAGCCGAATCGCCCGACCGGTTGCACGGGTCATCCGCTCCGATTGATGGAGCAGAATCTCCGCAACACCGGTTCCGATGGTTCCAAAACCGAGCAACGCAATGTTGATTGTTTCCACGGGAAATGCTTGATAGGCTTGATAGGCTTGATAAAGAGGAACTTCAAGCGAATTTTATTCCTATGACGTAACATTTGCAACCGGTGGGGAACCATTTTCGCCGACTTGCCCCTACATTTTGCATCTTCAAGACAATCGGAGTTTTTCGGCGGCGAAGATCGGATTCGGTTTTTCCGTCGGGATGGTCCGCTTGATTTTTTCCGGTTTTATGGGACAATGAAATGTTGTCTGCGATTGTTCCTCCTCCTTTGATCGTACAGGTTCCTCCATGACCGACGCCAAACCGACCGCCCCTTCCTCCTCCTCGAAAGAACCCCCCAAGCATCAACCGGCCCATCGTCGTTCGGGTGGTTACGCTTACGCCTTTTCCTTCCGCTGGCTTCTCGTTGGGCTGGCGTTCGTCCTGGTGATCGGGACCGCCGTGGGGGGCCTCTATCTCTATCGGATGAGCACTCTTACCGGGCATGTTGTCAGCGTCGCCAGGCATCTGCTGAAAGAATCGGACGAGTTGATCGCAAGAGTCGAAAGCGAGAAATCGCAAGGAAAAACGGACGAAGAACTTCGTCCGCTCCGGTTGGAGGCGTTCACGAAAAAGGAACAGGCCGCCAACCTTTTGCTGGATTATCGACGGCAGCATCCGGACGACGTGGAAGTCTCGGTCCAACTTCTCGACCTCCTCGAAAACATGCAGACGGATTTCGGCACAACACCGGTTCGTCGCAACCAGATTCTCGATATTTGCAAAAAACTCCTCCCTTTGGTTCCGGAAAAAGACTCGCTGCCCTATCGGCAGCGTATCTTGGAGTTGGAGTGGGAAAACGGCGACTTGGTTGCCGTTCTGGAACGAGCCAAAGATGTGTTGGTCCGCACCGATAAAAGCGGTCAGGACAACTATTCCGCTTGGCGCTACCTGACGATGGCGATCATGTTCCAATTGGGAAGCGCCGGCTATCCGCCACAGTTGGGCGATTCGGCCCTCGCCCTGCCGCCATCGGTCGATGAACTCTTGGAAACGGTCCACCGTATGAAGCCGGAAGACCTGGAGATTTCCGTGCTCTATTCGGATTTCATCAAGGACTCCAAACGGCGGGACTATTGGAATGTCTCTTCCGAGGCTCTCCGCAAAACGTCCGATGAGGATCGCGGAAAAAAAGCGCTGTCGATCATCAACGATATGGTCAACCGAAACGAGGAGAATTCCAAGGCATATCTTGCACGCTATCGTTTCAAAGTCAAATACGATTTACTCTCCAAAGAACGGGGCAGGCTCGATTCCGATCTTGAGGAGGTGTTACGACTGGGCGCCGATGATTCCGAAGGACTGGTCCTTGCCGGAATGCTTGCCTATCAACAATCGCTGTTCGCCCGACAGGAGGGCAATCTGCAACTTGCCGATGAACGAAAAGCGGCCGCCGAAGAATTCTATCTTCGGGACATTAAAGTCAATCCGACGAGTTTTATGGGATACCAACACCTCGGCGATTTCTATATGAACGAAAGAAACCCGACGGAAGCGGTTCGCATTTGGAAAAGTTGCCTCGAAAAGAACCCCACGGTCAATCAGGAAATCATCGGACGGCTCGTTCTCGGCTTGATCCAATTGAAACAGTTGGACGATGCCAACGAGGCCATCGGATTGCTCGATAATGTGATCAAAGAATATCGTCAGAGCAACCAGTTGTATGCCAATCGGGTCCAGAATTTGGTCCGGCTGCTTTCCGCAAAACTCTACGACGCCCAGGCAAGCGAAGCAATTACCAGAGCGGATGCCTTGATCGGCAGCGGAAAGGCCGAGGATGCGAAGAGATTTTACACGATTGCGCAAAAAAAATATGCCGACGCCTCACAGATTCTCGAACAGGCACTCGGCTCCTTCGGTAGTTCGCCGTATGACTACGTGATGGATCCCGCCAGTATTCATTCAAGAATCATCGGTGAAAGTCTAATCCTTACCGGGCGCTTGGCTCAGGACCGCGCCCAATGGGATGTCGCCGCTTCGTATTTCCAAAGGGCGGCAAGGTTCCCGCAGTACCGGGACCAGGCTTCCGTCGCCGCAGCCAACGCCTACCAACAGATGGGGTTGCCGACCGAGGCGACGCAACTGCTGGCCGAAGCCGTTCAACTGAACCCCGACAACGTTCTGCTCCGCAATATCTACGCGCAGAGCCTGTTTCGACAAGAGGTGTCTCGAGTGGATCCGGCGACGCGGGACCTCGATGCCGTCGAAAAACAATTCCGATTACTGGCCGAACACAAGGATCGAATCTTCCGACCGTGGACGGTGGACTTCCGACTCATCCATCTGGACTTGATTCGGGAAAGCAGTTCTCTCGATCCCGACCGGTCGATTCGAGCGGTGCATTCGGCGGTCCAAAAGTACAAGGCGCTCGAATCCGCTCTTTTGCCGGTATCCGCCGCCGAAGAGAATGCCGAAGACGGCGAGAAAACGTCGCCCAAAAAATACTCTGACGACTTGACGTTTCTCGCAGAACTTGCCGGCGTGTACAGTTCGCTGTCTGCGTTGCCCGATTTTGAGCGAATTCTCCTGACCATCCGCGATTTTCCCGATGGAGAGCCAGTGTATTTCGATGAGCGAATCGGCGACGCTCTGCGACGAAACGACAAAGAAGGTGCCATTCTTGTTATTGAGGAGGCCCAAAACAGCGACAGACTGACGCCGACACAAAGGCAACGTTTCGTCTCCGTTGCGCAACGACTGAAGGACGACCAGCCGCAAACGCTGGACAAGGTTTTCGAGAATCTCAAAAACGCGTTCGATCAGAATCCTGATGCGATGAGACCACAGGTCTTCTTCCTGATGGCCAACATGGCGTTGGATCGCGAGGACCTCGTTTACGCTAAAATTCTTCAGGAGCGTCTCGAAACCATTGAAGGCGAATCGGGAACGATGTGGAGGTTCATCAAGGCAAGGAGCCTGATGATCGGGAAAGACCCTCCGATGGACGTCGTTATGCAACTCCAACAGGAAATTCTCGACCGCCGCCCCGATTGGGACATGATCTATACCTTGAAGGCAACCGTCGAAGAACAGGAGTTGACCGTGAAACCGGACGACAAGGAATTGAAGTGGAGACTGATCGACACGTACCGTCAGGCCATTCGTTGCGGCAACACCCAACAGGCTCTTTGGAATCGGCTCCTTTTCCTTCTTGAGGATACCGAACAATTCGAGGAAGTCCGAAAATTGCAACAGGACTCCATCACCCGCGGCGTCCGGCTGGAAACGGCACCGGGCCAGTTCCCGCAGCCGTATCAGCGGCTCTACACGCAGGTTTATTCCGCGATTGTCAATCAGGACCCGCAGCAGGCGGACCTCGTTGCCAGACAGTGTCTCGTTTTGGCCCAGAACCGGCGGGTGGATACGGAGTTGATTTATTCGTTAAATCTCGGATTCGGAAAACTGTTCCTCGACAACGATATGATCGAAAGCGCCAAGCGGCATTTGGTCGAAGTGGCGAAACGAGGCAGCAGTTACGTTTATCCGCTGGCGGTCTGTCTGGCGAAAGACCGCCAGGTCGACGCGGGATTCACACTGATTCTCGACGAAATTGATCGAACGCCGTCGTCCGTTCAGGTGTTGTTGCCGTCGATTCTCGTATTGCTTGCGCAGGTGCGTCCTTCCGAAGCAGTGATGACACGCATCGACAGGATCATTACGCGAATCGAACACGGCGAACGTCCCATTCTCCGAGATCAGATTACGACGGTCGGCGAAGACAACTTTTTCGACTTCGGCGTCAAACGTATTCATTCGATGACCGTTCGCTTTCCCGACAGCGACATTGTGCCCGATCCGGAAACGTTGATCCTCTTTCCGCCGGAGGAAGAGGAATAGGCATGAGGCTCAGGATGGAGGTTGAATTCTCCAATGCAGCCCCTACAATGACCTTATGACTTCCAAATATCCGATCATCGTTTTTCTCTTGGCGATCGCCCTGATTTCGAGTTCGCTTCCCGCTCAGGAGTTGGACTCCGAGGCGGTGCGGCACGCCATCGAACAGGCGGTTCAGCGTCTGAAAGGACGGCAATTACCCAACGGCAACTGGGAAACCTCGGTAGGAGCCGATGAACGTTGTGGAACGACCTCTCTTGTCGTCCTCGCTCTGATCAGTAGCGGTGTTCCGCAAAACGATCCGACGATCACAAGGGCAATGAGGTATCTTCGCACCTTTCCCGGAAAAGAAGCAGGAAGAAATTACAGCCTGTCGCTCCAAACAATGGCGTTCTGCATTGCCAGTCCGGATCAGGACAGGGCGTTGATCCGCGAAAACGTCCGATTGCTGGAAGAGAATCAGGTCAAAGGTAATTCTCCGAATTCCGGCGGCTGGCATTACACCGGCGGCGGAGTCGGCAGCGACCTTTCCAACTCGCAGTTTTCGATCCTTGCGCTCTACGAAGCGGAGCGTGTCGGCGTCTCTGCGAAACGGGAAACTTGGCAGCGGGCGTTGGACTATTGGGATCGAACGCAAAACGCTGACGGCGGCTGGGGATACACACCGCAGGGAGCAAAAGGGAGCGGTCATTCCACCGGAAGCATGACCTGCGCTGGCTTGGCAAGTCTTATCGTAACATCCGGCGTCCTCGGACAGGGCGGAGCAACGGTCCGCGGAGAGAACATCATTTGTTTTCAGAAGCCGGACGCCAAAATCGCGGACAAAATCGAAAACGGCATCGCCTGGATGGCAAGAAATTTCAGCGTCTCGCAAAATCCCCGGTCGGGAAGTAGGCTCTTCTATTATCTGTACTCATTGGAACGTGTCGGTCGGATGACGAACAATCGTTTCATCGGCAATCACGATTGGTATCGGCAAGGGGCCGACCGTTTGCTGCAAATCCGGGACCAGATCGACGGCGGTTGGCAGGATCAATCCGGCAGGGATGTTGCAACGGCCTTCGCTCTGCTGTTTCTCTCGAAGGGCCGACGACCCGTCTTGATGTCGAAAATCCAGTTCGGCGGCGATGAAACGTGGAACGCCCATCCGAACGACGTCAATAATCTGACGGACTTCGCCGAGAAAAATTGGAAACTCGATCTGACGTGGCAAACAATCCCCATCGACCGGGCAACGACGGACGACCTGCTCCAATCGCCGGTGCTCTATTTCTGCGGAAGTCGGAGTCCGTTGCCGACAGACGACCGGATGCAAGCCGAACTCGCCGCCAAACTGCGGGGGTATCTCGATCAGGGCGGATTCATCGTCGCTGAAGCACAGACCAATGATCGGGGAGATTTCGACAACGGATTCCGTGAATTGATGCAACTCGTTCTTCCCGAACCCGGCTACGAACTGCAATTGTTGGAACAGAATCATCCGATTTGGATGGCGGAGTTCACCATCGAACCGGACCAGATTCGGCCCATCGAAGGAGTCAACTTCGGTTGCCGAACCAGTGTTGTGTATATTCCGAAACACTCGGAAGGCGGTCGGTTTCGACCATCGCTTTCGTGTCTTTGGGAAGTCGCTCAGACTTTTGATCGCGGAACGAAATACGCGGCTTCGGTTCAGCGGCAGATCGATGCGGGACTCGGCATCGGCTTGAATATCCTTGCCTACGCAACGAATCGGGAACTGAAATTCAAGGATCAGCAAGCGGAAGCCGTCGGCAAACGCCTGACCGAGGCCGGAGACCGTCGAGGGCGGATTTTCCTCGGCCTGCTCCAGCACGGCGGCGGAGCGAACGCGGCTCCGCACGCCATCCCCAATCTGTTGCAGTGGTCGGCGTTGCATCTCGGATTGCCGGTCGATATTCGCACGGACTTTGTTGAACCGGCAAGCCCGGAACTGTTGTCTTATCCGATTGTCTTTATACACGGACGCGGTGCGTTCCAATGGACGGACGAGCAGCGAACGCAACTCAAGCAATACATTGAGAACGGCGGATTCCTCTTCGGTAGCGCCATCTGTTCATCGAATCCCTTTGCCGATTCATTCCGGGCGGAACTGCGGCGGATGTTCCCCGACCGGCCGCTGGAACCGATCAAGCCGGACGATCCGCTCTGGAGCGAAGAGTCCGGCGGTTTCAAGATTGATCGGCTGCAACTTCGTCTTCCCGAACAGGCTCCCGGCAAGCGGATGGTCGTTGCGGAGCGGGACGTGCCGCCGGAACTTTCCGGCATCCGCTTCCGTAACCGTTTGGCGGTGGTCTTTTCGCCGCATGATGTCAGTTGCGCCCTTGAAAAGGCCAACACGCTGGAATGTAAGGGATATTCGCAGGAATCCGCCATGCGTCTTGCCGTTAATGTGCTGTTGTACGCTTTGGTTCATCGTTAAAAGCCGAACGGCTTTCCTACCCCCTGACTTCATGTTCGACAACATTCTTGGCTGCATCGGCAACACGCCGTTGGTTCGGATTCGCAAGATGAATCCGAATCCGAACGTTGAAATCTACGCCAAGTTGGAAGGATTCAATCCGACCGGCAGTATCAAAGACCGGATCGCCCTTGAGATGATCCGCCAAGCGGAAGAAGAGGGCAAATTGGTGCCTGGTAAAACGATCATTGAAGCGACGTCAGGCAACACCGGCATCGGCTTGGCGATGATCGGCACCGTTCTTGGTTACGGCGTCGAAATCGTCATGAGCGAAGCGGTGTCCATCGAGCGGCAAAAAATGATTACGGCCTTCGGCGGAAGTATCATCCTTACGCCGAAGGCTGAAGGAACGGATGGTGCGATCCGAAAATGCCGCGAACTCGTCGCCGAGTTTCCGGACAAGTATTTCAATCCGGACCAGTTTTCAAACGTCTACAACAAGTTGGCGCACTACCAGTCGACGGCGACGGAGATATGGCGGCAGACCGGCGGCAAAATCACGCATTTCGTTTCATCGTTGGGAACGTCGGGAACTCTGATGGGGGTCGGCATGGGACTCAAGGAGCAGAATCCGGAAATCAGGATTATCGAGGCCCAGCCCGTCTTGGGGCACTACATCCAAGGCTTGAAAAACATGCAGGAAGCAATCGTTCCTGAGATTTACGATCCGAATCGCATCGACCACAGTATTCCGATCGAGTCCGAGGAAGCCTTTGCCATGTCGCGCCGGATCGTTCACGAAGAGGGGATCTTCGTCGGAATGAGTAGCGGCGCAGCGATGATTGCCGCCCTTGCCATCGTTCACGACCTTCGGAAGGGATTCGTCGTCGTCGTTTACCCGGATCGTGGTGAAAAGTATCTAAGTACAGACCTCTTCAAGGCTTCGCCGCCCCGACCTGCGGGGTGATTTGCCACCCCTTGCCAAAAGAATAGTGACAAGGTAGAATTCTCCGCAACAGTTTGTCTGTAGACAGGCGTACTGTGGCGAAGTTCGGTATCGGATTTTGGCAAAAGGAGGTCGGAATTGCGACTGGTTATTGGGAGCGATCATCGTGGTCGGGAATTGTGCCGCAATTTGAGACGGTTTCTCGACGCCAACGGCGACATCAAGGTCGACTTCGTTGAGCCGGAGGGCGAAAGCATCGATTATCCCGACGTTGCGTTCGGCGTTGCGTCGGCAATCTGCGGCGGACGAGCGGACCTCGGAATCCTGATCTGCGGAACGGGTATCGGAATGTGCATCGTGGCCAACAAGTTTCCGGGCGTCCGGGCGACTCCGTGCCACAGTGAATTAGCGGCGGAGTTCAGTCGTCGGTTTCTCGACGCAAACGTCTTGTGTCTGCCGGCGGACATGCTCGGCGAACGGTCCAGTCTCCAAATCGTCGAGAAATGGCTGGAAACACCGTTCGAAGGCGGACGGCACGAGGGGCGTCTCGCAAAAATTCGGGAAATAGAACGCCGCCATTTAACCGCCTCACCCCGTGGGGTGTAAAAAACTGTATGGATTTTGTGCGTGTTTCGTTGTCTCACCGTAGTTACGACATTGACTTTGGCGGCCTCACGGCAGTCGGTCCGATCCTTGCGTCGTTTGACCGCGTGTCCCGTTGCGTGGTGCTGACGGATGACAACGTCAGTCGACTCGGCTACGCCGCGAAGGTTGCGGAAGCAATCGCCGACGCCGGAATCGACGCCGATGTCCTGGCAATTGAGGCCGGAGAGCAAAGCAAGTCCATCGAAACGGCGGCGACCCTTTGGGAGACATTACTCGAAGTCGGAGCGGATCGTCGTTCGGTCCTCGTTGCCGTCGGTGGCGGCGTCATCGGCGACCTCGGCGGATTCATTGCCGCAACCTTTGCACGGGGAATTCGATTTTTCCAAGTCCCGACGACACTTCTCGCCCAAGTTGACAGTTCGGTCGGCGGAAAAGTCGGAATCGATCTGCCGACCGCGAAAAATATGGTCGGTGCCTTCCATCAACCGCTCGGCGTCCTGATCGATACGCAAACGCTGCAAACGCTTTCCGACGACCAATACGCTTCCGGACTCGGCGAAGTCGTCAAATACGCTGTTTCGCTTGATGCCGAACTTTTCGATAGACTCGAAGCCAACGTCGCCGGAATCCGCGCCCGGGATCCCGAATTACTCCGCCGGATTGTTGCAATCTGCTGCCGAATCAAAGCGAACATCGTCGAACAGGACGAATTCGAAACCACGGGGCTCCGTGCACTCTTGAACTATGGGCATACCTTTGGACACGCCCTTGAAACCCTGAGCGACTATTCGTTACCACACGGTCTTGCCGTGTCGATCGGCTTGATCTGTGCCGCGAAACTGGCCCGGCGACTCGGAATGATCGACGCCGCTTTTCTGGAACGCCAACTCGCCCTCCACGAAGCCCTGGGACTGCCGACGGAGCTGCCAAGGGAACTCAATGTCAACCAAACACTCAACGTGATGTGTTACGACAAAAAGGCTGTGTTTGGCAAACTCCGCTTCGTGCTCCCAACCGCCTTGGGGCAATGCATGATCGTTGACGCAGTTGATGAAACTGCTGTCCGGAACGTATTGACGTCTGTTTAGCCGCCCTGCCCGGTAGGGCGTTCCATGATATGAACTATTTCGACGCCGAAAACTTGAGTCAGGACCCGATTCACGGATATATTCCGTTTTGCGCTGCGTCCGCCGACCACACCGGCGAGGTTTCCGAACGGGAACTGATCGACTCCCCGTGGGTGCAACG
>Ga0099364_10015114_pt1 | contig 10201 bp, 9 predicted proteins | sample TergutTh196P3_FD_73070 | JGI IMG/M metagenome (GOLD analysis project Ga0099364, IMG submission 73070) | Microcerotermes parvus P3 segment gut microbial communities from Pointe-Noire, Republic of the Congo - Th196 P3 | ecosystem: Host-associated > Arthropoda: Insects > Digestive system > Gut ...
ATATTATCATTTTAAAAATCAATTGTTTTTTATTATACTCATTATTTCCCTTTTATTTTAAGAATTATTCTATGATATAAGGTTTTGAATTTCATATCACATGATTTAAATTTTCAAAAATTTAATCCAATAATAAACAATCGCTCATGTATGCCAATCATTGTAAAATTAATATCGCTTGAAAACTTCCTTATAGGATGTTTAGCAAAGATTAAAAACATTCTAATGTTTTCATGATTTAAAATTTTACACGATAAAATCATTTATTGATATATTACTGACAAATCTAATTTTTGCTAGTATGTATACAAGAACATAACCTTTATTTTTTCTTTTCAAGACAATAATAATTCTTTTTTATTAGAACATTTTTATTTTTTTATTTTTATTTTTTTTCCCTCTCTCTCTCTCTTTCTATTTAATGGGAGTATAAGTTTTTTTCATCTTTAAAGATTAAGGAAAGTCATCAAATGAGGTATAAATAATGAAAGAAAGATTGATAAAAATCACCATGAAAAGTTTGTGTTTTTTTAAAAAATGACAAGATTCTGTGAAATGTTTAAAAAGTCTTAATAGATAAATAATCAACTTATACTGTGATTTTGATAATTATATTGATGAAAAAATAGAAAAATTTAAGTGGGAGAATCTGTAGTAAAACAATTATCCAATTATTTGTGTAAAAAGGAACCTAGCTAAAATTAAGTATTTTAGTGAATATTACATAATTTGTTTTCATTTTATTCCTCAAAATAGATTGTATAACTTTCAATTAATGATAGTATTATTCGCTATATTTTACTATAACGAAGTTTAAGTAGTAATTTAAGCACTATACAAATTATGTCTTAATAAAAAAAAATAATTGGGGAATTTGTTGACTCATGTAGCTATTTATCTAATGCTACTGTTGATTAAGTATTCATTATTAAATATTTAAATTTTTCTATTTATTATAAATACTATCCACTTAGTCAATCAGTATTTTTGTATTAAAAATAGCTTAAAAAGAATTATTTGATAAATGGAGTTACAAGCTCGTTGTGCATTTTTTTAAGTCTATATATAGCATCATCAGCATTAGCTAATCTTTTTTTCCATTTATTAGCTACAAATTCTATATCAACTTCTTTAGAACCATTGAATAGATTATCACTATGAGAAACTATTTTTTCCTCAAGTGTTACTGGTAAGTAGTCTTTTTTTGGAAGTCCTAGATCAATAGCTTCTTTTTTTGTAATACCTGAACCAATATGTTTTTCAATTATATTAGCTACTTCATTTGAAAAACCATGTTTAATAGCTATTTTTGAGCCGATAATAGCATGATTAATATCATTAGTCTTTGATCTTCCAATATCATGTAAAAGAGATCCTTTTTTTATTAGGTCATTGTCCACATTAAAATTCTTTGATATTTCTATAGCTTTATTATAAACAGCTATTGAATGATCAATAACCCATTCAGGACAATTTTCTTGTTTTAAAATTTTTATTTCCATGAAAACACATAAAAATAGCTAATTATTGTAAATATTACTGTGTATCGGATAAAATAATTATTTTATAATAAATAGTATCATATTCTAATTTTTATCTTAAAAATAGTAAGGAATTTTAAAATTAGTTTTAATAATTATATAAAATAGTTTGATTCTGTAATTAATTAATAATGAATTTTTCAATTGGTTTTATATTTATGGAAAATAAATTGATTCTTTAATTATTAGGATTTATGTGAAAAACATAAGTTTCACGTGAAAAATAAAAGTTTAGAAATGAAAGATAGAATATTAGAAATTTTAAAGATTAATTAAATAAAAGATTTTATATTAAAAGAAATGTGTTTTTTTATTTTGCATTATTTGATTTAACAAGGTCATAGGTTTCTTTGCAGGATTCAATTTCTTCTTTTATTTTTTCTATTAGTTTGTGATTATCTTCGAATTTGACTTCGTCTCCACATTCTGGACATAGAAAACCTTTTTCAGCGGCTTCATCAAAATCAAATCTTGAATGATTTTCAGGACACACAAAAAACATGTTGTTTTTTTCATATTCAAGTAACTTTTCTAAGCTTTTTATCATATTTTTAGAATTAGATTCTATTTGGGATGAAACTTCATCTGAATCAAATTCCCAGGAATATGTAAACCATTGGGTTTCAGGATCTTTACTTCGTTTGTAACTGGCTAATCCAGCATCATACAACTTGTATAATACTTTTCTAACAATATTTAATTTTATACCAGTTTTTTCAGCTATTTCTTCGTCTTTATCCGTACCATTCAAAAGACACTCAACAATTTTCAAATTTTCTTCATCTTTTACAACATTATTTAGTAACTCTTGAACTAATGGATCATTTAACATGGAGTCTCCCTCAGTAATATAACTCAAATTCTTTCCAATGTAATTTATAATAAGTATTTCTTTAAAATTAATACATTGCTGATTTCAAGTATTACTATTATTTTATTTGGATAAAAACAGTAAAAAAAATTAAATAATAGTATAATGATTATTTTGTTATATATATTTTTAAAGGTATATAAAATTATCTATTTTTATAATTTTTTTAAAAATAATTTAAAATTTTATTTTTAACTTATAAAATTTATTGATTTCATTATTTTTTTTTTAAAAATAATTTAAAACTTTATTTTTAAATTATAATATTATTGATTTCATTATTTTTTTTAAAAATAATTTAAAACTTTATTTTTAACTTATAAAATTAAAAATCTTTTATAAATAATCAAAACTCATTTTTTAGCTTATAAAAATTTTTATAAATAATAAATTATCTTTAAAATTATTTGTTTTCTAATATATTCTCTATATAGCTATTGAAAACAGTTTAAATCTTTTTTCTTACAATAACTGCTGGAGTGTGTACTATTGAATCTAAAGATTCAAAGGTAACTGTGTTTTCACTAGTTTTTAAAACATCTCTTACACTATAAATGGTTTCCATATTTGTGGAAAGTGTTTTTTGATAATTCTCAGCTACATTAGCTATTTCCATAGCTTTTTCAATATCTATTATACAAGAGCTTCCAAGTGGAGTTGAACCGAGATTATCAGAAAGTTGCCCTAAAACGTAGGCAAAAACACCTTTATTTGCTTTAATTGGTTCAATAGCTATTGGCAATCCAGTAAAATATGTATTTCTTCTTTTATATGTTGCATCAGTATCGGTTATTAAAACATGAATGTTTTTTCCAGTTTTATCTTTGATTTCATTAGCTATTTTTTTTGCTACTTTTTCAGGGTTTTTTGGAAGTAAAGAGACTAAAGTTCCAGGAGCATTACTCAAATCAATTCCAGCTTCTGAAGCTGGTTTTAAAGCATGTTTCCATCCATATAATTGCAAAACAAGTTCTTTATGTCTTTCTGATTCTTTTGGAAGTCTTCTTAAATTTTTTATAGTTCTTTTTTTAATCTTAAGAACTGGTCCAAGAAAATATCCCCAAATATATTTACTCCAAACTCTAGCTAAAAATTTAGCTTTAATAGAAGGTTCAAAGTTCACTTCATCTACTAACCTTCCTTGTGAAATAGCTATTGGTGTTTCAGCTATAACTAAATAATCATTATCATTTGAAATAGCTATAACTTGGTTTATTATAGGATTTAAACTTTCATTAGGTTTTATATACTTTGTTTCAATAGGAATAACAATGTATTTTTCAGTTTCAATAAATTTATACTCTATTCCTTCTTTTGTTTTAGCTTTTTTGTATGTTGGATTTTTGTTGGAATCTTTAGCTATTTGGTTTTTTTTCCTTGGGTTTTTCCTTGGGTTTTTAGCTATGTGGTTTTTGTTGGAATCTTTAGCTATTTGGTTTTTTTTCCTTGGGTTTTTGTTAGGGTTTTTAGCTATTTGGTTTTTGTTGGAATCTTTAGCTATTCCTTTTTTTAAATTTTTATCTTTCATATAATCAAGGCAATGTTAATAAATAAGAGAATTGGAATCAAGGGCATTATAAGAAAATTAGAAGGAATTAATATTTTTTTATTTAAACTTTTCCCAGAGTATCTCCTCTTAATCCTCTTCTAATTGTTTCAAGTGAAGTTATATCATTTGAAGATATATTTCCCAAATTAACCTCTGGTCCAGCTTTTAAAACAAAGTAGATTTGCTGATCTTTATTAGGAGCTTCCCAAATGATTTTATCATTAGCTAATTTTTTTAATAAATAGCTAACTTCTTCATCTTTAGCATTACCTGATTTATCAAATATGCCTATATTTTTTCCACCTTCTCTAGCTTCTATTATTACTTTACTAGAACCAACTTTAATTTCTTCCTTAATTGACTCAATCCTACTATCTATATCTATCTTTGAATCTTCTTCAGGATCTTTTTTACCAACTTCTGAAATCACTTGAAATCCTTTATCTTTGGCAGTAGCTATGAAATCTAATTTTTCTTCTGTTTTCATATCTGTTGAACCATCAGATATTTCAATAGTTTTAAAACCCATTGATGATGCTTCTTTAAAATATTCAGAAACTTTATTTTGGGTGTAAGCTATTTCAAAAAGGGTTCCTCCAGGATAAGGGATTATATCAAATGATTCATACATTTTTATTTTATTCATAACAATATCTCTATCATGGAGGACGATAGTTCCCCAACCAAATTTTAATAAATCTACATAATCTCCAGCTATTTCCATCAAACTTTTAGCTGTTTCATATCCTAATCCTTTATCCAATGCCATTGTAAGTCCGTTATTCCGTGGTTTTTCTAATCTGTTTGGAAGAAGAAAGCTAAATGATTTCATATATTCACCTATTTGAATTGATTTAATTGATTTTTTTTAAAGAACTTTTTTTTTAAAAAAAGATATAATATCTAATCTTAATATCTAGATTATATTTAAATTTAAAATTTATAAAATTATTAATTAAGAATAATATGAAATTAAGAATATTAAAAATCATCTAATTAATATTCATGAAATGCATATAACAATATTTAAATATTACTATTTTCATATAATTTATTACAAAAATATTTATATTATAAATAGCTAAAAATATTTGTAAATATTATTTAATTTTTAAAATAACATTTCTTTTTTTAAGATAGGTGGAAATAAATGACAAATGTTATCAACAAAGAATCTGAGAATTCTTTTTTATTATTAGAAGGAATACAAAATGGGTTTTCCATGGTTGTTGATTTTTTAAAATATTGCAAAAATGTTATTGCAAGTGATAAAAAACAACATATACCAAATAATAACGACAATTCTCTTTTATTGAATGTGTTGAATATTTACGCTGACATTATGTTTGAAAACGAAACAATGAAAGAAGAATTTTATTTAATCTCCCAATTACATGATATTTTAGAATACTTTTTTAGTAAAAAAATTGGTATTGATAATGCTAGTTTCATGATTGATTTGTTAGAATCCAATCTAGTATTTCTTAATCAAAAATTAAAATTGATGAGAAGTTTTTCTATTAGAGATGACAAGTTTATTGAAAAATATAATATAATATTCGAGAAATATCAAAAAATATTTGCTAAACATGAATCCATTTTCTATACTGAGATTTATACCTCTAAACCTAGGCATAAAAAGACATTAAATTCTATTTATACTATCATGAAAGAAGATAATTTAATGAAGGAATAAATAATGTCTCTTTTTTTTGATACTAATGTGTTAATAGCTTATATTTTTAAATGGGACCCTTGGTACTCCTATGCAAAAAACACATTTAAAGAAACCAGTAATAGCTATTTTTCAGATACTGTAGATGAAGAAGTGAGCAAAAAATTCCAAGAACTCCTAAAAAAATATGTTTGTTTTTTGGACTTGCTTATTAGAAAATTACAACAGTTTAAAGGTTTTTTAACCAAAAAAGATTTATTAAGAATTGCAAATCTGATTAATGTTAAAAAAATTAATAAATTAAAAATTATTGAATCTATTTGGGATGATGAAGGATTTAACTTTGATGAAAATTGTGAGTTTATAGTTTCAACATTAAAAGAAATAAAATCTGACTTCAAGCAAGATTCTTTTTCAAGGAAAACTAATTTTGTTTCAATGTTAGAATTACACATTCGAAATAGAGAACATCCCAATATTGAGAGAGAATTAAAGAAAAAAATACATTTTCCGGACTGGAAAATATTTTTAGATGCGTATGACTTGTTTATTTATAAAGAACCTAATCTAGAAGTTGTAACTTCTGATGCTAAACCAGAAAATATTGAATATATTCTAAAAATAACAAAGTTGCCTAAAATTACAGATTTAGCTTCAAGAGTGTTTAAATAACTATTTTTTCATAAGTAAAGTGTTTGTTGCATTTTTTTTATTATCATACATTCTTGTTTTATTATGAATACCTTGTATAAAATATTTATATGGAAAATAAAATATTAGGATGTTTTGTAATAATAATTTTTTTAATTTTAACAATTTATTGGATTTTTTAAGTTTATATGTTCACTTAAATTAGATTATTTTTAAATAATTTTTTTTTTAAAACTTTAAAACCACTAATTTTCTTTATTTTTATAAAATAAATCATGAATATTATTATATTCCATTTAAATAACAAATTCTATTTTATTTGAAAAAATTTCTTTTTTTTAGTTTAAATAATCCATAATCTCATTTATTTCCCATTAAAAAAATTTAATAAGATATCTATTTTTCAATAATTAATTTAAAATTTTAATCTTTATAAGAATAAATATACAAAAATACTTTATAATAAATTATAAACTTATTTTATTAAATTATTAAATTTTTGTTTAAAACATTAACAGAAATAATAATAATTATGAGAAATAAAATACAAATCAATAATTAACTTTTTTTGAGGTAATCACATGAAAAAATCAATTACTTATTTTGAAAATCCTGGGAAAGAAAATACTGATGAATTAATTCAATTAATAAAAGAAAGACTAAAAGAGTCAAATATAAAATATGTAGCTATAGCTTCTGCTTCTGGAGAAACTGCTTTGAAATTATCTAAAGAGCTAGATGATGTAACTATTGTAAACACTACTCATCATGCTGGATTTAAAGAAGCAAATAAATTAGATATTTCTGATGATATGAGAGCTAAACTTGAAAAAGAAGGAATTGTTACATTTGTAGGATCTCATGCATTAAGTGGTGTTGGTAGAGGAATCTCAAATAAATTTGGTGGTTTCACACCTGTTGATATTATAGCTGAAACAGCTAGAATGTTTTCACAGGGTATTAAAGTTTGTGTTGAAATATCCATAATGTTAGCTGATGCTGGATTAATTCCTGTTGATGAAGAAATATTAGCTATTGGTGGAAGAGCACATGGTATTGATTCTGCAGCTATAATAACTCCAGCTAATATGACAAAGGTTTTTGATATGAGAATACATGAAATAATAGCTATGCCAAGACCTTGAATTCTTATTGGCTGTAGCTATGCTGTGACCTTTAATTCCTTTTGGCATTAGCTATTGAAAGAATAATAGCTAGGTCAAGACCTTGAATTCTTATAAACAATAGCTATTGAAAGAATAATAGCTATTTTTAATTTTTGTTAGATTATATACTAATTTTTTCATAATACTTTGTATGAAAATTATTTAAAAAAGTAATATTAATGCGAAATTTCACTGATTCAAACACTAAATATTTTCAAATTTCTAACATATCTATTCCAAGTAATATTTTTCAATTTAGTTTAAATTTTTTTACAGATTTAATTATTAAACTATTGAATATTTTTATAATTTATAATTTTAATTTAAGTATTTGAATTTAGGTATTTGACATAGATTTCACATGATATAAATAGATTTGTAGTGATTATAATCGCTGCATTTAAATATAACTTATTACATATCATTTAAACATATTTAATAATGTGGGGAAAGTAAGTGAAATTTATAGATGATGCGATAAAAGAATCTGAAAAGAGGATGGAAACGGAACATCCAGATAGACTATCTGCAGAACTGGATGATGAGCTAATAGAAAACATTAAGAGAAGTAGAGTAAAGATCCTTGTCGTTGGTGTTGGTGGAGCTGGAAATAACACGATTACAAGGCTTAATGAAATTGGAATCGAACATGTACATACCATAGCTGCTAATACTGATGCACAAGATTTATATTATTGTCAAGCTGATGAAAAAATACTTCTTGGTCCAAAAACTTGTGGAGGTAAGGGTGCTGGTGGAGACCCGCGTGTTGGTGAGGAAGCTGCTGAAGAAAGTGAAGATGATATTAAAGAGAAACTTGAAGGAGCAGACATGGTTTTTATTTCTTGTGGTCTTGGAGGGGGAACTGGTACAGGTTCATCTCCAGTAATTGCTAAGTTAGCTAAAAAAGCTGGTGCTTTGACCGTGGCTGTAGTTTCTATGCCTCTTAGTGCTGAAGGATTTCTAAGAAGAGATAAAGCAGAAAAAGGATTAGAAAAACTCCAAGAAAGTGCAGATACAGTTATTGTAATTCCAAATGATAAGCTATTAGAAGTAGCTCCTAATCTAACAATAAATAATGCATTTTTGGTTCTTGATGAAATTTTAGTTCGTGCAGTTAAAGGAATAACCGAGTTAATCACAAGACCAGCTTTACTTAATCTAGACTTTGCAGATGTTAGGAGTATTATGCAAGGATCTGGAATGGCAATGATTGGTATGGGTGAGTCCGATTCGGGTGATAGAGCATTTGAATCGGTTCATGAAGCAATTAACAGTCCATTACTTGATTTGGATGTTTCTGATGCTAAAGCAGCATTAATCAATATATCTGGTAGTTCTGATTTAACATTATATGAATCTGAAAAAATTGTGCAAATTGTTGGTGATAAATTAGATCCAAAAGCTAATATTATTTGGGGAGTTCAAATTGATGATGCTCTTCAAAATACTATAAGAACAACAATTATTGTTTCAGGGGTTAATTCTCGTGCAAGATATATTGATGAGGGACATGATCCAATAAGAGAGTATGAACCTGGTTCAAAACTAGTAAAAAATCCTTTAGACATGAAAAACATGTTAGAAGAGAAAAATCCTTTAGATGATTTTGTAGATGGTAAGTTCTAATTGATTTTTAATTAGCATTATTTTTTAGATAATATATATAATATATAATAGCTATTTGTCTTTGGTTTGAAAGAATGTTTTGTGTAGCTATTTATATTTGCTTTGAAAAAAATGCTTTGATTTAACTTATAGGATGAATTTAATAAATAATGAATTTTAATACATTATATGGCATCTATTATATTAAATAGCAGAGAACTAGCTAGAAATTATTTAAATGATTTAATGATAGCTAAGTTAAGGAAAGGTTTTTTGAAATAGCTATTGAATTTTGAATATATGAGATAAAAATCATATAGATTTATATTTAGTACCCACATTTTTCATGATAATATTATAAATTCATATTTCAAAATTGTAGCTAATTACTAAATTTTTTTAACATTTAAACATTTTTTTAATAGTAATAATTAATAGTAATAATAGTAATAATTTTCATCATCATTCTCTGTTAAATCATTTTAAATTTATTTAAATGATTTTGAATATTATTTATAATAATTTTATTGATTAAAAACAGAAGTAAAATATTATATATAATAAATTCATATTTCACTATAATATAATAAATTCAAAATTAGTTTAATTAGTAATAATGCTTTTTTTATTAATCGAGTTTAATTATTAATAAAAATTTTTAAGTAGTGTTGAACTTATAAATTAAAGCAAAAGTTTATAAATCGATACTCATAATATCTATAATACTTCATGTTAATTTATATTGAATTAAGTGTAATATTGTTTTTTTATTAAAAGTAGGGATTTTCAATGAATGTTAAGGAATCTATTAACCGTTTTTTTAAACAATGTAAGAGAGTTCTTAGAGTATCTAAAAAACCTGATAAAGAGGAATTTTTTAATTTTTCTAAAGTAACTGCTTTAGGAATAGTTATAATTGGTGTAATCGGATTTGTAATTATTTTAATTTCTCAATTAATAGGTATTTAGATTATTACTCTTTTCTTACTATAATATCATTAATTGTTTAAAATAATCTTGATTTAAGATTATGAATATGGTATTAAAGTAGATAGTTTTAAATTTAAGATTATTTTTAATTATTATTAAATAATATTTAAAAAATTTATTAATTAATATTTAAAATTATTAAATAATATT
>Ga0099364_10015115_pt1 | contig 10201 bp, 10 predicted proteins | sample TergutTh196P3_FD_73070 | JGI IMG/M metagenome (GOLD analysis project Ga0099364, IMG submission 73070) | Microcerotermes parvus P3 segment gut microbial communities from Pointe-Noire, Republic of the Congo - Th196 P3 | ecosystem: Host-associated > Arthropoda: Insects > Digestive system > Gut ...
TAAAATATCTGCCCATCGACCCAGTCCGCTGCCTCGTCCACATAGACATGAGAGTCCAAGTCCTTCTCCATCCCGTCATCTGAAAGATCAGTATCGCCCTCACGCTCCACTGGTTCAAACGTGCCTTCATTTTCCATTGCATCAACCCATGATCAACCAACTCTAAGGAAAGTCTATGACAACCCAAGTCAGGCGGTCAAGCGGGGCTACAAAACCGATGCCTGAAAAAACCGCTGTGGCGATCCTTGCCCATCTTAAGTAGAATGAGTTGTTATGATTGAATTTCAAAACATTAGAATCACATGGGACAAAAATAAAAACGCAAGCAACCTCCAGAAGCACGGAATTAGATTGTAAGAAGCGTACACTGTTTTTCTAGACGAGCGCCGTATAAAAGAGTAGACACTACAAGCGAAAACGAAGAACGCTGGAGAACCATTGGAATCACGAAAGGCGCGGTACTGCTACTCGTAGTCCATACCCTAAATGAAAACGGCACCCAGTACATAAGAATCATCAGCGCCAGGCGCGCCACAAAAAGCGAAGAGGAACAATACTATGACAACTGTAACTTACTCCATACATGAAATACCGCCAACCAGCAAGGAACGACTAGCTGAACTTAGGGCTCTGGCCGATAGGCCCTACAGCGAAATCGACCTAACAGACCCAGACGCGCCTGAAACGACAAAGGAAGAACTGGCGCAGATGAGACCCGCCAGGCTAAAGATTGGATTCTACAAAGAAACTGCTGCCGAAGTACAATAGCCAACAATCTATCAAGTTTCATCTCCTAGCGGAAGCGCTGGTGTTGGTGCCGAAAGCGCAACGTTTATTTGTCCTTGATGCCTCCTGCCCAGGCTGGTAGCACAATCTCAAAAACTAAGCCCAGCCTGGATGCCAATGCCCGAGCGGCTACCTCTGTCCGAGAACGGCAACCCAGCGACGAACTCCCAGTAGGCACCTGCAAAGACTCTACTGCGAAACTGGTAGCCTATCATGGTGCGTAATCCAGCAGCCACGCCGCCCTTGGTGCCAGAAGTCAAGATTGGGCCAATTGACCAATAAAACGAGTTGATACCCAGGCTTACGTCAGCATGCAGCCGGCCTTCGTCCCGCTCGTCCCCATCCCACCATACATGCCCTAGCCCTGCGGTGAATTCAATCTTGACTGACTGATTATTATTTCTGGCCAAGGTATAGAAGAACTTATAGGAGATGTCCGCCGATGTCCGCCCATTCATCCGCGTGCCAGTGATTTTTAGGTTTTCGTCGGCCATGACACCGCTACAGAGTAAGCAGGCCAAGCCCAATATCAGCGGTATCTTCATGTACACTCCTTTGGCATTAAAGTTGGCTATTCTCTTTTCACCTGGGGCAATTCGGGCACACCCATCTTGCCGCTAAGCATGTGCAGTTTTTCGGGGTCGATGTTTCCCACGATATTGACAAAGGCAAGCTGTCTATCTTGGGCGGCTAGCACCACGAGGCCCTGGAGTATGTCTGTTCTTGGGTCAATCAGTACATAGACACCGACGTCTCCACTGCCCTTTTGTTTTGCTATGACCAATTGCTCCCAGGGCGGAATAACAATCTGGCGCTTGATCTGCTCGATGTCTTCTTGTGAAAAAGATCCATCTTTCGAGAAGCCCAGTGCCAGCACGGAGATGCTCTTTATATCCTTTATGGCTTCGGACAGTTCTGGCGAGGACTTGGACATGGCCTTAGCGGCAAACCTGAGTGTTGCACCGCTTAGTGAAACCTCGGCGTGCTGGTCGGCCTTGCTGATAAGCCTGTTTAGGTGCCTGATGTCTATCTTTGGATTTTGAGCTAAGGACGGTAAGCTCATCAAGGTCGATGCAAACAAGGTGATAAGTGCTATGTATTTCATTGTGGTTCCTCTTCAAAGTTGGATTTCATAATTTGCCTGGCCTCATAAAAAGCGGCTTCAAGAGCCAGGTCTAGCGTCTGCGAAGTCAACTGAAGGGCGAATATCAATTGCTGTTTGGCCTTTTCCATTTGGTGATGCCTATAGGTCAGGTAACTGGAAAGCGAAAAGGCGCCAATCAATCCGGCTGCAATCGCAAGGTGCTTTTTTAACTTTCTTTTTTGGGCGGCCTGATGCACTGCAACCATTATTTTTTGCTCGGTGCCAGGTGGGGGCAAAACGCGCTTTAGTGTTTGCTTTAGCAACTCTTCGACTTCTGCGAAGCCTTCAACTTTTTCTAGCGGTTCATTCATTGCGCTCCCCCTTCGCGGATGGCGACAGACTCAATTTTTGCCTAATGGTGGCAATGGCTCTTTGCAATCGGCTTTTGGTTGTGTTTGGCGATTCCTTTAAGGCGTGTGCAACCTCAGCAGTGCCAAGCCCCTCCTGATAGCAAAGGATCAACGCCATTCTGGATTTTTCGGGCAGCTCTGCGATCAGCGCATGTATTTTGTCTGTGACAGAAGTGGCCCTGTTTGAGTGTTCAAGCCCATGCCCTGTGCTTGGCTCTGCGATACTGTCAAGCGGTAGGAATATCTTTCGGTTTTTTCTGTAATGATCTATGCAGAGCCTCGCTGCGACACGGCGCAACCAAAGGGCCAGATGCTTTTCTGATTTAATGCTTTTGATGTTTTTGTAAAGCCTGATGAATGTCTCTTGGACAACATCCTCAGCCAGGGCATGGTCACGCAAAAATCGAAAAGCTATGCTATAGACCATCGAACTATGTTGACCAACTATCTGGTCGAATGAGTTTTGGGAGATTCGCCATTCTCTATCCTTTGTGATGGAAGGTCTGCTGAGTTGCGACTCGTAAGCAATTGCAACATTGCAACCAGCTTCCGAGTGCTTTGTATCCAGCCCTTCGATCACTTTTTCTAGCCCCTTTCTGCTCGATGGCCCAACAGCAAAATCCGCTTCTGTCAGATATACGTTTCAAAGGCCATTTTGGGTGCATGTATTTTTGAAGATACCAAGCGGCATCCAAACAAGATTGTGGGTTGTCCCGCCATTGAAATTTTTTGTAATTATTGATATTACAAATCTTATAACTACAATGCGGCTTTAGGATGACGCTTTTTCTTTTTTCTGCCAGGCTTCAGGCCCTCCCCTACGTCCAGTATTTTACGCACTCTGGCCTTTGTCTGGGCTTGTTCGTCGCTTTTTTGCCTTTTCTGCACGGAAAAGCGTATCGGTGTGCCGATCAAGTCGAACTCGTCACGTAGCCTGTTTTCTAGGTAACGGAGGTAGCTGAAGTGCAGCGTGTCGATGTTGGCTTTGACAACGAAGCTGGGGGGCCTTGTGCCCACCTGGGTCATAAAGAACAGCTTGGGCAGCCTGCCGTCGACGGCGTGGGGGCTCATTTTGGCCACGGACTCGCGTAGGAAACGGTTCAGCTCCCCCGTAGTTATCCTTCTTGCGTGGGACTGTGCGACTTCGCCTATCAAGCCAAACAGCTTCGAGACCCTTTGGCCGCTAAGGGCTGATATAAAAATCATCGGCGCGTGTTGGAGGAAACCCAGTTCGTGCCTGATGCGCTCCTCAACTTGCAAAGCTGTAAAGCTGTCTTTTTCCACTGCGTCCCATTTGTTGACCACCAGCACCACCGCCGCGCCGGCTTCCTGGGCGTATCCAGCTATCACAGCGTCCTGGTGGGTCACGCCCTCCAGCGCGTCTATCAACAGCAGGCTTACGTCCGCCCTCGCCATTGCCTGCTTGGCTTTTAGGATCGACAATATCTCTGCCCCTTGAGTTGTCTTTCCCTTGCGTCTTATCCCGGCTGTGTCGATGAGGCGATAGACCACGTCCTCGCGCTTGAATATCGTGTCAACGGCGTCCCTAGTGGTGCCTGGCACTTCGCTGACCAAGCTACGCTCAAAGCCCAAGAGTCGGTTGGTAAGGCTGGACTTGCCTACGTTTGGCCGCCCTATGATGGCAAAGCGTAATTCATCGGACTTGTCGTGCTCATCTAATTCGTCGTGGGAACGGTGGAAGGGCAACATTGCTCGGACGGACTCCAGCAGATCACCCACACCGTCGCCCTGCGTGGAGCTGACCGCATGTACCACCTCAAAGCCTAGCTCATAAAAGGCACCGTCGGGCGCGCCGCCCTTCATGCCATCCAGTTTATTGACCACCAATATCGACGGTTTGCCGAGGCGTAGTACTCTTTGGGCGATGTCGGCGTCGCCTGTGGTGAAACCTGAATGGCCGTCCACCATAAATACAACCACGTGGGCCTCTTTAAGGGCATCCTCAGCCATGCGCGTGATGCCCTGCGTGATTACGTCATCGCCCTCAAAGTCCAGCCCGCCGGTATCAACTAGGTCAAAAACTTCGACGGTCTCGCCCGAATCGTCCAGGCAAGTTACCCGCCCATAAGACCTGTCCCGCGTCATGCCTGGCAAGTCATGCACCAGCGCCGCACGGCCTCGCGTGACCCTGTTGAACAGCGATGACTTGCCCACGTTAGGGCGTCCGCAAATGGCTACTAAGGGAGCTTTCATAAAAATTTTACCGATCATCCGCCGCTAAGCATGTGGATCACTTTGACCTCAGCGCCATCCGGCACTTTGGTGGTGGCGTAGTGCTCTTTTGATACGTGCGTTTCGCCGATGTTTACAATCAACATTGGAAACTTGTACTTCTTGGCATCCAGTATATCCTGGACAGTCATGCCGTCACGCCACTCCATGTGGTCGCCGTTTACTTGTATCATAAGTCAATGCCCTCAGAAATGCCTTTAAGCTGCCTAAGCCCAGCCAGTACACGGTGGCTAGGCAATGTGCAAATAGCCAATGCGCCTGTGTTTATAGGTAACACGTTGCCTTTGAAAATTGGTTTTAAGTTGTGATAGTCACCAGGGTTTGTTGAATTAATAAGATCATTTTCTAATTGTTGTAATATCTCTTGTTTATTTTTTCTAGTATTCACGCAGTTGACAAGCGATTGAGCCGCGTACATCACAAATACGTCAGAACGCGAAAGAGTTTTAGGAATCTTTTCAAATAATTTCAAATATTTTAAAGCGATATTCAAAGCATATTTATTAACTGGTTGCTTGTGCTTAGTACAGACTAAAATTACATCCAAACTTATTGGCTCTTTTGTTCCAGCTTTTGGCGTAGAAGCCATTAACTCTGCATGTACGGGGAATATCTCTTCAATGTAAAATCCAGCATTTATAATAGCTTCTGCAATCGCACACCATCCTTTTGGGTGGGCGTGATGAAAACTAAAACAAAGCTTGGCTTCATGTTTCATTACACGATAACATTCCTTGAAAACCCTGCAAAGCATGTTAGTGAACTCTTCTGGCAAGGTGTGTTGCACTTCGTTTGCTCTTCCTGAACTCTCTCCAGCAAAATATGGGTATTGTTTCTTCAAAATGGGGGAAAGCCACGCATAGAAAAAGTCGCTTAGTTCGCTGTAATGAACATAATCAAAATATGGGGGATCAGTTACGACCATATCAATACAATCATCTGGAAGTGGCAATTTCGCGCTGTCACCACACAAAACCAACGCACTTTCTTCTGTATCAGCTAATTTCATCCAATTTGACACTATAGATGGATTTAATTTCTTGCTAGAAGTTACTTTTTGGCATTGATCATTGTTTAGTCTAATTTCAAAAGGGTTATCTAAATATTTCTTAGCTGGTATCAATCTTGATTTATATAAGGTTGAAAAACATCCGCTACTCTTTTCAGTTCCCCAAATAGAATTTTCTAATGGCATTTTTTCAGGCTTTAATATATGGTTTGAAAAAATTGGACGCACAGCTCCAGTGCCTTCTCCTTTATAGCTACAAAACATATTGTTAAATTCTAGTGTGCCAGAGAAGAGGCATAGAAACTGTTCTCTTATTTTAATATCATTGATTTTTAATATTTCCTTTAATAATAATCCTAAGCAAAGTAACTGACGAGAATTAAAGAAGTCACGCCAATTTAGATAATTATATCCCCTAGCTTGATCAGTATTGTGGCCAGGTCTTAGCGTCAACTGAGGCAAGGGGAGAGTTTCCGATTTAATTCTTAAAGTAGCCTCATTATAAAGAGATATATCAAATTCTGTGATACGAAGATATTGCTTATTGCCATTGTCTTTTAATGCTAAAAGTGCATACATTTTTTCTTCAAATTGTTTATTTTCAGGCAACAGAGATTTAATCTTGTATTTTTTACCTGATTTATCATAAACATACGCTCCTTTAACTGTCCCTATTTGTGGATTAAATTCATATTTACACGAAGGACATATTGAATATATTGAATCATATCTATCAGAAAAAATATCCCAACAAGTTGGACAAATAATTTGAGCGAATGGTTTTTTAAGAGGATAGACGTTTTTCGAGAAAACATAATTTGCAAATAATGGTATTGTCTCACCTTTGGGTGTTCTAACTAGTTTGACCCAAAAATAATATAAAACTGGTATTTCACTATGCGTCTCAGGATCAATTGTAATATAATATTTACGTATTTCAGGCGCAACGGTTTGCTCTAGGATCTCCATTTGTCGATCAAGCTCAGGCAACGAAACATTAGTCAGTTCTTGCGACACTAGAAAAGTACTAATTGGGTTTATATCACATCCAATTACTCTAGAACCTAATTTTAATGCTTCACCTAAAGTAGTTCCACTACCCATAAATGGATCAAGAATAATTTTGTCAAATCTATTATTTTCATAAAACATGTCCCATACACTTTTGCCAGGTGATTTCAATAAATGAATCAATATTGCCCTAAATACACTGCCAAGCCGTTGAGCCCACCATTTATGTAGATGATATATTGGGCGATTTATTTCTTTTCTCCAACTCTCTTTTTCAGCTAATTTGCTGATTTCAAGAATCGGAAATTCAGTCAACTTCATGCTAACAGTCCCGATTACGCATACTTACAGGTTTATTTGATTGTAATTTATGGCGATATGCCTTAAAAACATGCTTTTTGCCAGCATTGGGATTTTTTATTTGTTTAGATGTCATTGCATTATTGGCCAGATTGAAGGCATACCCAACAACTAACTGCTCAGTCTCAGTTCGCACTAAATCCCCAACGCACACAAAGCTGTCTGGGGCAGTAAAGGTGTCTGGGACAATAAGTGTTGAAAGCCCTGTCGTTCCATCCACCAAAGCAAACGGTGTTGGCACTATGTACATCTTTCTATCTCTAATCTTAATGTCGCCATATGTGCCAAAACCGCTAATGTGCTTGTTCTGGTGGACGTATTCGCGATTGGCGCACATAAAATCGCCATGTACTACCACCAAATCTATAATTGGATATTCATTCCTGCTCGCAGTTTTGTGTTCGCTTGGGTCTGATGGATACCGCCCGAAGATATAAAACATCTGCCTACCATTGTTAAAACCAGTTGGCAAATTGCTGTTTGCGTCAAAGTCACGCTCACGGCCGGGATACCTCAGACCCTTAATCTCGTAGCCTTCCATATGCTCTACTAACCTGAAGTCAGGATAGGCGTTTCTGCCGCCAAGCTCATACAGTAGGCCAGTCTCTTTGATGCGCTGCTCGCACCAGTTTTGGAAATGAAATTCCTTGTCCCGAGAACCTTCAGACCTTATGAGTTCACCATTGTGCATGGCATCAATGCAAGAGATGAAAATATCAAAGCATTTCGAGGTTTGCATAAAATACCATCAATCAGAACCCACAAAAATAGAATACTATGTCCCGCCAGCCTTTACGGCAGCAACGGCCTTACTACTTCCAGAACCTCGGGAAAGTCGATGTCAAGCTCTTTGATCCTTTCAAATGTCGGCACTCCGTTGGGCGTCCAGCCACGACGCTTATAAACAGCGTCCGTCAGCTTTTCGTACCTGTCAGTCCGCCAGGCGCGCTGGGTTGCAATTTTTTCTTCCAGCGTCATTTTGGTCGGGTCAAGGCCAATCTCGTCAATGAGCTGTTGGTCGTATCTCTCTTGGCGGCTCAGGTATTCTTCTTCTGTCACTGGCCCCATAGACCTGTAGGGGGCCTTGTCGTGTATCCTTAGCCCCTTGCCCATCCTGATGTTGAATATCCGCTGGAAGTTATAGACCCGCGCCGACTGGTTGAGCATGTCCGCTTCGGTTATCACCGTCCCCATCATCGCGCCGTGCATGGCCAGGTAGTTCTCTACGTGCTCTGGTATCTTGTGCGGCTCGGAGCGCAGATGGTTGTCCTTGGGGCTGACGTCGTTCCAAGGCAACTTGCACCAGCCATTGAGGCCAAACCACGTGCGCCAGAGGGGGAAATAGTACAGGGCCTCGGCCTTGTCTTCAAAGGTGGGCAACTGTTTGTTGACCATGTCCATAAAAATCAGCCAGGCTTCGTCGTGCTGGGGGCCTTTGTTTGTCATGGCGTAGCCGCCCTGCTGGGCAAGGCTCTCTTTGGACAAATACTGGCTGTACTCTAGGCCCTTATTCTCCATGCCGATGTCATCAAGCAACGCGGCGTCGCCCCAGCCATGCTCGGCAAAAATCTGTTTCATCTTGTGGACACCTAGGCCGACTATCTTGCCAAAGCCCTCGCCGCGGGATACTTGGTGCATCAGTTCCAAGTCCGCTTCCCAGTTGCCCCAGTCCAGTTCCAGGCCGCCTGTGCGCTCCTTATTGAGTATGCCGCGCTGGTAGCACTCCATCACGAAAGCGCATATCGTGCCCCAGGTGATTGTGCATATCCCGTAGGTGTCGCAGTAAAAGTTCAGTTCCAACAGGGCTTCCGCGTCAAAGATGCCCGCGTTGGAGCCAAGCCCAGCAGCATTTTCGTACTCCGGCCCGTCAACCGTAACTATTTGGCCTTTGTAAGGCCCCGTACGGAGTGTGAGACTGTCTGCTCCTTTAGCGCATCCCATCGAACAGCCGTACCAACAGCCGTCGTTGGTGCGCTGAGTGCAACGCATGTCCCATATATACGAGGCTATCTTGTGGGTGTCGGGGTGGGAGCCGTACATGAAGTTCTTAACGGGCAAAAGGTCATAGGCGTCCATGATTTCCACGATGTGGGCTGTGCCGTTGCGGCGCATGACGCACTGGCTGGGGTCTAGCTCGCGCAGCTCCCTGTGCAGCTTGATGCCCGTCTTTGCGATTGTCTCGAAGTCGACGGGGTGGTTCATGTCACCTTTTACTTCCGGGCCTCTAATGACGATGGCCTTGATGCGTTTGTCGCGGAACACCGTCCCGATGCCGCCACGCCCAGCCTGCTTGAGCCTTATACAGCCGCGCCTCTTGTCGAACCACGAGAAGTTGAGCATCCCGATCAGGCTGTTGTCCGCCGCACTGCCCGCGCTGACTACGCTGACATTGACTAAATCCTCTTCGTCCTCGGCATACATCTCTGTCAGGACTTCGGCCAGTATGTGGCTGTCCAGCGGCTCATTGGGACACTCTTCTATGGCGATAGTGCCTTTCACGCCGTCAATGAAGATGAGAATGTCTTTTTCCGCCTTTCCTTGGATCTCAAGAAAGTCGTAACCGCTGAACTTGAGCAACGGCCCGAAGTACCCGCCCACGTTGCTGTCAATGGGGATGTCGGTCTGCGGCGAGATGCTGACCACGATTGACTTGCCACTGCCAGGGTACTGCGTGATGCCCGCCATAGGCCCAGGGCTGATGATTATTTCGTTTTCTGGGTCATTCCATTTGGTCTTTGGCGTCACAGCATGCCAGAGTTGCCAGAGGCCAAAGCCGCGGCCACCTATGAAAATATCTTTCATCTGCTGTGTCACGGGCAGTTCTTTGACTTCCAATGTATCGATGTTTATATACAGGCCGCGATGGCAGTAGCCCCGCTCAGGCAGCTTGGGCGTAAAGGTGGCCTCTTTCAGCAATTTGTGGGAGGCGCGAAGTGCCTCTACGTCTAGGCCGCTTTCAGTCCGGAGGCGGTAGTTGGCCTCTACGCGGTGGAATGTAAGGTAATCGGTCAGGCCGGCATAAGGGTTGCTCATGGTCTCTATACTCCTAAATCTGTCAAATGATCCGAGGCGCGGGCGTTGGGGCTTCTGCTATCTCCAAGGCCCCTTTGGGGCAAGCCTTCGCGCAGATAGAGCAGGCGATGCACTTGTATGGCAACAGCCATTCGGGGTTACGCACGAAAGCACGCCTTTCGCAAAAGCCAATGCACGTGTAGCAGGCAACGCACAGTTTTTTGCTCAGCACCACCACCCCCTGCTTGTTGCGAGACAGGGCGTCAGAAGGGCAGA
>Ga0099364_10015116_pt1 | contig 10201 bp, 7 predicted proteins | sample TergutTh196P3_FD_73070 | JGI IMG/M metagenome (GOLD analysis project Ga0099364, IMG submission 73070) | Microcerotermes parvus P3 segment gut microbial communities from Pointe-Noire, Republic of the Congo - Th196 P3 | ecosystem: Host-associated > Arthropoda: Insects > Digestive system > Gut ...
ACTCAATACCACGAACCCGATTATCCAGAACGGAATTAATTTTGCAAACACAAACATTATTTTTTTTACGGGAGTTACGTTTATTTGCTCAATAGTGCCTGCTTCCTTTTCGGAAACGATGTTCAATGCCGGCAAAAAACCGCAAAGCAGCGTCAGAAGCATCACCATCAGCGCCGGCAGCATAAAGACCTTATAGTCTAAATGCGGATTAAAACGGTATTGCGACAATAATTGAAATTTGAAGTTTGAAGTTTGAAAATTATTCTCTACTTTCCATTTTCCACTTTCTATATTCATTTCGTTTGCATACTCGGCAAGTATTGCTGACAGGTAGGAAGAACCGAGCATTGCTTTTGTGCCGTTCACCGCATTTGCCGAAATCATTACACGACCTGTTCCTTCGTTGATGATATTGCGCTCAAAACTGTTCTCTATTTCGAGGATAATGTCAGCAGCGCCTGAATTTATACTGTTCATGGCTTGATTTCCGTTTGCCGACACGTCTGTCAGGCGAAAATAGCCTGAAGATATGATTTTGTTGGTCATTCTTTCGGAAAAAGCGCTGCGGTCGTGGTCTACAACGCTCAAATTGATATTTCGTACTTCCTGATTGGCTACCCATGGAAAAACTAACATGACCATAAGCGGCATAGCAACAATAATGCGCGGTAGAAACGAATTTCTAATGATTTGCTTAAACTCCTTCTCTATCAAAAACCGTAACATAATTCATGTAAAATATTTATTGTTAATTGATTATATCGTTCTTTTAAATTTTGAGAGGCTCAATACGATAAGTCCGCCTGTCATTGCTGCAAGAATGCAAAATTCTTTTGCCGCAAACTGTATTTCTACTCCCTGTATCATGATTTTTTTCACTCCTTCGATATACCATCTGGCAGGTACTATTGTTGAAATCCACTGCAATATCTGTGGCATGCTTTCAATTGGAAAAATCATTCCCGACAATAGCATTACCGGCATCATCAGCCCCATTCCCGATGCGAGCATTGCTGCCATTTGAGTATTAACAAGCGTAGAAATGAACAATCCTAACGACAATGCCGTGAAAATAAATATTAGAGATAACATTATCAAAAGCGTCAGGCTTCCCGAAACGGGCACATCTAATACATAAACAGACAAAAGCAGTATGGTTGCAAGGTTGATAATAGACAGTGAAAAATACGGAACAGCCTTTGCTAAAATGATGTATATTGGCTTAACAGGCGATGACAGAAGTATTTCCATTGTTCCGGTTTCTTTTTCTCGCACTATTGCAATAGAAGTCATCATTGCGCATATCAATATCAGTATCAGCCCCATAACTCCAGGCACAAAATTGTAGGCGCCTTTTCCCTGCGGATTGTACAACATGCGTACCTGAGGAACGATTTGAAACTGTGTGCCGCTCTGTCCAGCAAGTTCCTGCCTACAAACATCCAATATACCGGTTGCTATTCCGGTAAGCATCGACGCCTGATTAGGCTCGGTTCCGTCGGCAATAAGTTGAACTCCCGCTTCGCCTGTGATTAGGTTTTCTGCAAAATTTTCGCTGAAAACAATCACAAGACTGATTTTACCGTATTTGAAAACATCGTTAATTTGCTCAATCTCCGTTATTTCAAGTGCAAACGAAAAATATTCGCTTGCAGCAAACCGTTCTTTGATGAACTGCGTACAGGCGTCTTTAGACGGGTCAAAGACTGCTATTTGTGCGTTTTTCACTTCGGTAGTAATAGCAAACCCGAAAAGCAATATTTGCACGATGGGCATCACTAAAAGTATCAATATAGTACGTCTGTCGCGAAAAATATGATAAAATTCTTTTTTTATGAACGAAATAAACTGTTTCATTTTTTATAATTTGACATAGGTTTTAGTTTGCATGTTAAGCATCAACTCTTGTCGCCTTGCGCGCAAGCCTGTGAAAAACTTCGTCCATGCTTTCGGTTTGAAACTGATGTCGCAAGTTTTGTGGCGTGTCCCAAACAGCGATTTTTCCGTCTACCATTATTGATACTCGGTCGCAGTACTCAGCTTCGTCCATGTAGTGGGTGGTAACGAAAACTGTTATGTTGCGGTCGGCAGCATCGTAGATGAGCTCCCAGAATTGACGGCGTGTTACAGGGTCTACGCCGCCTGTGGGCTCGTCTAAAAAGACGATTTTCGGTTCGTGCAAAATAGATACAGAGAAGGCTAATTTTTGTTTCCAGCCTAATGGCAGTAATTTTACAAGTGTATTGCGTTCGGTTTCAAAACCAAGTTCACGAAGAATATTGTCTGTCTTAGCGGCTATTTCTTTCGTTTTCATTCCGTATATACCGCCGAAAAGCCGCAGATTTTCCCATACTTTCAGGTCATCATACAATGAAAACTTTTGGCTCATGTAGCCGATATTTTTCTTGACATCTTCCGATTGTCTGAAAATATCGAAACCTGCTACCGTTCCCTTTCCCGACGTGGGATGGCTTAATCCGCACAGCATACGCATGGCAGTTGTTTTTCCCGCTCCGTTGGCGCCCAAAAAACCAAATATTTCACCCCTTCCCACGCTGAAAGAAATATTATCAACCGCAGTAAAATTCCCAAAGCGTTTCGTAAGATTTTCAGTACTAATAACTTCCATTATTTATTTATTAATTATTTATTATTAATTGCATAAAACAATCTTCCACAGTAGGTTGAATAGTTTTAATTTCAATATCGCAATGACCGTTATTTTCTAAAAACATGTTCAAATCGTTCATCGTAAAGTCGTTTTCGACAGTAATATGAAACGTTTCGCCAAAAGAAAACGATGATTTTATGGAATGATGTTTTCGTAAATCTTTTAGTAGACGGTGCATGTTGTTGGAGTGCACCGACCAAAGAATTTCGGGGTATCCGTTGATGATGTTTTTCGGGGTATCCACTTTGAGAAAGATGCCGTTCTGTATCAGGGCTATTCTGTCGCAAAGCGTTGCCTCGTCCATATATGGAGTTGAAATTAGTATAGTTATGGCTTGCGCTTTAAGTTTCATCAACATTTCCCAAAATTCCTTGCGCGACACGGGGTCAACGCCCGTTGTAGGTTCGTCGAGAAAAAGCACGATTGGTTTGTGTATCAGCGCACAACACAACGCCAATTTTTGTTTCATTCCGCCCGATAGTTTACCCGCCCGACGATGCTTGAAAGGCTCAATCTGCTTGTAAATATCTTCTATCAGATGATAATTTTCTTCAATGGTCGTATGAAACACAGTTGCAAAAAACTCAAGATTTTCTTCTACCGTCAAATCCTGATAAAGCGAGAACTTACCGGGCATATATCCAATGATATTGCGTATTTTCACGTAGTCCTTCACCACGTCAAGTCCGTCAACCGTGGCTGTTCCGCAATCTGCAAGCATTAGCGTTGTCAAGATACGGAAAAGCGTTGTTTTGCCCGCTCCGTCGGGACCAATTATGCCGTATATCTCACCTTCGTTTACATCGAAAGTCAGGCTTTTCAGCGCTTGAACTGCGCCGTAGGATTTGCTGATATTATCTGCTGAAACGGATACCATTATTACATTATTCTTTTATTTTCCACAAGGATTTTGATTCTTCTTCAAAGACTTAGTCCTGCCTTGACATAACATTCTGTCATTTTTGGCGCAGGTAATACCAAGTTTTTTCATTTCGTCATTGTGTCCTGCATGTATTTGAGGAAATTTGCCTTTGACGATAATGCCTATAGCCAACCCCACGACGGCAAGGGATACTAATGCTGCTGCGATGATAAAAGTCTGAAACATAATATATTAATTGAAATTAAAAAAAAAACTACTCTAATTGTTTCGCCCGTTCGGGACTGATAGACTGGCGATTAAAAAATGCAACGATGAACGCGTCTTTGTAGCCGTACTGGCGTACTTTCAGCAAAGCGTCGTCAGCATCTGAATATAGTCCGAATAATCCAGCATAATACTTAATGATGCCGTTTTCCAGCCTTTCTCCTGAAACGGGCGTTAAACCCCTGAATGTGTTTGCGGGCAAGGGTTGGACAAATGCGCCTAACTGTATTTTGTACACAACCCCGTCGGGTAAAGGCTTGTCAAGAGGTATCGGATTTGCTGATGTATAAGGCGATTGATACAGAATAGCAAATTGTCGTTCAACAATGGATACTTTTGCGGGTTCTGTTCCAGCGGCATCGAAATACACTAACTTTTCAATTTGTGCAAACAATTGGTCTGCCTGTTTTTGAAATTCCACCGAACGTGTATCGTTATCGCTAATTGAAAGCATAACCGATATCCTTCCCGATTGTGGAACAGATGGCAATGATTCTGTTTGAATTTCTACCATACGCCGCAAAGAATCGGCTTGAATCTGAAAACGAAGAGCCTTACTTATGACTTCCTGAGAAGTATACTGACCGAAAACTTCAAAATTTATTAGCGCAACAAAAATACATAAAAAAAATTTCAACATGCTATTTTTTTTTGCGTCAAAGATATGAAATTTTTATTTATCTTTGCCTTTTTTTAAATATAATAGGAAAAAAAGTATTCAAAACAAGGTAAAAGATGGAATCACAAGCGATAGTTTCGTTTAGCCATGCAGATATTTTCCATGGCGACCATTTAGTATTGGCTAATGTCACCTTTTCAGTCAGTCGTGGTGAATTTGTTTATTTAGTAGGGAAAGTAGGCAGCGGAAAAACAAGTTTGATAAAGACATTGAACGCCGAACTTCCGCTCAGGCATGGAGAGGCAGAAGTTGTAGGTTACTCGCTTCGCAAGTTTCCAAAAAGTCAAATACCCCATTTGCGAAGACGTATTGGAGTAATATTTCAGGATTTTCAATTGCTTACCGACCGAAGCGTCAAAGATAATCTTTCTTTTGTGCTACAGGCAACAGGATGGAAAAAGAAATCTAACCCCCAAAGACGTATTGATGAGGTTTTGGAAATGGTCGGAATGTCTACAAAAGGTTTCAGATATACGAATCAATTGTCGGGCGGCGAGCAGCAAAGAGTAGCAATAGCACGCGCATTACTTAACACTCCCGAACTCATTCTTGCCGACGAACCGACAGGAAACCTTGACCCGGAAACATCATCTGATATAATGGACTTATTAGTCAGAATTCAACGTGCCGGCACAACCATTGTTATGGTGACGCATAACTATAACCTTCTAAAAAGGTATCCTTTCCGAACCATAAAGTGCGAAAACGAAACGGTTGCAGAGATGAAAGCATCGGAAGATATTGATTTTTCGGCATTGATGGATGATTGAAACGAGTATACGCATCAATATTCATCCCAACTCTTAATCTTAATATCCTCCAAGCTATTTTTACAAATCGCTGAAAGATATGCGCTTGCAAGGCGTGCGTTGGTAATCAGCGGAATATTGAAATCGACGGCGCTGCGACGAATAGTATAATCGTTTGTCAACTCGCTTTTAGACAGGTTTTTAGGTATATTTATCACTAAATCTACTTTTCTGTTTTTCAGATAGTCCAGGACGTTTGGTTGCAGGTCTTCATCGGGCCAAGCCAATGGAGTGGCTCTCACGCCGTTTTCTACCAAAAACTTTGCTGTGCCTCGCGTTCCATATAAACTGTATCCATTTTCGACCAACATTCGAGCAGGTTCTAACAGTTCTACCTTATCGCGCATAGTGCCGGTTGACATCAGGATGTTCTTTTCAGGAATACGATAACCTACTGAAAGCATTGATTTTAGGAGGGTTTCGTAGTATTCGTCGCCAATACAGCCAACTTCGCCCGTAGAAGCCATTTCGACTCCAAGAACGGGGTCGGCTTTCAGCAGGCGGGCAAAAGAAAACTGTGAAGCCTTTACACCAATGTAATCAAGGTCGAACGTCGATTTATCCAATTTTTCAACAGGCAAACCAAGCATGACGCGGGTAGCTATTTCTATCAAGTTTGTTTTCAATACTTTCGATACAAACGGCATACTACGCGAGGCGCGCAAATTACATTCGATGACCTTTATGTCATTATCGCGTGCTAAAAATTGAATATTAAATGGTCCGGAAATGTTCAGTTCTTTCGCAATTTTTCGAGTTATACGCTTAATACGGCGCACCGTTTCGAAATATATTTTTTGCGGTGGGAAGACTATTGTAGCATCGCCACTGTGAACGCCTGCAAACTCGACGTGTTCGGAAATAGCATAGGCAATCAGTTCTCCATTGCATGCAACTGCGTCCATCTCAATCTCTTTGGCATTTTCGAGAAACTCAGTCACAACGACGGGATGTTGCTTGGATACATTTGCGGCAAGCACCAGATAGTCGCGCAGTTCGTCGCGATTGCTCACAATGTTCATAGCTGCGCCCGACAGAACGTATGAAGGACGTATCAACAGCGGATAGCCAACCTCGTCAACAAATTTGTAAATCTCTTCCATGCTTGACGCTTCCCTCCATTTAGGCTGGTCGATGTCTAATAAATCGCACATCATCGAGAACTTGTGGCGGTCTTCTGCGCGGTCGATAGATTCGGGCGACGTGCCAAGAACAGGAACGTGCTGACCATGCAGGCGCATTGCAAGATTGTTTGGAATTTGTCCGCCTGTCGAAATAATCATGCCTTTGGGCTGTTCCAAATCAAATATATCCATCACACGCTCGAAAGACAATTCGTCAAAATACAGTTTGTCGCACGTATCGTAGTCTGTACTAACCGTTTCAGGGTTGTAGTTTATCATTACCGAGCGAAATCCTTCCTTTCGGATTGTTGCAATAGCATTGACGCCGCACCAGTCGAACTCTACCGAACTACCGATGCGGTATGCCCCCGAGCCAAGCACGATAACCGAACGACCATCTCGTTCAAAATCAATATCATGCTCCGTTCCGTGATAGGTCAAATACAAATAATTGGTTTGTGCTGGATATTCGGCGGCAAGCGTGTCAATCTGCTTGACATGGGGAGTTATGCCGAGTTTTTTGCGATGATTGCGCACCGTTAGCAAAGATTCAAGTATTTTTTTGTCATCGTCATTATAGACAAAACGCGCTATCTGAAAATCTGAAAAACCTTGTTTCTTCGCTTCGAGCAACAATTCATTGGGCAGTTCGTCCACTTTTTTGCATTTTCCCAGTTCACCTTTCAGGTCGTGTATCTTCTTTAATTTGTATAAAAACCACTTATCAATTTTCGTCAGGTCGTGTATTCTGTCTACCGTGTATCCATTGTCAAAAGCCGTACTGATGACAAAAATACGCATATCGGTAGGATTGGTCAGTTCTTTTTCGATGTCTTCTACTTTCAGGTCTTTATTTCCTACGAATCCGTGCATTCCCTGCCCAATCATCCGCAGTCCCTTCTGAATTGTTTCCTCGAAAGTACGCCCTATAGCCATCACTTCGCCCACGCTTTTCATCGACGAGCCGAGTTCTTTCGACACGCCAAGAAATTTATTCATATCCCAGCGCGGAATTTTACATACTATGTAGTCAAGCGAAGGCTCGAAAAATGCCGTTGTCGTTTTCGTGATAGAGTTTTGCAGTTCGTGCAATCCGTAGCCCAATGCAAGTTTTGCAGCCACAAAAGCAAGCGGGTAGCCCGTCGCCTTTGACGCTAACGCGCTCGAACGCGAAAGTCGCGCATTAACTTCTATTACACGATATTCTTCTGAATATGGGTCTAACGCAAACTGTACGTTACACTCGCCCACTATGCCAACGTGTCTGACAATATTGATTGAAACCTGCCGCAGCATCTGCACTTCGCGATTGTTAAGCGTTTGCGTAGGCGCCACAACGATACTTTCGCCCGTATGGATGCCCATGGGGTCGAAGTTTTCCATGTTACAAACAGTGATACAGTTGTTGTGACAGTCGCGCACAACCTCGTATTCTATTTCCTTCCAGCCTTTTATAGATTCTTCTACCAGAACCTGACTTGAATAAGTGAACGATTTTGCCACCAGCGTACGCAGTTCGTCTATGTTTCCACAAAATCCGCTTCCCAATCCACCTAATGCAAATGCAGCCCGCACAATGACGGGAAAACCCAGGTTTTCTGCTGCATCAACGGCGGCATCGATATTTTCGACGGCTACGCTGCGTGGTGTTTTGACGTTTATTTCGTTCAACTTGTTTACAAACAACTGCCTGTCTTCTGTGTCCATAATTGCCTGAACGGGCGTGCCCAAGACGCGTACATCGTATTTTTCGAACACGCCGCCTTTGAACAGCTCTATACCGCAATTAAGGGCAGTTTGTCCTCCGAAAGCAAGCAATATGCCGTCAGGGTTTTCTTGCGCAATCACTTTTTCTACAAAAAAGGGCGTTACCGGCAGAAAATATATCTTATCGGCTACGCCCTCCGATGTTTGAACGGTGGCTATGTTCGGATTGATAAGAACCGTATATACGCCCTCTTCTCGCAACGCTTTCAACGCCTGCGAACCAGAGTAGTCAAACTCGCCGGCTTCGCCTATCTTTAAGGCGCCCGAACCCAAAACAACAACTTTTTTTATACTTTTATCCATTTAATTAAATTAAATAATTTCAAGGTACAAAAGTACAATTTTTTTTGAGAAAAATAAAAAAAATGTAAAAAATTGTATTTCATCTGCCAAAATGAACTAATAGAACATTAATATCTGAAGGCGAAACTCCCGGAATACGCGATGCTTGTCCGATAGATTGCGGTTTTATTCGCGACAGCTTTATCCGTGCTTCCATTGAGAGCGCTGTTATTTTTCGAAAATCGAACCATGAGGGAATAGATATATGCTCTAATCGTTCAAGTTTTTGTGCATTAGCCCTCTCTCGCTCTATGTAACCCTTGTATTTGATATAAATTTCGGCAGCCTCAATTATTTCATCTTTCCTGTCGGGGATAGTATCTACGAATTTCTTTAAATCTGCGAATTGAGATACAAGTCCTTGTAATGAAATCTGCGGACGCAAAACTATATCTATCATTTTTACTGTTTGTTTCACAGGAGGAGTTGCGTTTTGCTCTAAAAAACTGTTGATTCCGTCAGGACTGACATTATAGTTACGGACAAATTCAATCATTTCGTCGCGATATTTTATTTTTTCTTTCATTAAATTTAATCGAAGGTCGCATGCCAACCCCAATTGGTTTGAAATTGGCGTTAGTCGTGCATCGGCATTATCCTGACGCAGAAGAATACGATATTCGGCGCGCGAGGTGAACATGCGATAAGGTTCATCCACGCCCTTTGTCGTCAAATCGTCAATCAAAACGCCTATATATGCCTGATTGCGCTGTAAAATAAAAGGCGGTTCTTCGCGAATCTTTAAAACAGCGTTTACCCCTGCCATCAATCCCTGTGCAGCCGCTTCTTCATAACCGGTTGTTCCATTTATCTGACCGGCAAAATATAGATTGTTCACAAGTTTTGTTTCCAAAGAATGATAAAGTTGCGTAGGCGGAAAATAGTCATATTCAATGGCATATCCCGGACGGAATAGTTTTACATTTTCCAATCCTTCTACCTTGCGTAACGCTTCCCATTGTATATTCCAAGGCAGAGAAGACGAAAACCCGTTTATGTAATATTCTTCGGTATCAGCGCCTTCGGGCTCAAGAAACAGATGATGCGAATCTTTTTCAGCAAAAGTAACCACTTTGTCTTCAATACTGGGGCAATAGCGTGGTCCTGTACTTTGAATGGTTCCGTTGTACATGGGCGAATCAACAAATCCGCGTTCCAAAATACGATGAACGGCAGAATTTGTGTATGCGATATAGCACGGTCGTTGTTGCAGCTCATTTTTTATATGTGGCAAATACGAAAATCGTCGAATTTCTGAATCGCTGTCTTGCCGTTGCAGTTTGGTATAGTCTATGCTACGTCCGTCTATACGCGCCGGAGTGCCTGTTTTCATTCGTCCCGCTTCAAAACCCATATTTTGCAATTGTTCGGATAAACCGCTTGAGCGCGGCTCTGCCACTCTGCCACCCTCTATCTGAATACGACCAACATGAATAAGTCCGTTGAGAAAAGTGCCATTTGTAAGAATTACTGCTTTGGCTTGAAAACTGACGCCAAGCCGTGTAATGACGCCGCACGCTGCGCCATCTTTTACGATTAGCGAAACGACCTCGTCTTGCCAAAAATCTATAAGTCGGAGCGATTCGAGCGTCTGTCGCCATTGAGTTGAAAATCGCTTGCGGTCGCACTGCGCACGAGGACTCCACATTGCGGGACCCTTCG
>Ga0099364_10015117_pt1 | contig 10200 bp, 8 predicted proteins | sample TergutTh196P3_FD_73070 | JGI IMG/M metagenome (GOLD analysis project Ga0099364, IMG submission 73070) | Microcerotermes parvus P3 segment gut microbial communities from Pointe-Noire, Republic of the Congo - Th196 P3 | ecosystem: Host-associated > Arthropoda: Insects > Digestive system > Gut ...
GAACACGACAAAAGAGATGGCGAGGCAAAGCCTCGCCAGTAGCGGGATTATTTTTGTTCTAAAACTGATGGACTGGTACTGCGTCATCGACCCCAAAAAGCACAAAACAAAAGGCGCCAGCTTCAGCCAGCGCCCCGAAAAAGACTTCAGGCTCCCCTGACAAAATATACCGACTGATTGCTGACATACAGGTTGCCAAGATTGTTTTTGGCCTCAACTATACCCTGAGCCGCCGCTTTCTGGAACCAGTCAGCCGCCTGTACATGATTCTGGAGGACACCCTTTCCATCGTAATACAGTACACCGAGATTGTTCTGCGCTTCTGCAAACCCCTGCTCAGCAGCCTTGGTATACCAGCCCGCTGCCTGCTGCAGATCCTGAGGCAGACCAACACCGTTGGCATACATCCTGCCCAGATTGAACTGGGCAGATGCCGAACCGTTCTCGGCAGCCTTTCTGTACCACTCGATTGCCTGGGCAGTAAACTGGCTGTTACCCATACCACGCTCGTGCATGACACCCAGATTGTTCTGCGCAGGCGCAAAACCCTGACCCGCAGCACGGTGATACCACACAAAAGCACGCGCCAGATCATGCGTTACACCACGACCACTGTAATACATGTTACCCAGATTGTTCTGGGCGTCCGCAAAACCCAGCTCCGCTGCCTTGCGATACCAGGCTACAGCCTGCGCCTCCTGACGGGGAACACCAATACCACGCTCATGCATCAGCCCCAGATTGTTCTGGGCCTCAACCATCTGCTGCGCTGCCGCCTTTTCATACCACAAATGCGCCTTGGCATAATTCTGCCCGACTCCATTGCCCGTGTAATACATGCTCGCCAGATTGAACTGCGCCTCCTGCAGACCCTGGTCCGCTGCAACACTGTACCAGTACACTGCCTGTACATCATCGTGACGCACTCCCAGACCACGCGAATACATGAGCCCCAGATTGTTCTGGGCTTTCACCATGCCCTGCTCTGCCGAACTGCGGAACCAGGTCGCAGCTCTGACATCATCCTGCGGAAGACCCAGACCGCCCATGTAAAGCCTGGCCAGATTGTACTGGGCTTCAGGATTACCCTTCATTGCAGCATTGCGGTAATGGATGGCCGCCTTCACATAACTCTGCTGCTGACCAATTCCGTTTTCAAAGATAATACCCAGATTGTTTTCCGCAACAGCAAAATCCTGCTCGGCTGCCTTGGAAAACCAGGTGTATGCCTGCACCAGATCCTGGACTACACCCTTGCCGGCAAAATACATGACACCCACAGCATTCTGCGAATCAACATGACCCTGCTCGGCTGCACTGAAAAACCAGATAAAAGCCTGGGCATCATCTTTGGGTACACCATAGCCCCGCTCATACATCATACCCAGCTTGTACTGTGCAACACTGTATCCGTGATCTGCCGCCTGTCTGTACCATTTGACCGCCTGCTGATAATTCTTGCGAACACCTATACCATATTCGTGGAGCACACCCAGATTGTAGTGCGCAAGCGGATAACCCTGCTCCGCTGCCTTGGAAAACCAGTCGCGCGCCCACGCATTGTTCTGGGGGACACCCAGCCCCATTCTGTACAACGCACCGAGATTGTTCTGGGATTCAGCAAGGCCCTGCATTGCCGCCTGACGGAACCACTCGGCAGCCTGCGCATAATTCTTGCTCACTCCCATACCGTTCTGGAACAGGACTGCCAGATTGTTCTGTGCTTCGGCATGACCGCGCACACCCGCCATCCGGTACCACTCGGCAGCTTTGGCATAGTCTTTCGGAACACCCGTTCCGCTGGCATACAGCCTGCCCATGTTGAACTGCGCCTGGGCAAGACCCGCTCTCGCCGCCTTTCTGTACCACTCGACTGCAAGGGCTTCATTGCGCTCTACACCAAGACCGCGCTCATACAGAATACCCAGATTGTTTTTGGCACTCACATGCCCTTCAGAAGCAAACTTCTGAAACAGCAGAAAGGCCAGCTCATATTCTTTGCGGTAATAACTGTCAATGGCATCCTGTAATGGATCTACTTCAACACAGTTGACACACAAATCGTTCATGGACCTGGCCATCGCCGATCCGGCCGGCATGAGCATGACAAGCAACATCGCCTGAAACAGTGCGCACAGCAAAAGGTAGACTTTCTTTCTGGCTCTCATATATCTCATGTAATTTGTTAACATTAAAGGGTAGACAAGTATCTTAACTGATAAAACCTGTAGCACAAGCAAAAAAATACACTGTTTGACTCTTTTTTGCAAAAAACAGCAAAAAAACGCAAAAATCACAGCATAAACGATGTATTCAGACCACTGCCAACCCTGGCAGTGATAAAAAAAAACAACAAACCGGTTAATCCATCCTGTTAACCAAAAGTTACACTTGATTGAAAATAAGCCATTATCTCAAATATTGAACCAGAAGAACAGCCTGAAACACATTTCTTCAATTTACATCAAGCAATTCCACTTCAAATATCAGCGTGCTGTCGGGCGGAATTCCTCCCACGGCACGCGGGCCATAAGCCGTTGCTGGAGGACAGGTCAGCCTTGCCTTTCCACCCACCTGCATTCTCTGCATACCTTCAGTCCAGCAACGGATAACTCCACTCAAAGGAAAAGTGGATGGACTGCCACGGGACCAGGAACTGTCAAACTCCCTTCCATCCACCAGGTTTCCTCTGTAATGAACCGTAACCCGGTCCGACGCTGTGGGTGATTTGCCCGCCCCCTGCCTGAGGGTGCGCACTTTCACACCGGACGTCAGCGTGATTTCATCATAAACGCTTTTATCCTGCGCAAAAGCGGCTCCAGTAAATGCGGTCATGACCGCTACACAAAAAACCAGACCTGAAAACGATCGCATTCCTTTTTCCTTTCACTTTTAGTTTACTGCCGTTTTTTTTACCCTGTACAAAGGACTTCTTTCCGGTAAAAAATGCACCCGGACCTCCCCCCTTCTCCCGGAGAACAGATGAAGAAATCTCAATACCCGCATGACATAAAAAAGCCTGACAAAGACAAAGCTCCCTGACTGATACACATGGCAGATACATACTACGCACAGATCCCACCACAACACACTCTCGACTCTGCTTTAATAACAGATTATAAACCGCTGTTTTACAATAAGTTTGCTGGGCAACCCGCGCATATCAACAGGCGGTATCCAAAGCCCTTGCAGGGTAAAACACCGCCACAGGAAGCAGCAGCACCGCCACTGCCCTGTTGCCATTTCCGGCAGAGCTGCCCAGTAAAACTGGAGTCCGAAACAGGATGCTCCATCCTTTGCCACTCACAGGCAGCCGTCTTCCCTACCGCACTGCAGCCGGCAATGCCCCGCTCTGCGGCAAGGACTCCGGCTGCGCAGGCCTGAACATGCGCGGTTGCAATACCCGCGGCTCAGGCTCCGCCATTGCATCTTCCATATCCATCAGACCCGCCGGCACCGGGCGCTCTTCGCCATACAGTACCTGTCTTGAGCGGGCATATTCGGTTGCTGCTGCACGGGCATACCACATGGACGCAGTATCATAGTTTTTTCTTACGCCACGGCCTTCTTCATACAGGGCACCCAGAGAATGCTGCGCACGGAAATCCCCCTGCCTGGCCGCCTTCAAAAACCACTCGGCTGCTTTTTTGTCATCCGCCCTGACACCGCGCCCCCACAGATACATCACACCGAGATTGTACTGCGATCTGGCATCTCCAGCCTGCGCTGCCTTTTCGTACCACGCAGCTGCCCTCCGGTTATCCTGCTGGACTCCAATGCCCTGCGCATAGCGGTAGGCAACATAGGACTGCGCTTCCTTGACATTGTTTTCTGCCGCCCTGATCAGCCACTCGGATGCCGCCTCGGCATCCTGGGCAATACCCTGACCGGCATCCAGCATCAACCCCAGATTGAACTGCGCTCTTGCATACCCCTGCACCGCAGCCATCTGATACCAGTATGCAGCCTGCGGAGCATTTCTCTCAACACCCCGCCCCTGGGAATACATAAGCCCCAGAGCATATTGCGCATCCGCCAGGCGACGTGACGCCTGGCGATACCATAACACTGCCTGCGCATCGTCCTTCGGCACACCCGCCCCACGGGAATACAACGCACCCAAACCATATTGCGCACGGTCATCACCCTGTAGCGCCGCCTTTCTGTACCACACCCCGGCTTCCTTGAAATCCGTCTTTACTCCACGACCGGTTGCATAAAAAATACCCAGATTGCGCTGCGCTACAGCGTCACCCTGGGTCGCCGCCTTCCTGTACCAGGAAAAGGCCATCGCATCATCTTTTCGGGTACCCCGCCCTGAAGCATACAATATCCCCATAAAGCGTTGTGCCACCACATTTCCGGCTTCTGCCGCCTTTTTGAACCACAGGTACGCAAAGGTATCATTCTGCGTCACCACTTTGCCGGTCAGATACATCGTACCCAGCGCAACCTGGGCTTCTATCTGCCCTCCCGTTGCCGCACGGTTGTACCAGTTCAGTGCTTCCCGTTCATTTCTGTCCACACCCCGACCGGACATATACATCCCGCCAAGCGCATGCTGCGCATCCAGAGAACCATTTTCCGAGGCCTCCCATATCCAGAAAAGCGCCTTCGCATCATCAGCAGGGACCCCTACACCATCAAAATACATGGCCCCCAGAAGGTACTGCGCTTCTGCCGAACGTTTCTCCGCTGCACGAAGCAGCCAGGCCGCACCAGCCCGCCGGTCTGTTTCCACTCCATTGCCAAATACATACATTTTGCCAAGCGCAAGTGACGCACGCTCATCCCCCTGTGCGGCCGCCCTCCTGAAAGCAGCAATTGCGCTGGCGTACTGTTTCTGGATCAAAAACTGCGTGCCCGCAGCATAATCGTCGTCAGCCCAGACAGGGGCTGCGCCCAGCGCAAGCACTAATGCCAGACCAACTCTCAGGAAAAAACGCATTGAGCTTCATCCATTCGTTACAAAAGCAAAAAAAACTGAAAGCCACGAGCATATTGCTTCTTCTCTTTTGGACAACTGCCATCAGAGCCGGAATACTCCATCCGGAAACAACGCAGAAAAACCAGAGCAGGTCTGCTGTCCATTCCGGTATGGCCTGCCTGATACTCACCTGCTGGCACAACTGGTCTGACAACATCAGACCTTGCAGGCAAGGTACGACCTGCAGACATCTCTACCCGCACAGGTGGAGTCAAGGCATCTGACTGCAACGGGTGCTTCCAGTGTGTTCAGGTATGGATCCTCTGTGGCAAGCAGTCCGGAACACTTCCAGGGGTACTTTTCACCGCCTTCTTCCGGCACATGCACTCCTCTCATCCCTGCACATCCTTCCCGGCTACCATTGGTGATGACCTGAACAGATGCATCCCGACCCGGATGTTGCCTCATAAAAACGAACTGCACCTCCCATGGATCAAGTCAGGAGGTGCAAGGCACGATTTGGTGATGTCCAGTCACACTCACTCACAGCTTTCTGCTTCACCGGCTATTTTAGCCAGTCTTTCCTGAGCAAGTGTATTATCCAGTTCTGCTGCTTTCATGTACCATTCAATTGCGTTTTCCATGTTCTTTTCTACACCCAGGCCCTGTTCATGCATGATACCCAGACTGTACATGGAAAAAGTTTCACCCTGTTCTGCCGAGCTGGTGTACAGTTCAATTGCCCTAGCATAATTCTGCCTGACGCCAAGGCCCTCTTTATAGAGATTGGCAAGAATCATCTGGGCCTCCGGATTGCCGCTGGCAGCCGCCTTTTTCGCCCACTTCGCACAATGTTTATAGCTCTGCTTCACACCCCGACCAGAACAATACTTGTCTGCCAGCATCGTCTGTGCAAATGCATTGCCCCGCTTGGCTGCCTTCATATACCAGCGCGCTGCCATTTTCGAGTTTTTTTCTACGAGAACACCTTCCTGATAGGCAACACCCAGGGCGACCAGGGCTTCAACGTCTCCTTTTTTTGCCTTCTTTCGCAAATCAGCTATCCGCCCGGCAGCCTCGTCTGGCTGCAACACTTCAACATGGGACGCCTCCCCATTGATTTCCACATCCGCGTCCTGGGCATTTACCACACCGACAAAAGCAAATAAGGCAATCGCCAGAAATGCTGTCAGCCTGTTCCCTATACCGTATTTTTTTTCCCGCATCGTATTTTCGCTCCAAGAATATTTGTAATTAAAGACCAGCTGATGGACAGAACGTTCCGTATCAGTTTGCCTTTGTCATTTCAAGCTCCAGCAGCCGGTTCCTTGCGGCATTATTGCCTCGGGAAGCTGCTTTTTTGTACCATTCAATCGCTTCTTTCTCGTCAGCCCGTACACCGCGCCCTTCTTCGTACAGTGCCCCGATCCTGAATTCGGCAAAAGCATATTCCTTTTCTGCCGCTTTTCTGTACCAGCTCATGGCCTCCCCAAAATTCGCTCTGACCCCTCTTCCTCTTTCATACATGGACCCAACAAAGCTCTGGGCAAATACATTTCCCTGCTCCGCCGCACGTAACATCCATTCAAATGCAGTCTGATAATTGGTTCTCACACCAAATCCACGTGCATACATAAAACCAACACGGCTTTGCGCGAGTGCATTTCCCTGCTCCGCAGCACGCATGTACAGATCCATTGCCATGTTGTAGTCCTGCGTCACTCCTATCCCTTTCATATAGAGATAGGCCTGACCGTTCAGGCCACGCACGTCCCCGTTTTCTGCTACCTTCCGGTACAGATTCATGGCCTCCAGAGGATTCTGTTCTTCTGTTGCACCGGAAGTCAGCAGGGCTGCCAGGCGCAGCATCGCATCCGAATTCCCCTGTTCCGCCGCCTTTCGGTACCACATGCCCGCTGCAGAAGGACTTGCGTCCACCCCTCTGCCGGTTGCATACATGACTCCCAGATAAAACTGTGCACGGGCGCTACCAAGATTCGCTGCCTGATAAAAGTATTCATGTGCTTTGGCAAAATCCTGAGGGACTTCTTCTCCACGAGCGTACACCAGCCCCTGCCTTAAAAGAGAGTGGGCTGCACCGGCCTCGCGCATTACCGGATCAATTGCAGATGCTTCGTTTATTTCGCGGACAAAAGCCACATCCGTCTGGGCTGTTTCCGCTTCTTCTTCCTGCGCAGAAACATCTGCGGACAAGGACAGGGCAGCCCCAAAAAGCAGGAGAAAAAACAATGTCGGAACGAAGCCACGCTCGCCATGTACTTTAATGCTACCCAGCATCTGCTCACCTCCATCCTGATCTGGACATGGGACACATCTCAGTCAATACACTGTAATCTGTTTCGGGAAAGAAAAACAAAGGGCCTTCGTTATTTTGCCAAGGCAGGTGTAATATAACGCCAAATATACTTTATGCCAAACATTCATCGTCAAATTCAGAACTCCGGACCTGCATTTTTTGTGGGAAAGCATCCAGTCCGGTATAAAAACAGACCCGCTGCGGTCAAAGAAAAGACCACCGGTGTCGAAGCTGCGGGCAGCCGTGCTGCCCGCAACCGGTCCATCCCTGCATGAAAACAGGGCGGCTCTGCTCCTCAGCGTGTCCGCATGATGTAGTCGTTGATGAAGTTCTGCACCATGGCATGGTGGAACGGTCTCAGCTCCTGGAAGAGAACGCCATGATTGAACTTTTTATTGCCAGCGCTGTCGACAACTTCACGTCTGTTTCTGATTGTTCCGACGACATCAATCATGGCATCTTCATTCGTGGCGACATTTCTGAGCGGGAACGAAATACCTACATTATCTCCGACTTCTCCAAATGATTTGTCACCGGCAAGCATGATACCGGTCAGACTGAGATCCAGCGCCTGACCGGATTCCGGTATCCTCAGCGTCGTATTGTTCAGACTGGTGACATTGACAGGTATCGTAATGTTGATGCGGATATCCTTGCGCAGCGGGATCATGCGAACCTGGGTCGGGAAGGACAGTTCTACAAAGTTGTGCGGAATATTGTAGATGTGCTCGACCATCGACGTAAAAGTGAAGATGGAAACCCCTGAAAAAATCCGGACATCCACTTTCGTTGTCGGTCTGAGTGGGACGGCAAAGCCCCGGTCCTGTGGCATTCTGATAAAAATGAACCGGTTCGGTTCGTAACCTATTACCGACGTGAAATACTCGTTTCTTTTAACGCCGTGGGTAAGCAATTGCATCCGGGTACCAACCTGAAGGTTGATCTCTTCAAAGCCTACAATACTTGCTACCTTTTTTGTTGAGTCACCGCTCATAAAAACTGCCCTCTATTGCCTCAGTTAAATCCAGGATAAACTCTTGTCTGCCAAAGTGGAAACACTCAAATCAAAAAGCAATTATATTGCATTATTTGCTACAGTATACCCGAAATCGCCAAAATTCGCCTAAATCAGCCAGCTATGCCGCCCTTCTTCTTCTTCTTTCTGTTCACCTTCGCCACCTGAATCCTGTTCATGATCTGTATCTGTCTCTGCAACAATCCAGTGGTTTTTTGCGAATCCGGCGTTTTTTTCTGTTCCTCCACAGTCATGTACTGCAATGTGCTGGTTGAGCAGCAATATGGAAAAACCATTTTCCTGCATGATAGACGTTGTGGCACTACCTGTTTATTTCATCTCTGGCTGTATTGGAAGCAGTGACTTTGCAATGCCATTCTGACCGAATGGACAGCGTCGCAATCCGGCAAAACATCCCCACCGGACAGGCTGACACCCATTTACAGACAAAACCAGTTACAATTATCCTGGAATCCAGGTTCAGGATTTGCGCTGGCATCCCTTTTTTTAGTGCATGACCCACTTCGGTCACGTGCTTTTTTCCTGTTCTCCATGTATGTTTTTTGGAGTCCTGTTCAAAGCGGAAATTGCATCATCCATCCTGCACCAGTTCATAACGACCTGGCAAACGCCCGTTTTTTTCTGGTGACTGTCATCACGTGATGACACGTCTGAAGAAATTCCGGAATTTTTTAAACTCCTCTTTACTTTTACAATGTAACTGTATACAGTGTTTTCATGAATAAAAAATTGAAATTGTTCATGAGAGCGAAGCAGTCCCCAGGTAGCCTGACATTTGATGAGCTGGGGACTTTTCTTGCCCGGAGCAACTGGATGTTCGACAGGCAAAAAGGGTCTCATAGAATATGGATTTCACCAAAAAATCGGGTTGTTTCTATACAGCCAGATGGCAAAATGGCCAAGTCTTATCAAGTTATACAGATTCTTCGAATTATGGAGAGCGAGAATGGATGATCGTTTTGATGGATTTTCTGTCCGTTTATTTATGGAGGAGAATGGCTCGTGGCTGGCGCATTTTTCCGAGTTGCCGGAAGTATCGGCTTTTGCTGACAGTCCGGAAAATGCACTGGCCGAACTGTATGTTGCGTGGTGCGGGATAAAAGAGACTTATGCCAGCAGAAACCTGGATATACCTGTTTCTCCTGCTCGTAAAAATTACTCAGGCGTTTTTAATGTAAGAATTGATAAATCCTTGCATCGCGCACTTGCGATCGAGGCATCAAGAGAGGGAATTTCCTTGAACGCCATAGTACATAAAAAGCTGTCTGAAGCGGCAAAATCTTTTTAAAAATTGCCATTTTACTATTGCCTGCTGCACTCAATGACCTTTGGTGACTTCAAATAGTTTCAGGCCAGGGAGCGACCCGGTATTTCAAAGGAACGATTTCGGACAGCTATACAAATCAGTGTCAAATGAAGCCAGATAATTTAAAGTGACGTCACCCAACATCGAGTTTCTATCCGGGACATATCAGGTTTATCCTGAGGAGTACCTGGTGTCATACACGCCTTTTATCAGATGTGCTTCTCCCATCCTGCCGGAATGCTGCATAGAAACTCACAGTTCGCTACCGTGCCGCATTATCACGATCCCTGACCGGACTCGCTTTACCAAACAGAAGCATGCTCCCGATTCAATCTGGACGGATTGTTTCCATTGTATCCGGAATGGAGATGTCTGCCCGTACTGGCAGAGATGCCTGCAGACGCAGGATGCAACAGTTCCTGATTTCCGTATGGTTTTCTCTTGCGCAAAAAAGAATCATGGCTTTTCCATTGACGATATTGCGAGTGCCAGCAGTCATCATATCCGCCCGGCGTAACGGCGGCGATGGATGTTTCCTGAACGCTACTCCTCCCCGTGCCCAAAGCCAGGGATCCCCACCTGGTAGAAGCCTGACAGACATCCAGGCAGATCAG
>Ga0099364_10015118_pt1 | contig 10200 bp, 5 predicted proteins | sample TergutTh196P3_FD_73070 | JGI IMG/M metagenome (GOLD analysis project Ga0099364, IMG submission 73070) | Microcerotermes parvus P3 segment gut microbial communities from Pointe-Noire, Republic of the Congo - Th196 P3 | ecosystem: Host-associated > Arthropoda: Insects > Digestive system > Gut ...
GAGCCGGCCCCGCCGCCCAGCGCGGGCGTGCCGGTGTCGGTCAACACCCCGACGGGCAGCAGGCCCGGCACTACCGGCCCGAAAACGGGCGACGACTCCAACGCCGCGCTATACATTGTATTGATGGCGGCGGGTGGGCTTGTAGTTGTAGGCGCGACGATATATCTGATCGCCTCCAACCGCAAACGCAAAAAAACAAAGCAAACCGCATAAACCGCGCCGCCCTCGTAAACCGCGCTGTCGTCGTAGGGCGCGATGTCCTCATCGCGCCGCACCTAGGCACTACGTTAAAACATTCTACACGTACCATTTGCACACCACCCTCGTACGGCGGTTAATTCAAAAATTTCAATACAATTTCACATTAATTAATACCCATTAGGGTGTAAATCTCATTTGCGCCACAGGGAAATACTAAATGGAACGAAGAAACATATGGATTTATTGAGATGGAAACAATGAATAAATTACAACAGGAACATAATATGACAAAAATAATCCTAACCATTATGTCGCTCCTGCTTATCTTTGGATATGCGGTCGCAGGGCCGGCCCATGCGGCAGCGAGCCCCGGCGCAAGTTCAATAATGATCGTTGTCGATCAAAGGTTTACAACCTCTTCGGCATATGCGGCGGACGTATTTACGTATACGCTCAAGCCGATCAGCGCGAACGCCCCCACGCCGGCCGGGGGCTCGGTCGGCGCAACAGGAGCAGGCGGGTACGTATTCCAGATATCGGGGAACGGCGCCCACAGCATCGGCATGCCGCGCTTTGAAAGCGCAGGTAAATATCAATATGAACTGTATCAAGTCGTTGATGCGGAAAGGCCGGGATATTCTTACGACAGGCGAACATACACAGTGGAAGCGAACGTGGACTCGGATTTATACGCCATAATCATTGTGTACAGCGCCAACGGCAAGAAGGCGGACAGGATAGCGTTCAACAACAGCTACACAGTCTTCCCGACCGATCCGGGCCACATGCCGGATCCGCCCATCTTAAAGACCGTAACGGGCAACCCGGCGAGGGATAGCGAATTCTCGTTCGTGCTGACCGCGCTGAACGCTTCGAACCCGATGCCGGCGGGCAGCTCCGGCGGGACTAAGACCGTTAAAATCAACGGGGCGGGCAGCGGTTGGTGTGGCACTTGGAGCTATGATCGGATCGGTACATTTTATTACACCGTCCACGAAGTGAACGCCGGCGAAAAAGGCTACACATACGACACGGCGATCTATACGATCACGGACAGCGTCACGGAGGAGAACGGCTACCTTGTTTTGACGCGCGTCGTGACAAACGACATGAGAAAGCCCGTGGCCGCGCTGGAGTTCAACAACAAATACAGCCTCGGCTTGCTGGGCGGTGGCAGGACGGAGCGCGAAAGGCCGATCCGGGTGACGGAGCCGGACCTGGACTTTGACCCGGACTTTGACCTCGACGACGACGGCAACCCCATCGGCAACCCAGGCGGCGGGCCGCCTGACGACCCCCAACCCGTACAGGGCGGCGGTGAAGAACCGAACGAACCTGCCCCGCAAAGCAACAATGGAAGACCCGGCATATTCGGCCCGAAAACGGGCGACGAAGCCAACGCGGCACTGTACATCATGTTGTTGGCAACAGGCGGGGCGCTGGTGATAGGGGCCTTAGCATATCTGATGGTCGCCGGCAAACGCAAAAAACAGGACACCGACAAAAAATAGATAAATCTGATGGAACCGGCAAGCAACAAACAACGAAGCAACATAGTAAAAAATAAAAAAAAGTAAAAAGCAACAGCGATTATAAATGACGAACCAATGAATGACGATATTAAAGAAAGGTAGATTAAAGTGAAAAAAATTAACACAAACAAAAAGCAATCATTGAAAAGAAAGATATCTGGCGCACTGGCCGCCGTTATGATGCTGTTGATGCTGATGCCCGGCGCGAATGTCGGGAAAGCGGGGCGGTCGTACGCAGAAGGCCTGGCTATAGTGGAGAGTTCGGAAGTGGCGGAGAGCCCGGTAGCGGCGGAGAGTACGGTATCGACAGAGAGCCCTTCAGCGGCGGAGAGCCTGGTGGCGGTGGAGAGTTCGGTAGTGACGGAGAGCCCGATAGCGACAGAGGAAACCGGGGCTGCGGCACAAAGCGGTTCGGCGGTTGAGCAGAGCGAGGCTTCCGGTGCGGCGGCAGGCGAAGGCGAGCCGACAGTGCGTGGCGCAGAGCTTGGCAGCGCGTCTGGCGAAGGCGAAGGCGAAAGCGAAGGCGCGAACAACGGCGAAGGCTCGGATGGAATCATCGGCGGCGGCGCCAATGGCGGGTCTGGCGAAGAGAGCCAGGGCCAGGGCGAAGGCCAGGGTCATGGCGAGGGCATGCCGGCTGAAGCGAACGAAATAGAAGATTTGGAAGACACAGATAATTTAGAAGATATATCAAATCCGGAAGAGACCGGAGACATCGATGTCGAAGGAGAGACGAACGCACCGGGCACGACCGAAGAGACGGGCCATCAGGGCGGCTCGAGCACAATGGGGGGGCAAGGCCCGCCAGGATTGTCCGGAAATGAACAAACTTCGGAACTAGATGGTTCGGAAAACCCGGAAGGCCTGGAAGGCCCGGAGGGCGAGTTGGAAGAGACTGAAGACTTGGATGAGCCCGAAGAGCTTGAAGAACTGGAAGACGAACTGGACGAACTGGAAGATATGCTGGGTCTCGCGCCTGAGTCAGAGGAAAGCGACACCGGCGCCATAAAGGGCTTCCTGTGGGATGACGGCAACGGCACGCCGCCCACCGGCTGGGACGGGCTGTTCAACGGCGCCGAGCAGCCACTGGTAGGCTACACAGTGTATCTGTATGCCGCAGGCGACACGTCCACATACCTGGCGTCGGCGCTCACGGGCGACGACGGGGTATATATAATTGAGGGACTGGCGCCCGGCAGCTACATGCTCGCGCTTATCTCGGAAACCATCGACGGCACAGAATACCTGCTGCCGCTGGCGGAGACGACGGAAAACAAATTCGTGTTCGACTGGAACGCGCATTCCTATCTGGCCTTTACAAGCGACATCGAAGTAGAAGGCGGGCAGACAGTCGAAGGCATAAACGGCGGGCTGCGCCAGGCGGCGCCCATACGCATGCTGCGCGGCGGCCCCATCGAGATACCCATCGGCGCGGACGCAAAACTGGTCAGCGAAAGCGAAGGACTCGGCTTTGAGTTAGTACAGGATAACACATGGCGAAATATTAATTTCAAAGCCAGCGCAGAAGGTAAAACATATAAAATAACGCAAAACGGCATTTCAACAACTAATTACTTAATTAATATTCCTGAAAACGTGAGCCTAACGGTAATCATCAGCTCAACAACAAGGATCAAGGATACAAAAGTGGGTTATGGCGCCCACCTGAACCTGGTGCTCGATGGGGTTAATACGATTGACAGTTATATCCAGGTGGCGACCCCTCCCGAATCGCAGGTAAAGTCATTGCAGCCCGCGTCCATCACCATCGACAAAGTTGGGGGGCGAGACGAAGACCATGTGTTAAATATATCGCACAATATAATAACACGTGCTGTAATAGGCGGTTATAAAATTGACAACACGGTATATCACGGCGGTACAATAGTCATCAACGGCGGTACGCTCAACGTGTCGCAGAAAGCCCCGTCGCAGGACAAACAATTGCATAAAGGCGCCCTCATAGGCGGTGGCGAGTCCGGTAACAGCGATATAACTATAAATGGCGGCATCATCAACGCACATGCTCACGATACAGGCACCGGCTCAGCTATAGGTGGCGGCTTCAATGCAAAAATCGGCAAGGTAAAGATAAACGGAGGCACGGTAAACGCGTCCATTGGGACTGGCAATGACGCCAATGGCGCGGCCATAGGTGGAGGCCATGGCTCAAACGTGCAAGGCGTAGGCGATGGTTATGTGACTATCACTGGCGGCACTATTAACGCGTCAGCCAGGACCGGTGCGGCCATCGGCGGCGGAATGCGCGGCGATGGGTATGTCGATATTTACGGCGGCGATATAAGAGTTAGAACAAATCACACGGGTGCGGGCATTGGGTCCGGAGGTGGCGCCAATAGCTCAAATATGTCTAACCCCGATACATATGTGACAAAGGCAGAGGTAAATATAAGTGGTGGTAACATATTTATAGATGTTTTACAAGGAGCAGGCATTGGCAATGGTTCGTATCAAGGGGCATCCAACCCAGGTTTTGCTTATGATACCAAAGGCTATGTAACAATCACAGGCGGAACAATATACATTCAACATGATAGAGGCAATGCCGTAGGCAGCGGCCAAAACAATAATGCACTGCCTATGCTTACGATCGACATAGGCGCCGATATAATGGCATTCGGCAAGGGGACACAAGGCACAAACTTCCCCGGCATCAACACAGGGGACAAAAACTACCCAATTAATTACAACCAAGGCGATGGTTATTTTGTAAACGCCAACTTTGATATTGAAATCGGAGGCGCCGACGGGCTGATGATAGTTGTGTTGGCCAGCCAGCCGGACGTGCCGGTGAGGATAGTTGAAATACCACATAAATACAGGACATTCTCTTTTACTACGGGCGAAAAATTTGAGCAAGTGTTCCATGTGTATACCGGCACCGAATCTTTGGGCGTGAGGCAGATTGTCCGCAGGACGGACGAGTCAGGCGACATATACTCCGTTCACTACGCATATAAATATTATGAAGAAGATCATACATTTTACCAGAATTATTACAGGTCGCTGGCTGTCATGTACGGAGCAGGCGGCACGTACGCCCTCAGCTACCCGGTGTATGAGCGGTTCGTGGACATAAACGGCGCGGAGATAAGCGGCGAAACGTTAGAAATTGTACCGATAGGAAACTTGTACAGCAAAACGGGGAAAAATATCTCGGGCTATGACTACCTAGGTTATAAGTGGGACAGCAAACCGTCAAACGCCAGTGATTACCTGACGGACACACCGAGCAAAAACATTAATAAAATACACACGATATATTTCGTATACGATGAAGTGTATGTTAAAAAACATTCGGATATAACGGTGGGCAAACTGGTGGCAGGCGAGTTCGCCAACAAAAAGAAGCAGTTCACGTTTACCGTATACTTTAAAGACGAGAACGGCGACGCGCCTGCGGCAGGCACAGTGTTTGCCTACATAGGCGGGATCATCGCGAGCGAGGCTAACACAGCGCCGGCCAACGGGAACCTGGAGCCGGACGCGAACGGGAAAGCGGAGTTCAAGCTGTCCCATGGGCAAACGGTTACAATCAAGGACGTGCCGGTAAGCTACAGCATCAAAATCGAAGAAGATAGCGACAACAACTATTCGACGTCGTATGTGGACTCGCACGGCGATCCCGGAACAGACACCGTTTCGACCGGGTATCGGGAAGTGGGCACGGAAGACAGGGCGTTCCAGTTCACAAACCTGCGCATGCCTGTTATACAAACTGGCCTCAGCGACGACACACGCTCGGCCCAAGCGCTCATGTTCTTCGCGCTAATAGTGATATTACCGGGCGTAGCGGCCTTCGCGAAGCTGAAAAGGAAGCTGTCAAAATAATGAAAGCAACGACAATGAATAATGAACGTAAAAGCAAAAGTAAAAATAAAGTTAAGTACACGGTGGCCATTTTGGGGGCGCTGCTGGGGATAGGCGCGATGGCGTACGCGGGCGCCGAACTGCTCAAAACCCAGCGCGTCTACCAGGAAGGCGACGCGGCTTACGAGTCGCTGACAGGCAGCTTGCGGCGCGGCGAGGGGGCCGGCGCTGCGGCAGCGGAGGCGGGCGCGTCGGGCGGCGGTAGCGAGGGGGCCGCCGCCGCGTCCGGTGCCCAGGGTGCAGGCGGCACGGGCGCAGGCACTAGTGCAGGCGGACGCGCGGGGGGCGCGGGCACAGAAGCGGGCGCTACGGAGCGTGAGTTTGTCCCCATGGTCGACTTCGACGCGCTGAGGCAGATAAACAGCGACGCGGCGGCATGGCTGTACGGCCCCGGCACCGTGATCGACTACCCCGTCATGGCGGCGGAAGACTACAACTATTATCTGGGGCACCTGCCCGACGGCACCAAGAACGCAAATGGTTCGCTATTTATAGACTACAACAACGAGCCGGGCTTCGGCGGGCCACTGACGGTGATATATGGGCACCACATGAAGTCAGGGAAGATGTTCGGGGGGCTGGTCGGCTACAAAAAGCAAGCCTACTACGACGAAAACCCGTATATGTACATCTACACGGACGCCGCCAACTACCGGCTCGATTTAATCTACGGCTGCGTGATTGACGCGCGCGAGTGGAGCGAGCAGGCGTTTATGTACGATGAGAACACCGAAGAGCTGCTGGAGTTCGCGGAGAGCAACTCCACATTCAAAAGTTCTGTTGGTTACGAAGAGGGCGAAAAGCTGGTAGTGCTGTCGACATGCTCGTATGAGTTCAGCGACGCGCGCTACTTCGTAATAGGCGTCCTAAGGGACGACACATTATAAGGGCAACCCCTGCGGTTGCCCCCTTTTTTTTACGCGGGCGACCCGCCCGCCGTCCCTCCCGTCCTTCGCTGTCCCGCCCGCCCCCCTGGGTGTGCGGGCGACCCGCCCGCTGTCCCACCCACCATCCCCCCACGTCATTCCCCCGCCCCCCGTCCCCCCGCCCCCCATTCGCCAATCCCGCATCTCCCCACACCACCAACGCCTCTTACGGGCGCTTTTTTTATTTGACTAAATAATCACAATACGTAAACTAATTATTATTAGTTATCAATTATATCTATAAATTTCACATTGATATATTAATTTTATGGACAAATATAAAATTATTTGATATAATTAAATGGTTTTAAAAGAACTTGAATTTTTTTATCCACCAAATATCCAAAGGAGACGCTAAAAAATGACAACACGAACGAAACCTATGAAAAAAAGACTTTTAGCGATATTCATGTCGGTGGCCCTGCTATTGTCAGTGGCGCTGCCGATGATGTCTGTCGCGGCGGCGCCGGGCGGATACCCCACCCCGGTGACGGGCCGCGTACTTACCACGGCTCTGTCCGGCGACACCAGCAACTGGATCGAGATCGCCCGCTATGGCGATTATTCGCTGATCGTGCGTGCGAACTACATCAACCAGCAGATTTACCGCTTTAACGAGCCACAGTGGCAGACCCCTAACTACGGCTCGACCAACGCGTATATGAACTCCATCCCGCGCAACGCCATCAACAACTGGTTCAACTCGCTCACGCCGAACCCTGTAAAAGTGGGCATCGACATCCTGCCCGATTTTCTGCCGGCCAACGCACGTTTGCGTAACTTCACCATGCAACACAATGCTGTCGGCAACCTCGGCACCCGCTACACCGCGACCACGCAGTACGATGGCATAAGCTATCCGACGTCGTATCAGGTCGGCGCGGGCCTGGACATCGCCTTCGCGCTCAGCTACAGCGAGGCGGCGAACTACCTGTCCATCACGCGCATGTGGAAGGGCATAACGACCGCCGATTATTATAGCCCCTCGCAGGCGGCCGCCAACTTCAGACAGCTCAACATACCGACATTGGCGGGCTGGCGCTTTGGCATGTGGCTGCGCTCCCCGGGGCAGGTCGCCTCGACGGCCAGCGCGCTGCAGTGGGACGGCTATGTGCACGAATTCAACACCTTGCAAATGCCAAACGGCGCCTCGTACGGCTACGGGCTGGCATATCCGGCACTGTGGGTCAATTCAAGGGTGTTCGAGCCGGACGTCGTTACATATAATGTAACGTATTACCCGAACGGCGGCACCGGTAGCGTCAACAGCTTCCCCGCGAACGCCAACACGAACCACCTGATCCTCGACCAGGGCTACACCAGGCCGATGTACGAATTTGTAGGCTGGAACACCGCTGCGGACGGCTCGGGGACCACGTACCAGAATTTCCAGGCCATTACCGTGACGGGCCCGGTCAGCCTGTATGCGCAGTGGCGGCGTGAGTCGTCCATTGTGTACCATGCCAACGGGGGCGACGGCGCCGATTATATAGACTACGGTAACAACGGGTCGTTTACCATTAGGAGCAATATGTTCACGTACCCCCGGTATTCCTTTAGGCAATGGAACACAAGCCCGGACGGCACCGGCGCCATATTGCCGGCGGGGCTGTCGTTCAGCAACTTCAACGGGACGCTTCACCTGTATGCGATTTGGCAAAGGGTAGACTGATCAAGCTTAATGTGCAAGAGACAAAAATATCCGCCGACCAGGCGGATATTTTTTTGCCCAAAAAGCGGGTACGATGCAACGAATTAATGTTAATATACATTCATGAAATACTTGCGCCAAAAATGGGAATGATATATAGGTATATGCAGGTATATGTAGGTGCATGATGTTTCATAATTCAGCATAGACGGGCCAATTTATTTATTGAGGTGAGCATATGCGTTTTATTAAGGCTGCGGACTATAATGACATGAGCCGTAAGGCCGCAGGCATTTTGGCGGCCTCGCTTATCATGAAGCCGGGCTGCGTGTTCGGGCTGGCGACCGGCGACAGCCCGCTGGGGACATATGGCCTGCTCGCGGATTGGTATGGCGGCGGCGACTTGGACTTTTCGCGGGCGTCTGCCTTCAACCTGGACGAATATAGGGGGCTGGGCCCGGATTCTGACCAGAGCTATCGGTATTTTATGGAGCGGAACTTGTTCTCAAAGATCAACATAAAACAGGAGAACCGGTTCATACCGGACGGGCTGGCGGCGGACCCGCGGGCGGAATGCGCCCGTTACGAGGCCGCGATAGAGGGGTGCGGCGGGATTGATATACAGTTGCTGGGGATCGGGCTGAACGGGCACATAGGCTTCAATGAGCCGGCGGGCGAGTTTTGTAAAGACACGCATTTGACAGACCTTACGGAGAGCACGATAGAGGCCAACAGCCGTTTTTTTGAGCGGCGCGAGGATGTGCCTATCCAGGCGTACACGATGGGCATACGCACCATCATGCGCGCCAGAAAAATTTTGCTTATCGTCTCCGGGGAGCGCAAGGCGGAGATTGTCGAGCGCGCCTTTTTCGGCGCGGTCGCCCCGGAAGTCCCCGCCTCGATCCTGCAGTTCCACAACGACGTGACGATAATAGGCGACGATGGCGCATTTTCACTGATAAAGCAGAACTTAGGAGATTAAATGATTAAAATTATTAATGCACAAGTGTTTAACGAGGGTGGGTTTGCGCCTGGTTCGGTTGAGATATGCGGCTCGCTGTTTGGGCGCGTCGCGTATGACGGCGGCGCGGATGGCGGTAAGGGCGGTGGCGCGGTCAGCGGCCAGGAAGGCGGCGGCAAGAGCGGCGATACGGATAGGGTTATAGTTGTCGATGCGGGCGGGCGCTATGCGGTCCACGGTTTCATCGACATACATCTGCATGGGTGCGTAGGCTACAATTTTTACGACGCGGCGCCGGACGGGATGGTTAAGATGCTTCAGTATCTGGCGTCCAGAGGCGTGACAGCCGTCTGCCCGACCACGCTGACCCTCCCGGAGGACGTACTTACGTGCGCCTGCGCCAGCGCCGCTTCGATTGCGGAGCGCGTCAATGGCGGCGCGGCAGGCGGCGCGGTGGGCAGCGCAGCGGACGGCGCAGGTCAGGCGGGTGGCATGGGCCAGGCAGGTAGCGCGGCGGGCGGCGACGGGCAGGAGGCGACATGCGCCGCGCCTGTGGGCGTGTACCTGGAGGGGCCGTTTTTCACGCCCAGCAGGGCCGGGGCGCAAAACCCCGCGTATGTGATCCCGCCGGACGTCGGCATGTTCCGCAGGCTCGTGGAAGCGTCCAAGGGGCTTGTGAAAGTCATAGCCATGTCGCCCGAAGTGGACGGCGCTTCTGAGTTCATCAGCACCGTCGCGGGCGAGGTCGTCGTATCGCTCGCGCATACCAACGCCAGCTACGAGGATTGCGTCGCCGCGTTCGAACTGGGCGCATCGCACGCCACGCACCTGTACAACGCCATGAAGCCGCAGACGCACAGGACGCCGAACGCCGTCGGCGCCGTGCTGGACTTGCCCAATATAACGGCGGAGCTCATCTGCGACGGTCTGCACCTCCACCCGGCGATCGTCCGGACCGCGATGCGGCTGCTGGGGCCGGATCGGCCGGTCTTCATCAGCGACAGCATGATGGCCGCCGGGCTGAACGACGGGGTCTAC
>Ga0099364_10015119_pt1 | contig 10199 bp, 12 predicted proteins | sample TergutTh196P3_FD_73070 | JGI IMG/M metagenome (GOLD analysis project Ga0099364, IMG submission 73070) | Microcerotermes parvus P3 segment gut microbial communities from Pointe-Noire, Republic of the Congo - Th196 P3 | ecosystem: Host-associated > Arthropoda: Insects > Digestive system > Gut ...
GATAGCGAAAAAGATTTTCAACAACTTTTGATAGAATTTTAGAAAAAATACAACTGATTATCAATAAATTACGAAAACACAAAGGCTTCTTTATTTAAAAGATTGGACAGGTCTGTGTCCGAAACCATACGAGTACGGAGAACCATCGAATACACCCATTAATTCGTCATAAGCCAGTATCTCTCGTAATTCATCCTCAGACGCTGAAGATACACATGCGTCAATGAGTGGGTGAAGAAAATTCTCCGTGTAACTCTGAACCGGAGTAGCTTCGATGTAGGTTTTCATGCTTCGCTCCTTTCCGAAAATAACGCATTGAGGCACTGTAACCATGATTCCAAACCATGTTGCCACTTTTCGATTGTGCGTTTTTTTACGCTGTCGGTGAAATTACAAAGATTCCCGTCCATTTGTGTAAATTCGCCAGTGCAATAAAAACAGCCTAACGCAATAAATTGATTTTCAACGGCGTCGTACGTAATAAGCCACGCACGAGCGTCATCTTTTTGCATTACCGTACCTAAAGGCGATACGTACATTGCAGAATACCCGATATTTTTTATATTTATCATCACATTTGCCCCGTTGCAGGCGGGGGCTTTCAATTTCCCTGCAATAGTTGTTAATAATGACGCGAAGTTACACATTTCCAACGATATAAACAAATTTTTTTTCACTTTTTTGCATTTTTTTACATAGCAGATTTGCGGAAAAACTTTACACGAAAACGGGCGGCACTTTTCGTCTTTGGCACGATTTTTGCACACCACCATAAACGCAAAATGGAGCCGTATAAGGGTTTGCGGGGGGGCGGCGACTACCCTTGTTTTTTTTTTGTGAATTAAATAAAAAAAATTCCTTGCAAAAAAAAAAAAGGAAGCGTGCTAAACCTTTATATTGCGGGTTTTGGCGGCGGTGGTAGGATTGTGGGGTGGAGCCGCTTCAAAACCACTTCCTTAATGCTAAATTAAATAAAGAGCATAAAATTGTGGGGTGGTATTCACGTTATTGGGGTTGCGGGGCTTTCGGTGCTGATGGGCGTTGAAATTTCATTTTAGCCTGTGTCCGCCGGAGGCGGCTTTCGGCGTCCGCCGCAGGCGGTAATTGAATGTTACCGTTGGCGTGGGGTTGTGGCGTGAGCCGGGTGGGTGGGTGGGGCTAACTGTGCTAAAAAGCCTGTCTTTTTTGCGCCGGGACTGAGGCGGGGCGGCGGCGCAAAAAAGACAGGCGTTGCTAAAAAGGTGCTCCTATAATTCCTTATTATGTAAAGATTTATCTTCCCGTAGGGCTTGTACATAATAAGCAATTATAGGACACCGGAACTCACTGTGCGCAAAGCGTGAGCAACTTTACCTTGAAGCGGCGACGTGGCTTGTGGCGTGGACTATTTCGGCGCGGTTTGCAGCCGTGCGTGAGATTTCGGCGTGAGCGGTATAGGCTGCATTTTAATAGGTGTGTGAGCAAATTATTAAATAGCGTGAGCCTCAGGGTAAGAATACCGCTTAAAGCGTTGGCACAGGCGCGTCTGCAAAGTACCAAAAGGCGGCGCGGTTTTTTGCGGGGGGCTTGTGGAGTGAGCAAAAAAGCGCGCCGCCGTGCGTTTTATTAAATGTTTTCCAGTTTGTGGGTGGGGTTGTGGGGTGGGCATAAAAAAGGCGTCCGGTTTGGACGCCTCGAAATTTTTTTGCCGGTTCACGGGGTTCGCTTACTTGGGCAATTTCAAGGTGACGGTGATGTCGGCGGCTGTTATCACAACTTGCTGATTGTCAACACGTAGGGTGTAGCTGTCGAGTTCTTTCCCGTAAACCTTTGTAATACAGTCTGTTAGCTGTATTGCTTTTGTTAAAATCTCGTTTAAATTCATGATACGATTTTTTAGGGGTTAAACATTTGGTTATTACTCATTTATAGCGATATGTATGTACACTCACACAGCCGTTTTACTTTACGGCTGTTGTACATCATAGACTAACAAAATTAAGTTGAACAATGCGGTACTGAAGTTGAGGTTTGGGTACATCTTTTTGATGATGTTGATAGTCTCCTCACGGTTGTAGCCTGTGTCTAAATAGCAGGTGTAAAGTCCTAAATGGTTGACGGATAGCGTTTTAATGTCCTTGATGGTTGCCGTTCCTAACTCTTTGTCTTTCAATATTATAGCATACTGACGGTTAAGTTTATACTTATTGCAGTTGGCTAATCGGATTGTTGTAAAGGCTTTGTTGTTCAACTTGTTATTCCAATTTGTTGAAAATTTGATTGTATCCATATTTCGTTATATTAAAGTGATAAATTTTTTACGTATTCTTGCAATTCACTGTGGTATGTTTTGCGTTCTTTGCGTTCTTGGTGTAGTAATTCTTGATATAGGGTTTCGTCAAAGATTTCGTTAATGGCATCTTGGCAAAGTTCGTGTAATGTTTCCGGTGGTATGGCGTCTAATTCGACTTGTCCGATTCCGTCCCATTTTGCGCTTCTGGAGTCTGTTTCTTTGACTGGGGCGGGTGGGAGTTGCCATTTTATAACTTGGTTTTTAAGTAGGGCAATTCGTCTTATTTCAATGTTTTCACAGCCTAACTGTATGATGTTTTCTTGAATTGAACGTGGTATATCTTCGCCGGATGGGTCATGGTCGCCAAAATATAAAATTATGGGAGTTTTGCCGTTGTTTTGGGCTTTGATAAATCGTTTTGTTAGTTCATGTAGAAAGGTTAAAGATGGGTAGCCTTTGCATGCTCCAAGCGCAATTTGATTTTCTTTACATACCGGTCTGAATGTTCCTTGTAAGGCTTTTTTTTCGATTAAGATTTCAGGGTAGTAAGGTTGATTCTCCCAACGGTTTTTATTGTACGATGTCATCCATGCGTATATCTGATTTTTAGCGGTGGATATTTCATTTTCTAATATCGTGGTATCTGAGTTGGTATGTTCTACCATTTCACGGTCATGGTCGCTAAATGTGTCGAAACTCACTAATTTATTCCATCGGGCGTCAATCATTGCTGCAACGACACGTTTGTAATGTGTGAGCGTGTTGGTCATTCCAATCGTTACGAGTTGATAGTGTAATCCTCTTAGGGTCAATACTCCTTTGTCGTAACGGTCTATGATTTCGATAGACTTTTCTGTTATCCATTTTCGATTGTAGATGTCTTTTTGCGTTGATTTCATTGCTATAACTATTTAATTAATAATGATTTATGCTTTTTGATTATGAATTTGAAAAGAGTAACTACTATGATGAGTAGGGCAATAGCAATGATGGTTCGTTTTGTTTTTGATAGTTCTGTGATGTAGTATGGAATTTCTTGGATAACAGGGATTTCTGTTAAACGGATGGTGTCGGTCTGTCGGATGTAGATTGTGTCGTGAACTGTGAGTGTTCTGTAAGTCAGGCGGTTGGATGTGAAGTTTATATCGCTTTGGACGTGGTTGCTTTTGATTTCGTTGAATGATTTTAACAGGACGTTGTAACTACTATCACATTCAAATAAGGCATTGAATACTGAACTATCCGGCGGAACTGTAACAGGGATTAGGCGTTCTATAATTGTTGTCTCAGACTTTACGGGTACTTCGACAATGCGACGCGACAACTGACAGGATGTAACTGCTAAAAGGCTGATTATTAATATTGTACGTTTCATGGCGTTTACTTTTTAGGTTTGGCTGTTTTAATCTTATTCGACAGTTTCGCAATTTTACACTCTAACTCGTTATTCTGTAACTTCAGATTGGCAATTTCGACTTGGAAGTTTGCGTTTGCTACTTTTACGTCTACTACGTCCTTTAGTAACCTGTTATTCTCAGTTACGAGTTTGTCAATGCTGTCTTGCATTTCTTGTAAAGTATCGTTCCGTTGCTTTCGTTTGCCCCACAACCAACCTAAAACGGCGGTAACAATTGGGGGTAACGAGTAAATTAAGGTGTACAAGTCCATTTTGATAGATGTTAGAAGTTGATGTATGGATTGGGGTTGATTGGGATGTGGTTTTGCTCAACTTGGAAGTGCAAGTGTGCGCCGGTACTTTGTCCTGTGGTTCCTACTCTGCCGATGTTCTGTCCTTTGATTACATGTTGTCCTGTGCTTACGGCGTAATCTTGCAGGTGCAAGAAAATGAATGTGTGCAGTTCGGATTGAATACGTACCATGTTACCGTTGATAACATCGTAGCCGACGGCGGCAACCTGTCCGGTAACGGGTGTAAATACTGGCGTTCCTGCGGGTGCTGCTATGTCAACGCCGTTGTGATGATGATGTTTGCCACTGATTGGGTGTGTTCTGTACCCGTATTGGCTGCTGATAGTTCCATTTACTACTTTCATAATTATACTATTTAAGTTATTGATTTACTGCCCATTGCAGGCGTTTTTGTCTGTGCCAATCTACTAATCCGGCGGCTTCAATAAAGGTTTGCTTTACGTTGTCTAAGTCGCTCCAAAATTGCTCGTTGTTATTGCGTAACTCTTTGTGTAACAGTTCCATTTTCTTGATGAATACTTTATCAGCTCTATCTGTGTCGGCTTTCTCAACTATCCGCGTAATGTAGAACTCATCGAATTGATTATCAAAGAGTTGTATGCGTTTCATTCTGTCCTTACGCACCTGCCCATCATTTTCTCTAAATTCGAAGTTCTTATTTACTATACTGAAATACAAATCATTGCGAAACGTCTTATCCGAAATATTATCAACTGTTAACGCTGCTATCTCTCCGGTGTGTAACTTAATGAATTTCAACGAGTTGCCTTTTATGCTTACTTCGAGCCGCCAAACCGGTAAACTTTCATCAAAATTGCATTGTTCCCAAACTTTTTCAATATACAGTTTGCGCTTAACTTGCTGAAATTCAAGGGTTTTGTTATATAGATAAACGGATAATGGCGAACTGTTTGAACCGAATCTTAAATAACTGTGTGGAATTGAGGCGCCCTGCTCTCCCTCAAGTTTGTACTTCGCCTGACCAATTTTGAAAAATGCACCTTTTATGAACTTGGCAATCAAGGTCTCAGGCATTAAACCAAATTTGAATTTTTGAAAGTCATAACATAGGTCAAGACGTGATATTGATATTACATTGATGTTGAGCCATGTCGGGATGTCGCGGAGAATGCGCCAAAGGGCATTGTGATACAGTGTTTCGTTGGAGATTTTGAGAAGTCCGGAATGTGGCTTTAAGGCGGAACTGTGAGGCTCAAACGCTAGTACGAATGTTAGAATGTTCTCAAAATAAATGTTGTCTATATACTTATAATGCCGGGTGGAGAACTTTTGGCGCTCAATTTTCGCTCCACATTTGTTCTCGTAATTCTCACAATTTACGTACAATGTTAACCAGTCCATGCTCAAAATCCCATCCGTCATATTTACGGGAATTTTATTTTTTAAGAGGGATTTTTTTTTACAATTTTAGATTACCACAGGCATATCCGTTCTGTTTAAAAAAAGTGGCGGACTTCGCCTCATTCTGTCCGCCACGCTCCACGTAAATATGACTGTGTACAATCTGCGTTATTTATTGTTAGCCGCCGCACAATCCCTCAATCAGTACGTTGGTTATCTTTGTAACGCGCTGCAAAGGTAGTTCTAACTGGGGCGATAATTTATTAACCGTAGATTTTAATCTACGGACAAGAAGCCTACATATACCCAAAGTCCCACAGGGGCGACACTTTCTTGCAACAGATTCCTCCCTTCGGTCGGAATTCTGAAATAAATTTATTTGTTGATTTTGGGGCTTTTGAAGCAGATTTTATGTATAGAGCCAAGCATTACACAGGTACATGTTGAACAAATAAGTTGTCCACACAATACTTATAACAGGGGTTACAATGAGAAATATCTTGTAGGCAAGTTTCTGTTTTTTGTCTTTAAACAAGTAAAGAGCCATTGTGCCGACAAAGATAAAGTAGCCGAAATAATAAAAACCCAAAGAGAATTTTTTAAATAGAAGTATTAGAAATAAAGACAAAATGGCTAACGAGGAGAAATAAATCACCCTTTTTGCGATGTTAATGGATAAGAACTTTTCTTGATGTAAGAACATCAGGATGACAAAATAGGGGGAACAGATTACAAACCGGGAAAGCCCATGCAAACTCCCACCTCGGAATAGAAGCACTGAACAAAAGGCAGACAGGCAACAAAAAAGAAGAATGACATTCAAATAATCGGACTTGTTTTCGGAAGAAAATGAAAAAAATGTAATATGTTTCGTCAAAACATTTAATTGTTTTAAGGCGATAGATGTTATATAAGCGATTAACGGAATCCCTATCATAATCAAGGTTGGAACATTTACGGCAAAACTCTCGGTTGACCAATCACGAAGATTCGTTAAATCGGGCAATGAAAATTTATTTTTCCAATACGTCTGGGCTTCTATAAATTTAAAAATACTCCCGCCTCCCGCCTCATATTGTATTAACGACAGCAGGGCAGTTCCTGTTAAAACAGGAAGAGATCCCATGATTAATCGGAACAGGGATTGTCGTACATTTCGTTCTCGTATAAAAAAGAGCGTTTCCGCACATAAAATGGCGGGAAAAACAAAAAAAATGGTGTTTCTGGATAATGAGGCTAAGGTCATAGCAATAAAATAAATCCAATATTTATCTTTCACATAGCCATAAACGGCTATCGAAAACATAAGAAAAAATGTCGCTTCGGTATAGGGAATTAAAAATATAACCGTCATGGGAAGCGCTAATATCAAAAGAACATTTTTCCATTTTTGCTTAAACAAATGAGCCAATAACAGAAGTCCGCCCATGAACATGAAAAAATTTAAAAAAATGACATTGGAAGAAGATATTCCCGATAGCCTCCAAATATAGGGAAACAAGGGGAAAAAGGCAAAGCGATAGTTATCGTTGGCAGAATATCCCTCTTCTTTGATGAGATGGTAGTACGCGGCATCCCAATGAATAGTGTTTCCATCGGTTATTTTTTCGTATGGGTTTCTTGCTCTTTCTATTGTCCCATTCTCTGAATGGTAGTATGTTTTTCCAATGATTCCCAGTGAGTTACAATAAATTGTTTCGTTTTGAAAGGCTAAAAACACAATCCAAAACCCAATCAAAAATAACAGACAGATTATGATATTTTTTTTCATTCAAAAACCACCTTTATATCATCACAATAAATCACAGTATCGGAAGTGTTATAAAGAAAAATCTTTACGATGTATCCTTTATAAAAGTTCTCTCCCAGTTCAAATTGACAGTTCACTTTTTGCCATTCATTCACAGCGTTTATAGCGTTTTTGACAGGGAATGCGAGGACATATTTTGAGTTAATCTCCGAAATTTCCAATAAAATTTCTGCATTATGTGCTGTATCTTGCTGGAACAATTGCATTTCGACGTTCACTGTTTTCAGCGAATCGGGTAATTTCCTGATTCTATGTTCAAATGTTACGCCATACGGTTCTCCTTTTCCTGTTTTCGACGATTTTTCTCCCGAAAAGGCATTTTCATCGGTGATGGTTTGTTGTTGTCCCCATGAGTTTTCGTCGTCGCAGTTATTGAAAAAGTGTGTTTGTTTTTCTGTCGATTGTTCGATAGAGGATGGCAGTTCTTGATAATAATCCGGATAAAATGTTTTAAGCGTTTGCGCAACATTGCGGGCGACAGTTTTTCTTCCTTGCTCGGCATAATGTTCTGTTGTCCAGTCTCTGTCAACAAATTCTTCATCTTCAACGCTGTTGAAATTGTCAACCACGGCAACGCCCATTCGCCGGTAACGTTCTATGAGCAAATCTCTATTTTGTTCCATCAAAAATATCAGGTCTTTTCCTACTAAGTTGTCCGCCATTTCCACATTTTCTGCCATTAGGTTGAATATTAGGTTCCAGTTGCGTTTTTTTGCCAAATCAACAATTTTATCGAAATCTTTTATTCTGACGTTGGTCTGTGTATCTATCTGAAAAGCATACGTTTTGATATAGTGGCATGCTAATGGGGTCAGCGTTTCATCGTAACTGCCATCTGCTTTTTTAATGCCTTCATCAGCCATTGCCTTGTCCCAATCCATCACATTGGTGTATTTGACGGGATAGGGGAAAAGAAGTGTGCGTTTTCTCCATTCGGCATGTACTTGTTGGAGTCGTTCTTCGTTGGTTTTAATATCGTATCCTTTGAAAGACAATAAAAAGCGGTTCCAAAGCGGGGGACGGTCTTTTAACAGAATCATGCTTTTTTGCAGCGGTGTTTCCAATTTGGAATATATCCAATCGGCGTTGAAAGAGCGTGCATTGAGGGTTACGATAACTGTTTTCACATTGGCGTCGGGCGGAATGTTTCGCAACAGTTCATAATAAATGCCTGCGTGGCTTGCAACTTTGGTGATGTCGCCTACTTTTAAATCGGGAAAATAATCTGCAACAAAACGGCTAATGGAGCGCTTATCCTCGTCGTCGCTGCGTGTTGCTGTGTTTGAAGATTCGCCAAGGTATATCACTTCATAGTCGTTTTCCACAGCCTTATATACTAGATTGATGACATCGGAATGTTGTTGCAGGTCTTTTTCATAGAAAAAAATGCGATACGCATAACTCATACCAATCAATAAACAGATGATTAGCAGGATTTTAAGTATAATATTTTTTATGGTATTCATGGCGGTTAAAATTGGAAGTAAATAAATGGGAAACTCTCAACACTCGAAAAAGCGATGATTAAAAATAACATCACGGCATATATGAGCCATCGTACAACAAAAGAGCGGTTGCTACACCAGGTATCGAATCTGCTTTTCCGTAAGATGACGTCCATCACGACAAAAAATGCTAAAAACAGCCAGATTTTGCGACCAACGACAAAATCGTCTTTTACATGAAAATTGTGATAAATGGAGGCGTAAAACTGTTTTATCTGACTCAGATTTACCGCGCGGAAGAAAACCCAAATCAGCGTAACCAAAACAAAATTTTTCATAATGGCAACGCCATGCAGTATCTTGGACAGTATAAGGTTTTTTGAAAAATCCAATTTCACATTTTTTCTGAAAGCATGTTCTATCAGATAGATGAGGGCATACGAGCCGCCCCAAAAGATAAATGTCCAGTTGGCGCCATGCCAAAACCCGCTTAAGACAAAAACGACGGCGATGTTCAATATCCATCGCGGCATCTTAACCCGATTTCCGCCCATCGGAAAGTAAACATAGTCCCGAAACCAGGTCGAAAGCGAGATGTGCCAGCGATGCCAAAATTCCGTGATGTTTTTGGATAGATAGGGCGTTTTGAAATTGTCGGTGATGGAATAGCCCATCGTCAAAGCGCATCCCAAGGCAATGGTCGAATAGCCAAAGAAATCGCAATAGATTTGAAATGAGTAAAATAGCAATGCCGTTAACAGTGAGTAAGAGTTGTATATTGCCGGATTTTCGTAAACCTGGTCAACGAAAACGGCTAAATTGTCGGCAATGACCATCTTGACAAATAATCCGAACAGCACCAATCGAAGTCCCCGTATTACGTTGGAGAGTTGGAATATCTTTTTCTCCCTCAACTGCCGTAATAAATTCTGCGGACGCTCAATAGGACCGGTAACCAACTGCGGGTAAAACATCACATATAAAGAATATACGCCAAAATGCTTCTCCGCCTTTTGATTGCCCCGATACACCTCGATGACATAACTTAAACTTTGAAATGTGTGAAACGACAACCCAATGGGCAAAATAATGTTGATGAATCTATCGGGATAATAAAAACCAAGATAATGACTTAAAGAAATCATGTTTTGGTTGAAAAAATTCAAATATTTGAAAATCACAAGGACCAAACAGGTTGAAACAACGCTGACAACGAGAAACAACTTTCGACGTTTCCCCTCCGTTTTTTCCAAATAGATACCTGCTGCATAATCAATTACTATCGTTATTAAGAGAATGAGTATGTACTGTGGAACAAAGAACATATAGAAAAAACAACTCGCCGCCAACAGATGAATCCAACGATATTTATGCGGCAGCAAATAAAAAAGAGCGGTAACAATAGGGAAAAAAATTAAAAACGGTATTGAGTTAAAAAGCATATTCGTCGTATTATTATTGTTGCGGCAAAGGTACGATTTTTTTTATTTACCACAAAGGTTCACAATCCTTTTTCCAACAAGGTGTACACACACATTCCTGCCGACAGTTCAAAACCGTTGATGATAATGCTGCCCGAGCCTCTGCTAATCCGTACTAA
>Ga0099364_10015120_pt1 | contig 10199 bp, 11 predicted proteins | sample TergutTh196P3_FD_73070 | JGI IMG/M metagenome (GOLD analysis project Ga0099364, IMG submission 73070) | Microcerotermes parvus P3 segment gut microbial communities from Pointe-Noire, Republic of the Congo - Th196 P3 | ecosystem: Host-associated > Arthropoda: Insects > Digestive system > Gut ...
ATTGACATGAAAATATTAGTATTTTACAGAAGATTATGATTTTAAACATCTTAAAAAAACATTTTGGAAAAGGTCTTGTTTTAATCGGTATGTTATATTGTATTACTATCATTTTGTCGGCATGTTCATCGTATGGTAAACTTCCTGACGGCGAACGCCTTAAACGTATTCAGGAATCGCCTAATTACTCAAATGGAGAATTTCAAAATCAGATACCTACCTCGACTCTTGTCGAAAAAAGACCTTTTTTAAAATCAATGTGGAATTTTCTTTTTAGAGAAGGAGAACTGCGGAAACCCTCAGAGCCATTGCCCATGGTGAAAACGGACCTGAAAGCTTTAGACAAGAACATAAACTTAGCAGTCTGGCTTGGTCACTCTTCATATTATGTGCAAGTTGGCGGGAAACGCATTTTAATTGATCCGGTGTTAAAAAATAGCGCTGCCCCTGCTCCTTTCTTTTTTGCAAATAAAGCCTTTAAAGGTAATTATCCTTATTCGGTGAAAGATATACCGGATATTGATTGTCTTATTATTTCCCACGACCACTGGGATCATTTGGAATATTCTACCATGATTGCTTTGAAAAACAGAATCAAAGCGGTTGTTTGTCCGCTTGGTGTTGGCTCTCATTTTGAATATTGGGGCTTTGACCCCCAAATCATCCATGAGGGTGATTGGTATGATTTCTTCCGGTTGGAACCGGATTTTACGGTACATGTATTACCTGCGCGTCATTTTTCAGGTCGTTTGTTAAAGCGCAGGCAAACATTATGGGCCGGATTTATGTTAGAAATTCAGGAACGCAAAGTCTTTTACAGCGGCGATGGCGGTTATGGACCGCATTTTGCGGAAATTGGTAAAAATTTCGGGAGTGTAGATTTTGCAATCATGGAAAACGGTCAATACGATCCGGAATGGGCAACAGTTCATTTAATGCCCGAAGAAGTTGTGCAGGCAGCAATTGATATAAATGCCAAAGTAATTTTACCTGTTCACTCAGGACGTTTTTCAATATGCTACCATCCCTGGTATGATCCTTATATTCGTATTACATCCGCAAGCCGGAACAAAAATTTCAGATTACTGATTCCAAAGATCGGTGAAATAATTTATCTCGATGACCCTAATCAAACATTTGAGCCTTGGTGGCAGGAACACCCTGAATTAAATTAAAGAAACCAAGAGGTAAAATTTATGAAAAATAGTTTACTTGGCACGATAGATAGAGGTGCGCTCTACTGTAAAAGAGATTATCTGTTTTTGGGAATGAAAATAATCTCCGCAATTTTTATTTTAATCTTTGTTTTTTCAATGGCAGGATGCAAAAACTTAAGATCGAAAGACCTAGGCGTAACCTGGGCGACTGTACAGAACTCCACATTCGATAATAACCTTATCCATTGCATTACTTATGGTGGTGGAAAGTTTGTCGCAGGTGGAACCAATGGCAGAATGGCTTACTCAGTTGACGGCATAAACTGGATTGCCGTACAAAACAGCACATTCGACACTAACAATATCATAAGCATCGCCTATGGTGGAAATAAGTTTGTTGCAGGGGGATTGGGTGGCAAAATGTCATACTCAACTGATGGCATAAACTGGATTGCTGTACAAAACAGCACATTCGGAACTGCCGTTATAAGAGACATCGTCTATGGCGGCGGAAAATTTGTTGCAGTGGGATTCTATGTCAAAATGGCATATTCAACTGACGGTATAAACTGGATTGCTGTACCAAACAATACATTCAGCACAAACCTTGGCACAATCGCTGGTACGAACATTTCCACGGACGCCATCACAGGTATCGCCTATGGTAGAGATAAGTTTATCGCACTGGGAGAAGATGGTAAAATGGCCTATTCAACTGATGGTATAAAATGGATCACTGTATCTGAGACGAGCAGTATGAAAACCATTATCTATGGAGGCGGAAAATTTGTTGCAGGTGGATCGGGTGGCAAAATATCATATTCAGTTGACGGAATAAACTGGACTGCTATACCACCGAACAGTACATTTAGTATTAATCTTGGCACGACCGTTGTCACTGGTCATATTGAGGGCATTACTTATGGTGATGGCAAATTTATCGCCGTGGGATGGTTTGGGCGAATGGCCTATTCAAAGAATGGCATAAACTGGTTCACTGTAATAGACAACACATTTGATTTGAGCTATATCTACGGCATTACTTATGGTGCGGGGAAGTTTGTCGCTGTAGGACAAAACGGAAAAATGTCATATTCACCAAGCAAATAAGGACAGACTTTTGCCATACCAAAACATAAGATAAAAGAATTTGATTCTTTTCTTGACAAAGAGTAAACTGTAATTTATGATTAAATATGTATTAAAATATTAAATCCGAATGAGGTTCGCAAAATCGAAATGTTTATGAAATGTCTAAAGTGGCTGAAAGACAAAATTTATAAAATCATCCTCATTATAGTTTCTGTTATTCTAGCTTCTGTTGCCATAGTACAGAGCTGTACACAGAATCAGAGCGCTTTGCCTTCGGATTCAGAACAGAGGGACGATCTCCATGTATTAAGCCCGGACTTGAATTATCCGGAACTGCGGGACGATTCACGTGCATTAAGACGAGATTACGCTCCCTTCTCGGAAGGAACAAGATTAGTTTCTCCAAAAACTCCGCCATCGCTTCAGATCGATCGGGATTATCCGAAATTAGACGGCGCAATTGCATTAGTTCCGATTTATGCTGCAGCAGCGAATGCCATATACAAGGAGAATGAAAAACAGGATAGTGAGATTGATGAAATCTCCCGTAAAGAAGCCATAGGTTTCAGTGAGACTACACCTGCCGTATACAAGGCGCTGATAGACGGCAGGGCAGACATTATTTTTGCCGCTGCACCCTCTAAAGAGCAAATAAAAGAGGCTGCCAAAAAAGGAATCACATATACACTTACGCCCATTGGCAGAGAAGCTTTCGTGTTCATAGTCAATGAACAGAATCCTGTAACAAATCTGAGCGTTGAACAAATCCGCGGCATATACAGCGGCAAAATAAATGACTGGCAGGAAGTAGGCGGCGCGTCAGGAAAAATATTAGCGTTTCAGCGCAATGAAGGATCTGGCAGTCAGACAACCATGCAGCAGAATGTTATGGTCGGGACACAGATGCGCAAACCTCTTGAGACAGAATATAATAGCGGAATGGGAGGAATCATCCGCAGAACCGCCAATTACCGCAACTTAGATCATGCAATCGGCTATTCATTTCGTTTTTATGCTACAGTTATGTATTCGGTTCCAGGTATCCGTCTTATAGCAATTAATAACATTGAGCCTACAGTAGAAAACATCCGCAACGGCACATATCCTTTCACTGGCGACATTTATATGGTGACAGCGCGTCCGCTTTCCGAAAACGCAAAAAAGTTGCATGACTGGTTTCTTAGCGATGAAGGGCAGCAACTCATCGAAGATGTGGGCTATGTGTCTGTATATAAAAACTAGTCTATTGTAGATTTTTTGAAAAAAATCATGGTCATTCTGTTAATCTTATAAAAATCCCGGACAGTATCGTGGGAAATTATGGGGGCAGAGCATCAATAAATGCTACTGCTTTTGGATTTGTTTTTCTAAGTTCTTATACATGGCGTCTATCTCTATTTTGATTTTCGGTGAAAGCATGAGCATCAAATTATATAATTCTAAAAAATACATAAAATTAGAATGCGACAAGTAATCGAAGTCTATATTGCTTCTATCATTGATATATAAGAACATAGCAATACCTTCTGCGAATTCAAGATGTCCCGGGGTAACAGGCGGATAATGCAGAGATTTTTTTTTGTGTAATTTTTGAATTTCTTCATTTTTACCTAATTTTTGCAATGTCTCTATAACTTTAGTGTAAATTAAACCTGCGCCTATTTTAAATGCTATGTAATAATTGACTAATAAAACCTCTTTAGGAATAGATTCAATGTCATCATCCAAATTAAATGAAACCGGCTTAATCTCTAACATGACATCCATAAATATTGCAGCCAATTTATGTTGGTCCAATAATGCCTCTTGACCTTTAATGTGAGCAAAATCTTTGAACCAGGCTTTTTTAGAATAATATAATTTTTTAGTTGAAGTTAAAAGTGTTTTGTCACTGAATTTTTTTCTTATTTGATATTTATCTTTATTGTAGGATGATATTTTGTTAATTTCGTTTTTGATAACATTTAATATTACTTTCTTAAAGAAAATATTAAAATTTTTTTCTTCCAAAGGTTAAAAACTCCTGATTCTATCCTTTATAATTAAAATCATCTGTTATAACTGCTTTGATTGTTTCATCAATATCAGTTCCATCATTAGTTAATAACAAATGTCTATTTCTGTGAATCTTGATAGGATTTCTAAAAAGAAAAAATGGAAATAATAATACCGCAATGAGGGCTGCAACCGAGGCTATTGTAAAAAAAATATTCATCCTGTTAACTCCTTAACATGGTAATTTATAATGCAAACTTTGATAGTAAGTTTTAATTGCTTTGGAATTTGCATAAAACACAATTATCAAAACAAAAGTTGAAATTATTCCACATACTTTATAATAGTTATTTTCATAATTGGATACGTACATTCCTAATAAAATAGCACATGCTGCAGATAACAACATAAAAATAACAAGCTCTACTTCATTGCTTTTTTTCTTTAAAAAACTGGCGTATTGTCTTTCAAAAAACGCCATCAATGATGATGTAAAAATATGAGTTAGCAACCAAAAATTTATTGCCTTTATAAAAATTAATAATAATCCAGAGTGACAATAACTAGTTTGAAATAAATTCGATAAATCTACAATAGTTGCAATTATAGGGAAAACAGCCGAAACAATAAAAATAGCTCTTTGTTTGCGTTCAAATTCCCATTTTTTCATTATTTTTTTACACAGTACTTCTTACTTAGATATACTATGTTCACTAACTAAAAATATTATTAACAATATACTTTAAATATCGTTAAAGATTGTCAATCATTTTAATTGATTTCTCTCTTGACGTAACAAATCCTTCTAATGCCCCGTACCTTTCACAGCATTAACTATTGTCTGAATCGTCTGCTTTGCATCGCCAAAGACCATGGAAGCATTCTCATAGTAAAATAAACTATTATCAACTCCTGCGTAACCTGCACTCATTGAACGCTTACATATAAATACCTGCATGGATTTATGAACCTCAAGTATGGGCATACCATAAAGCGGAGATGACTTATTTGTGAGAGCATCAGGATTAACAATATCATTAGCTCCTATAATAAGCGCAACATCATATGTTGGAAATTCACTGTTCACTTCATCCATTTCAAGTACAACATCGTAGGGAATATCAGCTTCTGCAAGAAGTACATTCATGTGCCCGGGCATTCTTCCTGCAACAGGATGTATGGCAAATTTAACCTCTACGCCTTTATCCGACAGGGACTGCCAGAGATCCTTAACAGTATGCTGCGCCTGTGAAACTGCCATTCCATATCCGGGAACTATTATTACCTTAGACGAGTTCTCCATCATATATGCAACATCTTCAGGACCTGCGGACTTGTAGTTTTTATTCACCTGTGTAACATCACTGCCGTCGCTGCTCTCTCCGCCAAAGCCGCCGAGTATTACACTGATAAATGAACGGTTCATAGCCTTGCACATAATGTATGACAGAATAGCGCCGCTTGATCCTACCAGAGCGCCTGTAAGTATAAGTAGATTATTATTAAGAGTAAAACCCGTAGCAGACGCAGCCCATCCCGAATATGAGTTGAGCATTGATACTACAACCGGCATGTCTGCTCCGCCTATGGGAATTATCATTGTTACTCCGAGTATAAATGCTATACCTGTAAGTATAAGGAATGCCTGAATAGACTCTGCGTACATTGAAAAATAGATGCATAGCCCGATAATGCTGAGAATCATTATAAGATTAATGAGATGCTGTCCCGGGAATGTTATTGAATTGGAAGAGAATATGGGCAGCTTAAAAGTTCCTTTTAGTTTACCGAATGCAATAACAGAACCTGAAAATGTCAATGCACCTATTGCGCTGCCAAGGGACAGTTCAACAGCAGTGAGAGCGCTTATGTGTCCTAAATTAATATCTTTAAAGTATGTTCCTATTGCAATAAATACTGCTGCAAGACCAACAAGACTATGGAATGCCGCTACAAGCTCAGGCATTGAGGTCATCTCGATTTTTATAGCTATTATATATCCTATTGCGCCGCCTATCAACATAGCTATTATCCACCAATAGCTTGTTACGTCAGGTCGGATTGCAGTTGCTATTACGGCAATTGCCATACCTATCATTGCAAGGATATTTCCTGATACAGCGCTTTTTGGAGAGGCAAGACCTTTTAAGCCGAATATGAATAGTATAGATGCAATAAGGTATATGAGCGCGTAAATGTCATTGCTTAAGTTCATCTATCCCCCCTTACTTCTTTTTCTTAAACATGGAAAGCATTCTGGTTGTTACTGCAAATCCACCGAATATATTAACAGATGCCATTATTACGGCAAAGAATCCTATGATTTCAATTATATTTAATTCAGTACCGCAAACAGTTTCTACGTTTGGATTAGAGAATCCGCCGATTAATATTGCTCCTACAATTACAATAGCGCTGATGGCATTAGTAACAGCCATAAGCGGAGTATGAAGCGCAGGAGTAATCCCCCATATTACATGATAACCGACAAAACATGCAAGAACAAATACATAAAGTCCAAGCATTGGCGTAGACATATTAGAAATTATTTCCATAAAATTTTCTCCTATTTAATTCTTACAGCGCCATTGTATGTCATCATGGACGCTGAAATAATATCATCTTCAAAATTAAAATTTATACTCACATTACCCTCTTTATCTGATACTACGAAAAGAGCCAAGAGATTAATAATGTTATTCCCGTAAAATAGCGAGCTGTCTGCACCGACAAGCGAAGGATAATTAGCTATACCTACAATTGCTACTCCATGTTTTTTTACTATTTTCCCTTCTTCGGATAAAGGACAGTTCCCGCCTTGTGCTGCAGCCATGTCAACTATAACCGAACCTGTACGCATTTTTTTTACTGCATCCTCAGTGATTAAAACAGGCGCTTTTTTGCCCGGCACCAAAGCTGTTGTAATTACAATATCTGCTTTGGAAATTTTTTCCATGAGGAGTTCCTGCTGCCGCTTTTTACCTTCTTCGGATAATTCCTTTGCGTATCCGCCTTCGCCTGCGCCGGATTCTCCTACATCTATTTCTATAAATTTAGCGCCAAGTGAAAGTATCTGTTCTTTCACTTCAGGCCGTATATCAAATGCCTCAACATTTGCTCCGAGCCTGCGGGCTGTTGCTATTGCCTGAAGTCCCGCAACTCCTGCTCCAAGGACAATTAGTTTTGCAGCTTTAGCCATACCTGCTGATGTCATCATTACAGGGAAAAATCTTGGGTAGTTTGCCGCTGCTTCTAATACTGCTCTGTAACCTGCAATATTAGCCTGCGATGAAAGTACATCCATAGACTGCGCCCTTGATGTGCGCGGAATGAGTTCCATAGCAAAAACGTTTATTCCTGCGCTTGCAAGTTTATCGATAAGTCCGTCATTAAGATACGGTTCTATCATACATATCAGTATTGAATCTTTTTTAAAGAGCGCTATTTCCTCATCTGCGGGGCGTGTAATCTTTATCACAATATCGCAGGCGAAAGCGCTTTTTTTATCGGCAATCTCTGCGCCTGATTCGATAAAATCATTATCCGAAAATCCGGCATTTACGCCTGCATCGGATTCAACAGTGATTTTAAATCCTTTCTTAATCATTTTTTTTACAAAATCCGGAGTTCCGGCAACACGGAGTTCGCCATGACGTGTTTCTTTTGGTATTCCGATTTTCATAGTGGATTCCTTTTTTTAAAATGTCGATTAGTTAATATTTTAATAGCCGAACATGAGTTTAAACGTCAAGTTTTTTATGCAGGGCTGAAAGATTTATGTGAATAATTATTCAAGAAGATATTTTGGATTTGGGACTACCTCAAGTATATCGCTTTCACATAAGACTATTTTTATCCCATTATGAGTAAACTTGTACTTTTTTTTGTTTTTTTCCAAAGAGATGTCGCCTGTGCGGGTCTGTTCTATCATCCATTCATAGAAGTATCTTTTACCCATGATTATATATTCTGCCGGGGTTTTGGTTTTATTAAGTTCTGTGATCATTTTGTCGATATAAGTTGTTGGTTTCATATGGTATTATCCGTTATTTTTTGGGGAGTGCTCTCCGATTGTTTGGGAGAGCACTCCCATTTGTTTTCTTAGCTATAATCTATTCATCTGGTGTAATCAGATATTATGAACCAGAGTTTTCATCATCAAATTCACTATCATCACTGTCATCATTGCCATCATCATCGCCATCGTCATCGTCACTTACGACAGTAGTATCGTTTATACTCTCACTTGTAATCCGCTTAGTCTCTGTTATTATATCAGATGCGCCGTTATATATTTCGTCTGAGATTTTTGCCATATTGTGTACATCTATTACCATTCCATCAAGGACAACTATTATTTCTTCAAGCGTTTTAAATGATGATTCAAATCCAATTCTCTGCTCTTCTGCTGCTGCAGTAACTTTTTTTGCTAATGTGATATTATTTTTCATCTGGTCTATTATGATTTTAGTAAATCGATCTTCAATCAGTAGACTCTCATGAAGTATTTGTATTTTATTAGCGTTTTGATTCATTTGCGAGATCATATCACGCATCATATGGGCTGTTTTTTGAATTACGGCAGATCCATCCACAGTGCTTTTTGAACTGCTTGAGATAACGCTGTTTATCTCTTTTATACTTTCCTGTGTTTGAAATGCCAACTTGCCGATCTCATCTGCAACAACGGCAAATCCTCTGCCTGTTTCACCTGCGCGAGCCGCCTCAATTGAAGCATTAAGCGAGAGAAGGTTTATTCTGTCTGCAATATCTACAATCAGTTCAACAATCTGTCCGATCCTGCTGCTCTGATCCTTTATAGCATAAACGGTTTTTTCAACATCCATTAGATGTTCATTCGCTGTTGTGCTCTGATCTGCTACTGATTTTATACCATTATATGTTTCATCAAGATTCTGCTTTGTCTCTACCCGGATACCTCTAAATTCATCTACAATAAATTCCACATGAACATTACCATCAACCAATTGTGTTGCAGATTCAAGCGCTATCTGATCTGCAGAACTGGAAATCTCTTCCATAGTTGCAGACATTTCAGAGAATCTTGCAGCCTGTGATTCCATATTTGAATTAAAAGTATTTAACAGAGTATGTTGAGAGTCAATTTTTTGATAAAGAATATCTATTTTTTCTTTAATTATTTCAGCAGTCGTATTCTGGGTTTCAGCCTGATATGCAATTTGATTGTATTGTCTGGAAGCTCTAAGATCATAGTCAATAACGTCAGAGATGTTTCTATATATTACTGTAATGATAATTGCCATGGATATTATGAATGAAACTTCACGCAAGATAATTAAACCTGACATTACAGGTATACCATTTTGATGGCTAAGTAAATGAAACTCAGCGCCATTCAGGTAAGCAATATATAGAAAAAGAATCCAATTGGAAATAGCAAATATGCCAAAAAATTTATAAAGCCCGGGTTTATAAAAGAGATAGAGCAAAACCGCATAAGCTATTAAAGCGCCTGTAGTGTTTACGGATCCTGATGCAAATGTCCATCCATCCAAAAAAGCGTGATTATATCTAATGGCAAGAGGTGCCATACTAGTGGTAAAACCAAGAATCCATGGGAGAATTGTAACTTCTAATACTTTTCTTTTCTTGACATATACTATTATTGCAAGGATCATATTAATTGAGTTAATAACAATATTTGCAAGTATAGGTTTTAATCCGGCATTTCCAATATATTGAAGTATAGTTGAAGTAATGAATATAGTGGAAAGTCCTATTATATAATAAAATGCTCCTTTTATTTCGAGCCGTTGTCTCGGAGTATATTTCATAAATATTTTCCTTATTTGCAATTTATCTTATTTGCAATTTATCTTATTTGCAATTTATCTTATTTGCAATTTATCTTATTTGCAATTTATCTTATTTGCAATTTATCTTATTTGCAATTTATCTTATTTGCAATTTATT
>Ga0099364_10015121_pt1 | contig 10199 bp, 8 predicted proteins | sample TergutTh196P3_FD_73070 | JGI IMG/M metagenome (GOLD analysis project Ga0099364, IMG submission 73070) | Microcerotermes parvus P3 segment gut microbial communities from Pointe-Noire, Republic of the Congo - Th196 P3 | ecosystem: Host-associated > Arthropoda: Insects > Digestive system > Gut ...
GCAGTTCTAATGCCTTGGGCGCAATTTCTGTTAAAAGAAGATGCCCCAAATAAAGAAAAGCTATTGAGAGATAAGAAAGAGCAGAGTGCAAGCACAGTATAAGAGTATTACCTACATCCGGGCATACGTCGCATAACAAGCAGCTTAGCGAAATGTCGGTCGGAGTGGAAACATAAAGTTTTCTGCTCCCCTTGACCGTTGGTGATAGTTTAAGATATGATGCGCCCAATCCGCCACTTCGCCAAGCTGCTGGACGTTATACGAAATGAAAATCTTGAATGATTGAAATGGTCGCCCCGCATCCATGCGGGGCGGGGGCGTTGCAAATTACATGTTTGCTCAAAGTTACTATACTGATACTTGACATTACGGATAAAAGTTGTTATGTGGGCAGGAGGACTTTAAGGTGGCCAACTTTGTCAAGACAATTTTTTCGGGGTATAAAAGGTGCAGGTGCAACTCCTTTCATGTAAGTTTTATCTTTTCGGCGTTAGCCGGTGTTAACGGCTACGGCGTTTCATTGGTTTATAGCAGGGGTTGATGTGGTAGGCTGCGCGCAGCGCCGGCAGGCTTCTTGCCCCCCGTCTTTTGGGGGGCGGGAGCCTGCCGTTGGCCTGCGGTTCCACAACAACGGGTTCCTGCTGTCAATCATTTAATTACCTATCAGCCGCTAACGCAAGAAACCGTCGCAATACACTGATTCCGGAGTCTTATAGTTAAGAGACTGATGCCCCCTGCGAGTGTTGTATTTCACAAAGAATTCATCAAGGCCGCGGCGCAGCTCCCTGGGCGTAGAGTAGTCCTTGATATAGATATCTTCGTACTTTACGGTCCGCCAAAGCCGTTCGGTGAAGATGTTGTCCATGCACCGCCCCCGGCCGTCCATGCTTATTTTTACCTCCGCGTCTAAAAGCATGTTGATATAACCATTCCCGGTGAATTGACTGCCTTGGTCACTGTTTGCGATGTGCGGGACAGCGGTTTTAAGGGCGGCTTTCAAAGCCGACAACACAAAAGATTCCTCCAGCGTATCGGACAATTCCCATGAAACTACATAACGGGAATACCAGTCAAGGAATACCGCCAGATACATGAACCCGCCTTGCATACGGATATATGTTATGTCCGTACCCCATATGTGGTTCGGGTAGGAAGCCTTGATGTTTCGCAGCAAATACGGGTATATCTTGTGCTGCGATTGCGCGCGGGACGTGTCGGGTTTTTGGTAAATCGCCGCCAACCCGAGCGTCAACATATATTCCGCCACCGTTGGGCGGCTGATTGAATACCCCCTTTTGATCAGCTCGGCCCGAATCCGCCTTGCCCCATAAACGGGGTCTTCGGTGAAAATTTCATCAATGGCATTCAATATCGCCAACTTTGACGGATTGACGGGGCGAGCCTTATAGTACAGGCTTGTCCGGTTAAGCGACAGCGCTTCGCATTGTTTTGCTATGCTGAAGTCTCCGCTATAATCAAGCATCGCAAGCCTTTGCGCCCGGCTAAATGTCGATGCCAGATTTTTTTTTAAGCCAGTTGAGCTTTGTGGTTAGTTCACCTATTTGCGCATACAGGTCTTTTGTGAGTTCCTCCTGCTCACTTGCGAGCTTGTCTCGCTTGCGCCTGTCTGCCAATAATTCGGGAAGGCCCCCAAGCACTGTGTTTCGCCATTTGCCTACCAAGTTGGGGTGGATTCCATATCCGGCTGCCAGTTGGCTTACCGTAAACTCCTCCCGGAGTAGTTCCAAGACTACCTTTGCTTTGAATTCGGCTGTGTAATTTTTCTTCATAATTCATTTTACCATACACCTATCTCTTTTTTTGAAAATTGTCAAGCACAATTTTCAATTTTATTAAATTTACTTTAAACTTCAAAACCCCATATCAAAATGAGATATAGTAGTGTCGTCAAGGGTAGGGTTGAGATTTTTCTGTGCGTTCTTTGCTCAGAAAAATACTACCCGACCTTGACGATGCGGGGCTTATCGAAAAGATAATAGAAGGTGGCTTTTCGGCGCTTTTTCCGAAAAGCCCCTTTTAACCTCTTCTTTTTTCTTTTTCTTCTAACTTTATTTACACATGTATAGCCGTGTGCCGCTTGCGGTGTTTTAGGGGTTCGCCCACCATCCGGTTTTTATATGCTGGTACCGTCAACAGTCGGGTTATATGTCCGTCATAGCGGGGAAAGTACGCCCCTGCTCGTTAGATGCTTGACCCTGCATCGGGTTTGTTTTGAATTTGGATACGGGCATAGCCTTAGTTTTTAGCTGAACTTACCACAAGACTGACCCTATCATGCCTCGCTGCGTATGCCGCCTTTCGGCATCGCTAACATTCCTTCGTGCCGTCTTTATGATAAAAGCAAGGGGCAGCTGTATAGCTTTTTTACTGCCTCATTTAAGGGCTTATGGAGTAATCCTCCTTGCCCCTTGCCTTATAAGCGGAAAATTATGGTTAAGCCGCGGCTTTCAGAATCATCTCACGCCTAACCATTCCCAGCGCAAGCGCCGGATCGTACAGCGCCTGTTTCTTCAACAGGCTATATATCACCGTGATGATTTTCTTTGAAATCACCACAAGGGATTGTTTTTTCTTCAACGGGTTTTTGTCCCGCGAAGTCAAATATTTGTGCAGGGCTTTCATTTCCGGGTTTTGCCCAACCATCACAAACGCCATCTTGTACAACAAGCTCCTTAACTGGCTCCGGCCACGCTTAGATATGCTTGTGCCGCTTTTGCTTTTGCCCGAGGAATCCTCCACAAGGTTGTAGCCGGCATAGTTGGCTATCTGCCTTGCGTTGTCAAAGCGCAACGGGTCCCCAACTTCACCCAGGAAACTGGCCGCAGTCACTATGCCAACCCCTTTGATGCTTAACAATGATTCCGAATAGCCGGTTTCTTGCAGCCTTTGTTCCATGAATGACTCAATCACCGCAAGTTGGGCCTCTATCAATTCCAACTCGCATAATAAATGGCAAAGACGGATTTTTGCCGATTCCATGCCATAGGTTACGCCTACGGACACTTTTGCGGCTTCCAATAATTCACGCGCTTTCTTCGCTCCAACGCTTTTTTTGACCGCTTCTTTTATCGCTGCGAGAACCCCTTCTGCGCCAAGCGTCATTACCATTGACGGAAACGGGCACTTCTTTAACACTTGCCTGGCCGATTTCCCTGTCAGCGGATTGCCGAATACTTCGAATATTTCAGGGAAGTATTCGTCCATGATGGCTATGATGTTGTTTTTTACCGCGTTGTTCCTTTTCATGACATTTACCCGCGCATTGGCCATACCCCGCAATTCCGCGTATACGTCTTCGGGAAGGTATGGGTCGAAATATCTCCCGTCCTTCACCAACCGCGCTATTACCAACGATTCTTTCTTGTCGCTGGCGGTTTGGCTGTTGTCGTCCAGTTCTTTCGATTTCTTCGTATGGTGCGGGTTTACACCCACTACTCGATAACCGGCTTTCATTAAATAATGCGCCAGCGTTTTCCAATAATGACCCGTGGGTTCCATTCCGATTACCACGTTGTTGTACGCTGTCCGTAATATTTTGCTATTGCGAAGCTGTTCTATTTTCGCTATAATCTTTTCAAACCCTGCTCGGTTATTGCTAAACGACATCGCTTTGCCGATTTCTATTCCTCTGTAGTCGGCAAAACTTGCCCATTGTACTTTCTTCGCTATGTCAATTCCTACTACCAGTGTGGTTGCCGTTATTGCTTCGATCCGTTCGGTTTGTTTCCTGTTCATTGTTGAATCTCCCCTTTTTCGATTTATGTGCCTTGTCTGATAGCACACATGAATCTTAACCGGGGATTTTCTTTTTTCAACCCCTTTTTTCATTCATTACAGGAATGCTTTTATAAGGCGTTTTTTTTGTCCGAATTTCTTTGGCCATTATACTTAAATGAACCTAAACAGTGAAATTACCGAGCTTCTTAATAAAAGAGGTTGTAATATTATAGGTTTCGCCAATTTATGTAACCTTCCGCAAGAATCTCGACAGGGGTTTGATTATGGCATATTAATCGCATTGTCGTTTTCTAAAGAAGCGATGTTAGAAAATAAAATTGGTCTACCTCAGAGATACTCCGATGAACATGACCCGATGACTAAAAGGTTGGGTGAGCTAAAAAAGCTGATTAAGGATTTCCTTATCGGCAAAGGATATGATGTCTGCATTGATACCCCTGCTTCAATAGTGGACCGCGATTTATTATGCTCGCCATTGCCACTAAAAACAGTAGGGACATTGGCGGGGATTGGGTGGATAGGGAAAAACGCAATGTTAGTAACGAACGAAGTCGGTACAGCATTACGCATGACTGCTCTGCTCACAAACGCACCTATTGAATGTGGAATACCTATTACCAAATCAAAATGTCCTCTAGACTGTACTATCTGCGCTGATGTTTGCCCCGGCAATGCTCCCCTCGGAGGTATTTGGGAAACTGGAGTAGATAGAGATTCGTTTTTCGATGCTTATGCCTGTCAAACCGCTGGTTGTTCTCGTGCAAAGGAATTATTGGGCATTGACGATGAAACACGGTGTGGGCTTTGTATTTCAAATTGTCGTTTCACGAAAAAAGGGTTGGGATATGAATAAAACCAAGCACATTGATCTTCTGAAAAAACAATAAAATAATGAATGAAGCGTGTGTGTGCGCCCGCCGTCCGTGGCGGGCGCGGTGGAATAGATTTTCACTTCGTATAACAGGCAGCTTAGCGAAATGGCGGTCGATGTGTAGACCGGAAGCTTTCTTCTCCCCTTGACCGTTGGTGATAGCTCAAGCTATGTCGCACCCCATCCGCCACTTCGCCAAGCTGCTGGACGTTATGTGACATTCACCCTACTGCGGTGGTATCTTGACAGAAATTAACAAGGTGTATGGAGGAGAGTTATGCAATTAGTTAAACGTTTAGTTTTATGGACATTGGTTTTGAGCCCGTTGTTATTAACCCTAATCATGCTCCCGACTTTTTCAGATGAAGTTCCTATGCAATTTGATTTCAACAATGAAGTAGCAAGATATGGAAGCAGATACGAAATGTTAACTGCACCGGGGTTAAACATCGCAGTAGTGCTGCTATTTCTTGGAATAGGCCATTTGATAGTAAAAAAAGGCGTGGAAAATGGAGCGACCGGTGCATTATTCTTATACCTGTTTAGCTTGGCGATTACGATAATGCTTGGCATTTTACATTTATCGCATATATATGCGGGGAACGTGATTACGCAGAACCCAGCACAAGAAATCGACACGATGAGAGCTATATATGTCATCCTTGGCGGCATTTATGTATTACTCGGCATACTGCTCCCTGTGTGCAAGAGAAACTATTTGTTTGGATTTAGAACAAAACAGACTTTATCATGTGAAGAAACTTGGGTAAAAACGCACAGACATGGCGGCATAGCGATGATGATTTACGGAATATTGGCATTACTGTTTTCACTGTTTATTTCTAACTGGATAATTGGTATAATCATCTCAGCCACGGGAGCCTCCGTCATGGTATACCTGATATTGCTATATTCGTATAATGTTTACAAGAAAGCACAACTGATTAAAACACATGATGCCACCTAAAAATAGCATGATGTTTTCAGTCCGGGTAAACGTCACATAACAAGCAGTTTTGCGCAATGTCGGTTGGAGTGGATACACATGGTCTTTTGCGACCTTTGACCGCTTATGATAGCCCAGGTTGCGCCGCCTTCAATCCGCCACTGCGCAAAGCTGCCGGGCGTTATGCGCAATTACCACTTGTGCGGTGCGAGTTTATTGACAAAACATGTGGTCGGAATTGAATACAGAAAAAACTAGCCGAAAAGAGGGTGATACCCTAGTTAAAAGCGGCTATGTGCCGTCCACACATTAGGCGGGATTACGCAGGGGGAATGGTTTGATATGAAACTAAAGGAATTTGATTTGGACATGCCGTATATCAGAGATGAAGAATACATAGCGCTGCTTATGAAAGAAACCGATTGTGACCGAAGGGAAGCGTTTAATAAGTACTGGATTGACGTTGGCTCATGGAAAAGAAGAAAATTCAATGTTGAGACTAGATGTGTTACATCATTTTTTGAGAGAATCTTTGAGCGAATTGATACAAAGGATTGTTGGAAGATTCTTGTTGAATGCATAGATGGTGAGTGCAAAACCTCAGTAAATAATCTGTTAGGTGTCTATTCTGTCCAAGTTGAAAATGATTATGATTATTTTGAAAATCTTGAAGATGAATTGAGCAAGAAGAAGTTGGCCTTAGAATTATTAATGACAGGGATTCAAAAAGTTGCTGCAAGTCAAAATTGGGACATGGAGCCATTTGAATGCGCATATAATAAGATATTGGAAGCAGAGTATAGAAATGAATGGGTTTGGAAAAAACCCGTTAGCAGTCCCGACAGAAAGCATCGGGCGTACATTTTTCTGTATCACGAACTAAAGCAAATTGATTTATTTCTTATCATCACTGATAAGAGTGGGAAAGAAATCCATAGAGAGAAAATACTAACAGAAATACCGGATGAGTGGGAATATGCAAGGCATTTGGGAGCAATAAAATGGCATGATAACAGAAAAGTTGCACTGATTAACAAACAAAGAGATAATGAATGGATAGCGGAATTTTGACAGCATGTGATACCCTGCCTAAAGGTTGCTAAGCGTTGCCTACAAATTTCGGCGGGTCTGTGACAAATTTGTGCTTTCTGTCGCTACAAGTCAGAAATTTTATGTGATTGTCCTGCCGCCACAAGTCAGCGCATCAAAGAATTACGAAAAAATGGCAATATTATCTTTTGTCATGTAGTGGTGCAACACGGTCGTGGAAACTGCGCATAACAAGCGGTTTAGCGAAATGGCGGTCGGTGTGGAAACCGGTAGTCTTCTGCTCCCTATGACACTTTGTGATAGTTCAGGTCACGCCGCACCCAATCCGCCACTTCGCCAAGCCGCCGGGCGTTACGTGCCATTACCCCTAGTGCGGTGCGAGTGTGTTGACAAGACCTTAAAGACGGAATCATTGTAATAGATTATTTATATTATTAGGATGTGTAAAACTTGAAATACACCTCAGTCAATGAATTGAGCAATTTCGATTACCATGACGCAGAACTGAGTAGCATTATCTTTCAAGATTGCTGCCTTAGATGGGAAGTATCTAATATCAATGCCACAACAGCAAATAGCCAAAATGATTTTGGTGTTGATATGTGTATTGGCAATGCAACAATGGTGTTTAACGACGTCACGATTGAGGGTATTGTTTTTGGAGCATACACTAGCACACAAAATGGAATTATTACGGAATATCCATCAGTAGCAGTTAAGTCTGAAGAACATTTAGACGCACTTAAAAGCATTATTGATGAAGATAGCTATATCTATGCCTTAGAAGAATTAGTCGCTATTGATGCCAACCGATATAAAGCTCGTTTTCATATAGGCTTTAATACCTACCTATCTTTTATATTTACAGAATCGATCATAAGTTGGAAGGAATTTATCGGAAAAGCATGGTATGAGCACGATAAATGGAAAAAGCAATAACCATACCAGATAAGAGCATTAACTAGAAAAATGCACATGGCAAACTGAATTGTAAGTGTTCATTTGCATAAAGGCGGCTATGCGCCGCCTACGAACCCAGTCGAGTTTTATGCCATTTTGGAGCGCAACACAGTCGGGGCAACGGCACGTAACAAGCGGTTTAGCGAAATGGCGGTCGGCGTGGAACCCAGTAGTCTTCTGCGCCCTTTAACCTCATGTGATAGCTCGGGTTAATGCGCCCCCCATCCGCCACTTCGCCAAGCCGCCGGGCGTTATATGATATGCTCCAGGCCGACTCTGCCTAGAGGGTAGCGTGTCGCGGCCGCAATGCCGGCGCGTTGCTGATATGCGGACAAGACGGGCGGAACCGACTGCCGAGCGTTTGTTCATGGGATCTGCCGTCTATAGCAGCCGCAATGTCGGCGCGTCGCTGATATGCGGATAAGGCGGGCGGAACCAACTGCCGAGCGTTTGTTCATGGGGTCTGCCGTCTATAGCAGCCGCATTGCTGGGAGCGCTACTGAAGAGAGCCAATCTTCCTTCCGCACATCATATAACAGGCATCTTAGCGAAATGGCGGTTTGTGTGTAAACCACAGGTCATCAGCACCCTTAACCGTTTGCGGTAGTTCGGGCAGCGGCGCACCCAGTCCGCCACTTCGCCAAGTTGCCGGGCGTTAGATGAAATGCTCGTTGCAGGTTCGTTTTGGAAACTGCGGGCGAAAAGAGTGTGCGTTTTTTGTGGGTGCGGGTGGTTTCCCGACGTTTTTCTCTTTGGCAAAAAGGGAATATTCAGCAGAAAGCTATTCACCTCCTAACAGGCATGAGAAAAGCCTGCCCCGCTATTCATGGAACTACCGCCTAAACCCATTTTTAAGCAAAGCAGAGAAGCCGACCGGGCCGCAAGCGACTAGGCTTGCAGACGAAATTAGAAAGTGGAGTTATTAGCAAGCTGTAGGAAAAGAGCCTGTCCCGCTGCTGGGGGGAGCTACCGCCAAGCTGGATGTTCGAGCAAAGCAGAGAAGGCAATCGAGCCGCAAGCACTAGGCTTGCAGACGAAATTAGAAAGTGAAGTTATTAGCAAGCTGTAGGAAAGAGCCTGTCCCGCTGCTGGAGGGAGCTACCGCCAAGCTGGATGTTCGAGCGAAGCAGAGAATCTATCCGAGCCGTAAGCGACCAGACTTGCGGACGCAATCAGAAAGCGGAGTCTAGGCAAGCCGTCAGACGGAGCCTGCCTCGTTTGTTCGGGGAGCTACCGCCTAAATCAAACGTTGTGCGAAACCCGTTGACTTGAAGGTAGGTCAACGATATAATTTTTGTAGGCCGTAAGCGCTATCAAAGAGAAAGCAGCCTTGACCGCACTTCATCTAACAAGCATCTTAGCGAAATGGCGGTCGGAGTGGAAATCAAAAGTCTTCTGCGCCATTTGACCACTTGTGATAGTTCAGGTTGCAGCGCGCCCAGTCCGCCACTTCGCCAAGTTGCCGGGCGTTATGTGACATTCACCCTACTGCGGTGCGAGTTTTTACAATCTTTATAAGTGGAGCATAGATTCATGGTAAAGCAGATTATTTATACTGGAGGTCAAAATGGACATAGACACAGCTATATTCACTCGCAGGAGTATACGAAAATACACTGCATCTGAAATCAGTGACGAAGACCTAAAGACAATACTAAGAGCGGGGTTTCATGCACCGACTGCAGGAAATAAAAGACCTATTCATTTTATCGTAGTTAAAGACAGAGGATTATTAAAGGTATTATCGGAGGCAAAGCAAGAAGCAGAAATGATAAGCAAAGCTGATTTAGCGATTGTCGTTTGTGGCGACAAGGAAATCCAATGGTATAATGACTTTTTACATGAGGATTGCGCAGCTTCAATTCAAAATATACTTCTTTATATTCACGGGTTAGGTCTTGGCGCTGTATGGTGTGGTGTTCCTGTAATACTGTCTGACTGCTATAAAACTTATATTGATAATCTACGTCTGCCAGAAAATATTGTTCCCGTAGCAACTATCGCTATAGGAGGCATTGGTGAGGAAAAACCCTATATAGATAGATATGAAGAAATAAAAGTGCATTATGACCGTTGGTAGACCATAAGCATAATGTGAAAACAGATGGATTCAATCCGGGTAAACGTCACATAACAAGCGGCTTAGCGAAATGGCGGTAGGGGTGGAAACCGAAACCCGGTTGCACCCTTTTACCGCTTATGATATTCTAAGGTGTTGCGCCCCCCATCCGCCACGTCGCCAAGCCGCCGGACGTTATGCGACATAAAATCTGGAGTGATTGAAATAATCGCCCCGCATCCATGCGGGACGAGGACGACGATACTTTTAATATTGTGCAAATGTGAAAACCTAACCGCAATACTAAAGATAATGAATATAATGAACGAGGAGAAGAACAATGAATATTATAACCGTGACGAAAGACAATTTGGAGCAAGAACACATCTGTTGTGCTATTTCAAATAACAAGGACATTCAAGTGTCCTCAAAAAAATCGTGGCTCATGGAACGCTTTGATGATGGTCTTGTTTTTAAAAAAGGCGATGTGCGAGGTAAATGCTTTATTGAGTATATACCAGCGGAAAAGGCGTGGTGTCCAATCGAAGCGGAAG
>Ga0099364_10015122_pt1 | contig 10199 bp, 7 predicted proteins | sample TergutTh196P3_FD_73070 | JGI IMG/M metagenome (GOLD analysis project Ga0099364, IMG submission 73070) | Microcerotermes parvus P3 segment gut microbial communities from Pointe-Noire, Republic of the Congo - Th196 P3 | ecosystem: Host-associated > Arthropoda: Insects > Digestive system > Gut ...
ATGATATACTAAAGGAGTATTTGAAAAAACACGCTAGCGAGGTATATAATATGCTAACAACCGAATGGAATTGGGACGATGCCAAAGAAGTCTGGCAAAGAGAAGCTCGGGATGATGGCAGACAAGAAGGTAGGGAAGAAAACTCCAAACAGATTGCACGGAATTTATTAGCAGAAGGTACTACTGTCGAATTTATTCACAAAATCACCGGGCTTTCAACTGAAACTATACAGAGCTTGTAACAAGTAGGGGTCACGACTGACGCTGATTTACACTGATTATGATGGGTGTTGTTTGATATTGCCATTATCAATAGCTATTTTATTTTGCTTCTGGATCTGGAGAGCAGACGAATGTCTGCGGTAAAATAATTTCCTTTCCAGCAGCGAACGAAGTGAGCCATTTTCACGGATTAAGATTCATCAGTGTTAATCTGTGTTAAATGGTAACCACGCTTGTTTTGACGGTTACTCTCACTCTCTGCGGTAGAAGGGGTTGTTTTGATGGTTATGTTAATTCACGATGGTATTACCGATTTTTACAATAATATTCTCATGATCTCTAGGGTACATTGTTTTGATTAACATAGAATACGGAATAACATACTGCTTTCTCAAACCATATTTGGAAGGGATTAATTCTTCTTCTCTATTCTTGACTAACTGGAAACCTCTACTTGTTCGTAGAAGTGTCTTGGTTTCCTGGTTGCACAAGTGAGTGGTCATGCTTATATAAAGATCACTCTTGTTCTCCAACTTCAGGTAGTTATCAACAAAATATAATATAAGTCTAATAGAAGGGAGAAGCTGTAGCCTTGATTCCTTGAGAGAATTCATAAATACACCAACATCACCAATGGTAGTTAATTTATCTCCTTTGAGTTTTATTTTTCTTTTAATAGTGTCAAAAACGATACATCCTATTAGGCAATTTTCATACTCAATACCCATTCTGAAGGTATCTCGCAATGATATACGGTTAATTTGTGCTTCTTCTATGTATCTTTTGACTCCATTTTCTGTAAAAGACATTCTATTTTCATTCATAGGACCATAAGGAGAGAATAGGTCTTCATTACAAAATTCACTAAGTTTTTTTCTTATTTCAGAATCTCCATATAAAGAAGAATATTCATCTAAAATACGAAAGACTTTGAAAAGGTAGTTCAAACGAGTCTTGTTCATGTTTTTTTCAATTTCCCTCCTGTTTTCTTGGTATGCTCTATACAGCCTTAAAGTAGAGAATTCTGCATAATCCCTAACAATTTTTAAAAGAGCCTTTTTATCGTCCAATTGTAATTCTCGTAACTTGAGCAAGCCTGATGTAATCTCAATGTCTCTTAAATCCCTACACATAAAATACCTCCATATTGTTTCACGCTTATCAACACATAAAATTGGTGACTTTTCCCTGACACCATTTTTATATACCTATCCTCTTTTGTTATAATGCAAGAGAGTTCTGGAATTTCGTAAGAAAAATCGATAGTTTTTCCATTTTTAATTTACCAATTGAAACAACTTCACCTCTACTGGTTAGTATTTTTTTATTAAACATTTTCTTTATCATAATAAACATTCCATATTCAATTCACGACCTTTAACTCGATCTATTGGCGTAGCAGGATCAGTAAAATCAGATTTCTCTATTTCTTTAATACAATTATCATAATATTTACAAAGTGTCTTACTTTGTTCAGAATAATGTGTTTTGGGACTTTTATCATAATATCCGAACATATTTATATATTGTTTTATATAATTAATTATTCTTTCATTAGCATCTTTCTTTAGGTTATTATCTAATAAATTCATTACATATCTGCGATAGACATCTAAGTAGTCAATATGAGAATGTATTACACGCTCTATATGAAACATTGATTTGATTTCATTATTTTGCACATTTCTTATATGATATGAAAAGTTAGATTCAAGAAACGAATTATCATTACAACCTAATTTTCCGACAAAATTTGTTTCGTAAAAATTTTTTAATTTTACATTACAATCCTTAACATAATCTATCGTGCTTTGAATTATTGGATCAAACATAAAATTTATTCCATCAAATTTAGCATTTTCTTTATCAAATAATGATATTGATACATCAAAATTATTATTGCTTTTATTCATTCGGCAGGAATAATATTCAAAATGAGTAAGAATATTATCTAGAAAATAAGTTCCTGCTGAAGTTATCTTGATAGTACTATTTAAATCAATATAATCAAATAGAATATCATCATTAATATTTCGACCTTGAAAATTTTCAAGCCCGCTCAACTTGTCAAATGTTATAAGATGATTCCAAAACGGTTCTTTTCTTAGCGAAAACAAATACCAAATGGCTTTTATGACCATTTTCTCCTCGAATAATTTACCAAAATCATTTAGTATATCCTTAATAGAAATTAATATATTATTTTCATTTTTATTATTATTAAGATAAACCAGGATTAATCTTGAAATATTGATAGATGATGGTGTCGGAGAACCAAACAGGATACTATTATCTATAAACAATAAATTATCAAAATACTTATTTTCAAAGAAAAAATTACATAAAATACGAATAAAAAAGCCATTAGAGCCTACTGATGTGTTAACAGGATAACTTTCCTTGATAGCAAAATAATTTTCACTTAAATTATTTATCTCCTTAATAAACTGAAGCAATACATCAATACTTTTCCTATAATCATCATTAAAAAGACTAAAAAAACTATCCTTAATGAATTTATCTGCAACCAATTTCTGTAAACCACTAATTAATTGAATTTTGTTAGGGTCATTATTATTTTTCACTGCATAATCTAATCGTCGAGATATTATTACATCTTTTGGTATAACAGTTGAAAAATTGTATTCTTCGGGATACTGTGTGTAATCTCTATCGGAATAATGCTCTATAATCATTGCTAATGTAGTCTCTCTTAAATTGAATATAAAAGTATAATCATGGGCTGGATTACTATCAAATCCTAATGGAATATAATTAATATTATAAAATAGATTTATACATTTATTACGAGCGGCAGAATATTCTTTAAATAAATCAGACAAAGGGGTATATTCCACTAGAGCATCTAAATTATCAATAAAATTATGAATGTTTTTTCTTTCCGTTTATTATTCACAAGACGATAGGCAATGTCCCAAAGGATTATAATACTGAATAAGTCAGCAATTTTCGGACATTTTTCTTTTAACTTTTTTTTCAAAGTATTCTTAAAAATGTTTTTATCTTGATTAATTATAGATACATTCTTTTTCAAAAAACTAAGAAAATGAAAAAATGCAGCGTGTTGATCAAATTTATAGCTAAGGTATTTATGATATTTATCATCATCATAAAATTCTTTCAACAATCTATTCGTAATTTTTTTATTGCTAATTATATCATCTGTTATGTTGTTACTTATATATTGAATTAAAGGACCACGTGTCAAGAGTTCTGTATCAACATCTATCCCGAAGTCAATCATATGGCTACAAAACGTTAACTTTTTCTGCAAATAATAAGCAAATGTTGTCTTCCCACAACCTTTATATCCATTGATAATTATTGTTTGAATTTTTTCATTTATATTTGTCTTTATTTTTTCAAATATTTCTATTGCTTCAGAGGAATCAACATGAAAATGTTCATAGAATATTTGTTCTAATTTTTCTTTATACTCCAATGGTATGATATCATGAGAAAATTTCAACACATTTCTTAAATCATCAAGATAATTATTCATATGCTTCTCCTTATAAAAAACATAATAAAGTCAGACAAAATGGCTGTTAACCAAAAGTGACTTCATATTCTTACCATTCCCCGCATCATTAAATAACGGGAAATCTTCCGATGATTGGCACCGGGGATAGTCATTTGCTCCCCGTGCATCCCTCAATAACCCCAACTCCTCACTCCGTACAGGCATGTAACTCGCCCTGTTCTGAGCCTACAAACTAGGGCGCAGGACACGAAAACCGAGGTAGTTGCCCCGGTTGTACGGATCGTTGTCGTTCCGGAGCGCAGACTGCAAGTCTATGACGTAGTAGTTCCAGCCCCCGCCGCGAACCACGCGGTAAGACCCCGAAGACGCGCCTACGGGATCAGTTTGATCTCCGCTAGGATAACTTGCATACCAATCCCAACACCATTCCCATACGTTTCCGCTCATGTCATATAACCCAAAATTATTTGGCAGTTTTTTTCCTACTTCATGTGTTCTTGAATTTGAATTATTCCAATACCATGCGTATTGTCCTACTGTCGCAGCATCTGTTTGATTGCCCCAGTAATAATCTGTTGTCGTTCCTGCTCTGCACGCGTATTCCCACTGCGCTTCTGTCGGCAATCTATAGCCAGTCGAACCGGATACGATTGTGACTGCATTCCATGTACTGTTGCTACTAGTCGGGACAGCACCCCATACCTCAGGATTAGTACTGCCGTTTATGCTATACGCTGGACTCAAGCCTTCTAATATACTTAATCTATTGCAGAATACTATCGCATCATACCAGCTTACTCTCTCCACTGGTCGCCTGCCCTGTACTTCTCCAGTAGCAGGGCTTGATGAAAAATAACTGGGATTGCTTCCCATAACAGCCTGATATTGCTCCTGCGTTACCTGATACTTGCTCATGTTAAAGCCGGTTAGCGTTACCGTGGAACTGCCTCTTTGGAAATTGCCACTGGGTATCAATACCATTTCTGGAACGGACAGAATCAACACTATCTTTTGCCCAGACTCAATACCGTTTCTGGTAATAGCAATAGTAGCATTACCGTTTGAGTTCATGGTAAAGCCTGAAATGGTTCTGGTTGTCCCACTACCTGACAACATAGCGCTTCCCTTAGTAATGCTGCCGCCAAGGGTGATGTCAGCAATCGTTAAACCTACGGGGTCAGCACTGAAATTTAAGATGATCTGCGTGGTTGTTGCCGTGGCTGTGTAGGTGGTGAGGATTTCAACTCCACCAGAAGCGGTAATTGTGAAAGAACCCAATAACTGATTTATGTTGGCGTTGGATAAGGAACTACGAAGCCTAAAGAGTAACGCATTGCTGCCACTCCAATCAGTTGCATTAAATGCAGGGCTAGGTGGACTATCTTCCCAGTAGAAAATAAAAGCGTTCTCATTGTGATAGCTTCCCGAATCTCCTGTCCAGTACACATTGACTTCATCCCCTGGATTAACCGTTAAGGTTTGACTGCCAAAACCGCCACTGTTCAGCCTTACTGTTTGATTTGTTCCATTAATATTTACCCTTAATGCTCCGTTATGATCCCATCCATCGCTAGCAGAATCATACATATCGACTACTATAGTGCGAGGCCCGCTACTAACCAAAAACACCGGTACGATTTTTTGCACAGACTCAATGCCGCTTCTAGTAATGGTAATCGTCGCGTTACCACTTGAGTTCACGGTAAAACCTGAAATGGTTCTTGAGGTTCCGTTGCCTGACAGTGTAGCGCTTCCCTTGGTAACACTGCCGCCAAGGGCGATGTCAGCAATCGTTAAGTCTGCGGGATCGGCACTGAAGTTTAGTGTGATTTGCGTGGTTGTTGTGCTTGCACTTCCATTTGCCGTAGCTGTGTAGGTGGTGAGGCTGCTGCCGGCCAGAAACACCGGGACGTTTTTTTGCACAGACTCAATGCCGCTTCTAGTAATGGTAATCGTCGCATTACCACTTGAGTTCACGGTAAAACCTGAAATGGTTCTGGAAGTTCCGTTGCCTGACAGTATAGCACTTCCCTTAGTAACACTGCCGCCAAGAGATATGTCAGCAATCATTAAACCTACGGGGTCGGCACTAAAATTTAAGATGATTTGCGTGGTTGTTGTGCTTGCACTTCCATTGGCCGTGGCTATGTAGATGGCAGGATTACCACCCTCTGGATCAGGACAACCCGCAAATACAAACCCGATTGCAATTATCACCGAAATGGCAATAATCATTAGCTTGTTTTTCTTTCTCATGAAAAACCTCCTGTTAAATTTTTTCTCACAGAGTACACTGAGGCACTGAGGACACTGAGAAGAAAAAAACTAAAATTCTTCCTCCGTGAGCTCTGTGCCTCTGTGCACTCTGTGAGTATAATTTCTTGATATGTGAGTATATGGGCAAAAGTTTGGAAAAAAGGGCAAATTTTTTTTGACAAGTTTCTTCTATATACGAGAGAGAGAGAGAGAGAGAGAGAGAGAGAGAGAGAGAGAGACGCGAATTCGCCTGTTGATCAGTTGTCGGTCAAAGTTATAATTCATAAGAGTATGTTACAATAAAATAAAAAAGCTGTCAAATGGGGTATACAAAAACCCTCGCGCGAAGGCGCAGAGGCGCGGAGATATAGGCTAGTTAAGATTGATATTTCTAACCCAGAAATCCTAAAAATTTAAAATTTTAATATAGCTAGGATAGGATAAGCTATATTAGCTCTCATAGCCCTCCGCGTCCTCATAACTCCGCGCCTCTGCGCGAGATAAAGAATTTGTAACAATATTAATAATTTTTATGATAATATTACAAATTTCACAAATTAGGCAAGCCTTTTTTGGACTTTGGGGCGGTAGATCTGTGTTTTTTTCTCACAGAGAACACAGAGGCACGGAGTGCACGGAGGAAGAATTAAAGAATGAAAATGAACTTTGCGTTTTGGCGCGAGGTGAGTATGTCAATCAAAAACAACTAGCCACCGCACCCTCAAAGGCATCTAGCTGCGGCGGGATAATAGCGACAGCGTCGCTGTTCCTGTGAAGCATTATAAGGTTGCCGGGGACCTTGACGGCTTTTCTGGTGGATTCTTCTACAATGTTTACAGACCGTGCGGGGTCGCCGGTTGCAAGGATAACGCTGTGTTCGTATTCATCGCCGGATTCCATTAATTTAAGGGCTGCGGCAAATGCTACAGCAGTGTGAGGGTCAATAAAAATATCGTACTTTTTATTTACAAATTCTATTGTTTTAAAAGTTGTATCGTCATCTATTGATACAGGATAAACCATGTTGCGCATAACAGCAGGAGATTCTTCGTAAAAAGAAGAAAGCCTTTCATAATTCAGCGGAAAACTTACATCCAAAGCAGGAGAGTTGGTAGTAATTAACCGTGAAGGCTTAAAAGGCTGGCCATGAAGAAATCCGGCAAAAGAATTGTTAGCGTTCATTGCGGCGGCAAAACCATTAACAGGCATACCAAACTTCCACGCATAAAGCCCGGAAATTAAATTTCCAAAATTACCGCATGGTACGCTAAATAATAAATCTCCGTTAATAAAATTTTTAATTTGAGTAAACGCATACAAATAATAAAACACCTGAGGAAAAAGTCTGCCGGGATTAATTGAGTTTGCGCTTGTAACATTGTAGCGCGCGGAAAATTCTCTGTCTAAAATTGTTTCTACAACAAGCCGCTGACAGTCATCAAAAGTTCCCTTAACTTGAATGGGAATAATGTTGCCGCCATTTTGCACAAATGTAGAAGGGTCTAACCCACGGATATGCCCTGACGGATAAAGCAGAACAAGTGAAATCCCTTTTCTTCCGCTGAATGCGTGCGCCATACTTACGCCGGTGTCCGGCCGTGCGGCAGCTAGAATCATCACTTGCCTATCGTCTTCCACAATTTCTTCCAGCACCGCAGACATAAAAGCAATCCCAAAATCTTTAAAGACCCCCGTAGGCCCTGAGTATAAATTTAGTATCGATATTTTATCATCCAGTTTGATAAGTTTAGGCTCAAAGTTATATGCGCTTTGGGCAGCTTTTGATGCAGCAACAGGATTAAGGCTGTTCCCAAAAAATAAAGGGGCAACAGCGGCAACCAATTCATTAAAGTTTGTCTTTTCATCCATGTGCAAAAAATACTGCCTAAAATCCGGCGAATGATCCGGCACATACAAACCACCGTCATCAGGCAGACAGTTTAGCACCGCATCCTTGTACGAAATTAGAGAAGATATGCCTTTTGTCGATCTAAATTGCATATAGCATATTATAACATATTGTGGTATAATTCCAACATGTACGCATCATTTTATTCACTCGGCGCTGCCGAGGAAGTTACAGGTTCCAAGCATGTGCTTGAAGTTGACGGGAAAAGCTATCTGATTGACTGCGGAGCTTTTCAGGGTTCTAGGGCAGAAGCAGACCGCAAAAACAGAAACTTTGGCATTGCAGAAGACCGCATAGAGGGCGTAGTTCTTACGCACGGCCACTTTGATCACTGCGGGCTTTTGCCTTTGCTTACCAAACAGGGCTACAAGGGGAACATTTACGCAACCCCTGCAACAAGGGATATTGCAAGCCTTATAATGATGGATTCCGCCAATATCCAAGCGCGCGACGCAAAATACTTAAAAAGCCAAGCACAAAAAAAAGGTGAAAAGTTTGATTGGACTCCTCTTTATACAGAGCAGGATGCAATCACAGCAGTCAGCCAAACTGTGGGAGTTTCATATAACAGACCAATATCCATTGGTGACGGCGCTTCTTTGGAATTCCATGATGCCGGGCATATATTGGGCTCTGCTATTGCGCATATCAAAATAAATAAAGACGGCAAAGAGCTTAACATACTTGCAACAGGAGACCTTGGAAGAAAAGGCAAGCCCATAATCCGCAACCCTGCAATTCCGCAAGTTGCGGCGGACTATATCATTTTAGAAAGCACCTACGGTGACCGCCTGCATGAATCCACTGATGACGCTATGGAAAAACTTGCAACAATTGCAAAGCGGGTTTATGACAAAAAAGGCAAGATACTTATTCCTTCTTTTGCGATTGAACGCACTCAGGAACTTGTCTACTATTTTCATCTTTTGGTTGATGACGGTATCATTCCTGAAATCCCGATTTTTGTTGACTCCCCAATGGCAACTAACGCAACGACAATTTTTCAAGTACACCCTGAATGTTACAACGAAGAAATAAAACAGGCGTTTATTAGGCATCATAAAAATCCGTTTGGGTTTAACAGCCTGCATTTTACAACAAGCGTTCAGGAATCCAAAGCGTTAAATGACCATGAAGGGCCGCTTATTATAATTTCGGCAGACGGTATGTGCGAAGCAGGCCGTATTCAGCATCATCTTATTCACAATATACAAGACCCCAACACCACAATTATGACAGTCGGCTACATGGCGGAGAACACTTTGGGGCGGCGAATCCGCAACCGCGAAAAAGAAGTTAAAATCCACGGCGAATGGTTTAAGGTAAATGCACAAGTAGAAGAAATTAACGCCTTTAGTGCCCATGCCGACTACCAAGAAATGCTTGACTGGCTTAAAGAGGTAGATACATCGCGCCTTAAAGGGATTTTTCTTGTACACGGCGAAAAAAAGTCACAGAACTTTTTAAAGAATTATCTGGAAGAAAACGGTTTACCGAATGTTGAGATTATTAAATACGGAAAAACCTACGAGATGAATTAGGCTGTGTTATAGCATGAAATTTGATTCGTCTGCGCAAGTATTCGAGTGGCTTTCCAATTTTATAAATCTTGAGCGCGGACAAACCGTAAAAAGTTTTCGCATAGACCGCATGGAATTCTTGGCAAACCTTGCGGGCAATCCTCACAAATGCGCTCCCTCTATCCACATTGCAGGTTCCAAAGGCAAGGGTTCTGTTACGGGCATGGCGGCGGCTGTTTTGTCCCAAGCCGGCTTTCGTGTTGCGCGCTATATGTCGCCGCACGTTGTAGACATTCGCGAGCGCATATGCCTTGGCGGCAAATACTTTGACGAAAGCGTATATTGCGCCGCCGGGGATGAACTGCGAAAGGTAGCAGAAAATCTGCTTCCTTTAGAAAAAAACCCGTTATTTGATCCGGCACTGGAAGAGGGGTGCGAGCCCACCTATTTTGAACTTTTAACTTTGTTTTTTTTCCTATGTGCAAAATATGGAAATTGCGATGTAATGGTTGTAGAAACGGGCATGGGCGGGCGCCTTGATTCTACAAATATTCTTGACCCATTAGTAAGCATAATAACATTAATAGAACTTGAGCATACAAGTTTTTTAGGAAATACTATTTCGCAGGTTGCGGGGGAAAAAGCAGGGATTATCAAAAAAAACCGTCCGCTTATTCTGGCAAAACAATGCAAAGAAGCATTGGAAGTTTTTAAAAACAAAACACAAGAGAAGAACTGCGAACTATTTTATTTCCCGCAAATAGCAGAACTCTCTGATATAGAAATA
>Ga0099364_10015123_pt1 | contig 10199 bp, 7 predicted proteins | sample TergutTh196P3_FD_73070 | JGI IMG/M metagenome (GOLD analysis project Ga0099364, IMG submission 73070) | Microcerotermes parvus P3 segment gut microbial communities from Pointe-Noire, Republic of the Congo - Th196 P3 | ecosystem: Host-associated > Arthropoda: Insects > Digestive system > Gut ...
CCAATCGGTGACTGTTAACCTGCCCTCGGCAGGCAAGTGCCCAGTTTTTCAATCCTGGAAGTGATGAAGGCAACATTTCGGAAAAAAACTTGTTAGTGGACTGCCCACTCACCCTCCATTCCCGCATTTTGGTTGCTGCCCCTTCCCATTTATGATATACTTCCCAGAGACGGGCAGGGGGCGATTCATCCCTTTCCCCGCACCACCCAAACCTACAATCGCAAACAATTTTTCAAGCAAAAATTCATGATCCCAGCAGCGTTACTAACCCCGGCAGCGGAGTATTTGAAGAGTCTTTTTGGAATGGACGGCGAAGTTGCCGTCGTCATCGGCGGTGCAGGAGAACTCGGCGGAGCCTTGTCCGCCGGACTCGGACAAGCCGGTGCCCACGTCATCATTGCTGACATGGAAGAAGATGCCTGCAAAAGCCGAGTAGAAAAACTCCAAAACATCGGCGTAAAAACGTCCTACTGCGTCGTCAACATCACGGATCGGACTTCGCTCCAACAACTGCTTGCCGAGTCGCTCAAAATCACCGGCAGAGTCGATATGCTCGTCAACTGTGCGGGAATCAATGCGGGGACTTCCTTTCTCGAAGTCGACCCAAACCTGTGGGACAAAATTTTTGCCGTCAATCTCAAAGGCATGATGGAGGCATGTCAAGTTTTCATCGAATCGATGCTCAACAATCCCGAAGGCGGTGCGATTCTCAACATCGGGAGCGTAACTTCGGAGCGTCCGCTTTCTCGTGTCTTTGCATACGCCGCTTCAAAAGCGGGCGTGGTCAACCTGACGCAGAACATTGCTCAAGAGTTTGCTACGCAGAAGATCAGAGCGAACTCGATTTGCCCCGGCTTTTTTCCGGCGGAGCAGAATCGAAAGTTACTCGACGAAAAACGTGTCGAAAACATCATGAGCGGTACGGCGATGCGCCGTTACGGTTCGCCGGACGAACTGGTCGGAGCGGCACTGCTCTTGCTTTCCAAGAAGGCGGGCAGTTATATGACCGGCTCCACCGTGTACGTGGACGGCGGATTTACATGCTCGTGGTTTTGAGACGATACTGCCCCGACGGGAACTGTTTACATAAAACAATCAGCACCCGTTCACGGAGCCGCGGGCTCTGTGAACGGGCGGAATGATGCAGAGCCGCGTGTGCCCGTCGGCATTACAGAACGGCAAACGTTCACAGCGACAGGATATACTCCACCAAATCGTCTATCTGTTCATCGGTCAATCCCGCAACATCGCCGTGTTTCCCATGCGTGAAAAGTTCCTTCATGTTCACATATCGGCCATCATGCAGATAGGGTGCCGTCCGCCATACCTCCACCAACGGCGGCGTGTAGAAACTGCTTACCGTGTCATAATAACTCCGCGAATTGACATCATGAGGCTTATTGTCCGTAAAGAGCGGTGCCGGATGACACCAGAGACATCCAACGTTCCGGTCTTCAAAAATGATTTTGCCTCGTTCCGCTTTTTCACTCAATTTGCCATCGACCAAGTAGGGGCTCGGCACCGGCTTCAATGCCTTCAAGTAAACATCAATATCCTTGCTCTTTTCCTCGTCCGGCTCGGTAAACAGGACATGTTTGAACCCAGTGCGGATACATTGAAGCCCCTGTGTTGCGGTATCCCAGCCGTCCAGTTCGGGATTGTCCCGCACCCCCTGCCACATCGACGGTGTGGTTTCATGCGAAAAAAGCAGACTCTTGGTGTTTTTGTGATTTCCTTCCCCGTCATTGAGCAAATCCCAGTTATGCCCTTCCATCCGTGCATCGGGATGGCAACTGGCACAACTCTGCCAATGCTCATCGCAGAGCGTTGCATCATTCCACCAAATTTCTCCTCGCCGCTCCGGGGTCCAAACCGGTGCCGGTCCGAGGGCAACTTCAACAGGACTCAACAAGGTTTCGTCAAGTTTTTGCAACGTATCACTAAAATACATTCCGATGTAAATGTTGTTCCCCGCAAGAGTTAGGGCACGCGCCCCTTGTCCTTGTAGTTGAACCCGTTTTTTCGTTCCGCTGAGAAACAGAACCCTTCGGTGCATCTCTTTGTGTACCGGTATGCCTCCCGCATAAGGGGAGATGTACTCGCTAGGAAAGTCATGGACAGGTTCGGCAGCCAGTCGTTTGTGCATTTCGACGGCATCGACGATCATTAACTCGCTGGTGCCGGCAATGGCAATATAGATTTTCGTTCCGTCGGCGGACGTGGTAATCCCCCAAGGATAAGCGGCACCCGAACCATGTTCGTCGAGCAAAGCGACATTGATTAAGCCGCCTGTATCGTTATCGAGTTGGGCGGTATCAAAGACCGCAATCCCGGCGGCATTGATCCAACCGGCTTTTACATGATTGGTGCGGACTTCCGTTCTGCCGACAACGGTCGTAACGTAAACATAACGGCCGTCCGGGGAGAGACACATCCCGGATAATATACCGCAACCGTTCGGCAGAGTACGGATAGACCGGGCTTCGCCGCTGGCAACGTCGATACGTGTTATTTTGGAGGCGACATAGACATTGAGATTGGAGACATTCTCATTAAAAAAATTGGTAGGTTCGAGCGGCAGCATATTGGCGACGAGAACATAGTTCCCATCCTGTGTAACAACGGCGGCACGCGGTTCCCTGACGGCTTTGATGGTTCGAGTCAGCGTCAAATCAGGCAAACTATATTCGCTGACATCGTTGGAAAATTGATTGCACACGAAGAGTTTCGTGCCGTCGGGCGTAACGACCGCTGCTGTGGGTGTATGCCCGGCGGGAGCAGTTTTCGTAATGGCTCCTGTTGCAGTATCGACGGCAAAGACGCATCCTTTGTGTCCGCCGCCGGTTACGTATAATGTTCTTTCATCGGTACTGAGTGCCGCCCCTTGGGGGTAGATGCCGTCGCCGAGTGAAATGGTCTTAACGATTGTATCATCGACAGTATTCAGGACGGCAATTTCGTGGGAGTCTTTATTGACGACGTAGATCGTTGTACCATCTTTGGCGGGACAAAGCCAGATGGGACCTTTGTAGGACTCGGCGGCAACTCCTTGGAACGACAGGGACACTGCGAACAGTGCCAAAGCAATACGGTACATGATGTTTTCCTCTTACTTTTATACTGAAAACGGTATGAAATTGGATTTTGCACCCCCTGCGCATCCTTTGCATCCTTTGCGGTTAAATCTTTTTTAACCGCAAAGGACGCAAAGCCCTGTTAATCATTAAAGGCGCAAAGTTCGCAAAGAAAAAAATGTCCCCTTTGTCCCCGTGTAAGGGATACCCTCTCAATCCCTGTGTATGGGAACTTCCTCGCGGACAGCCGGTCCTAGGTCGAATGTTTCCGTGTTTCTGCCCGGCTTGACTTCCAGCGTCAACTCCGTCGTTGCCGCCGAACGAAACTTTGGATCAACCAAGTGAAACGTCTTAGAACCGCCGCTCACCGCCGGCGCACCGCCCAAGTCGGAAGACTCCGTTGCTGTGCCCGTGTCCTCGGTTTCGGTTTTTGTAACGCTGATTTTGTAAAGTCCCGCAGGAGCACCCCTGAACCCCTGTGTTTGGACGGTGAGCACCCCTCGGTTGTCCGTCGCGCCGCCCAACGGCCACTGGGCATTGGCGGCATCCTGGGGAGTTAATGTAACCGAAGCGCCCGCCAATGGGACTCCCCCTTGTGTAAAGGTGAGAGTCGTCGAATGGAGTGCGGGCATTCCGTCTGGCTTGCTGTCGCCGCCGCAACCAGCGGCACACAACAGCAAGGTACAGGAGAACAAACTAAATAATCGTTTCATGATTTGTAAAGGAAAAAGGAAATGTCAGAAAAAAAACGGAAGGGGCAGTGAATGTTCACACTGCTTCAAACCTGTTTCCAACCTGTCTGAAAAAACAACCCGAATAATCCGCCGTCCGGCAACCGAGCGGCGGGAGACTTACAGGGAACCTCCAATGATACCAAACTTTGCGTACTTTGTGTAGCCCCTCACGTTCGTCGCGTTAAGCCATGGGTGTGTCCAAGTTTAGTGGTAAACGTTTTTTTGTTATTACGTTATCTTCTTTGCGTACTTTGCGCTTAGTTCTTTTTTAACCGCAAGGTTTGCAAAGAAGTTTTGTATGGTCTCTACCTGCGTTCCGGGTTGACGGGCGGGCAGGATGCTGTATTGAGCGAAATTACAGTTGAAACAATGTAAAAAAACACACAATAGGCAAGATATTGCGTTATTTTTTTGGTAAAATCGGTATCCTTCAGCAGGGACTTTACTGTCCAAGCAAACCAACAACCCGGAACGCGGGTAGAACCAAAAAACAAAAACAATTTTGAGACATTCCCCCCTAACCAATGGCTGAACAAGATACCCTTCCCGACGGCTTACCGGTGCGGCAACGAATTCCCGCCGTGGTTGCCCTGCTCTTCAGCATCGCGGCATCGGCAGTTAACATCACCCTTATCAACATCGCACTGCCGGTCATTGCTTCCGATTTGCAAGCCGGTGCCGATAAAACCATTTATGTTGTCAGTTCCTATCAACTGGTTTTAGTCCTGTTTTTGCTTGCCCTATCAAGTTTAGGGGACTATTTCGGTTACAAACGAGTCTTCCTCACGGGGACAGTCATTTTCATGGCGGCTTCACTGGGTTGTGCCTGTTCGACATCACTGACAGGGCTAATTTTTTGGCGGATCGTCCAAGGATTAGGGACAACAGCAATACTCGGTTCCTATTTTTCCTTGATGACACTCATCTATCCCAAGCGGCAATTAGGAAGAGGAATCGGATTGAGTGCCATGACTTTTTCCTTGACAGCCATTGCCGGTCCGCCGCTCGCCGCTGGTATCCTTGCCATTGCGTCATGGCAATGGTTGTTCATTATCAACATTCCCTTTGGAATTACCGCACTGATTCTCGGCGGACGTTACTTTCCCGTCAACGTAGTGAAAGTCCCGAAAATGTCCATTGCCGTCGGCGATGTCGTTCTTCATGTTGCCGCTTTTGGATTGTTTTTCTTTGCGGCTTCGGGCTGGTCGCACCAACCGCAACAGTGGGTCGGCAATACCGTGTTAACATTTCTCTGTGCGGCGGCAACATTCATTTATGTTCGTAAACAATGGGGCAAACAGACACCCTTTCTGCCGATTGACTTACTCCGGCAGGGTTCGTTCGGCTTTCCCATAATTTTTGTGATTCTCGGTTTTTCCGCATTGCTTACGACCATTGTCGCCATCCCCTTTATTTTTCAAAGCCGATTCGGTTACAGTGCGTCGCAAACGGGACTCTTGCTGACGATGCTGACGGGAATGTCCGTGATCTCCTCGCTCTTTGCCGGATATAGTTTTGAGAGAATCAGACCGATCTATCTATGCGGACTCGGTTTTACACTCTTTGCCGTCAGCGCACTCTCTTTTGGTTTGTTGCCGGAAAAAGTTACCGCGTTTGATTTAATATGGCGGCTGGGACTCCTCGGAATCGGCTACGGATTGATTCAACCCGCTAATAATTTTATGGCGATCAATGCCGCTCCCGCCAACCGAAAAGGTGCCGCCAACGGAACGCTTTCGACCTCAATGATGTTCGGTCAAATACTCGGTATGGTCTTTGTTTCGGCAATTTTTTCCTTGACGCAAAGCGAAGCGGCTTTATACCCTATTTACCTATCGGGCATTATTGCTATAATCGCATCGCTTGTGGTTGCCTACCGCTTAACGAAACGTTTTAACAAAGATACAACACTATGCGAATCGGCATTATGACATTTTGGGGACAGGCAAACTATGGACAAAATTTGCAGTTGTTCGCTCTGTCGCAATTCCTGAAAGATGCCGGTCATCGTCCGTTCCTTATCCGCTATTATCCGGCTGATTTCGCGGTGAATCCCTTTCCGCCGATTCACGCAAAAGGGGAAGACAAACGGATGCTTTCGGCAGCGCAGTTGTCCGCAATCTGGGCGCACGTTCAGAACGACCTTTATGCCCGGAGAATCCATTCCTTTATCGACGATTATCTTGATGTTTCCGAGAAAGTGTATGGCTACGCAACGGAATTGGTCGAGCATCCGCCGCTTGCCGACGCTTACATTACCGGCTCCGATCAGGTTTGGAACTTCTGGAACAGACCGCTGGACGCTGTCAAAGACAACGAACTCAAAGCCTATTTATTAGACTTCGGCAAGTCCGAAGTGAAGCGGATTTCGTATGCGGCAAGTTTCGGACACCAAAAATTGGACGGCGGTTATCAGGAAGCGTTCGCAGAACTTCTTTCCCGCTTCAATTACGTTTCGGTACGGGAAAAAGCAGGCGTGGATATGTGCAAACAATGCGGCATCGAGAATCCCGAATGGGTTCCTGACCCGACGATGTTGTTGTCCGCACAACGGTATCTGGAATTGCTCCGTCCCGATCACCGGTTTTCGCATCCTGAAAAACCCTACTATCTCCTCTATATGATGAATCCCAATGAGGATTTCATCCGAAAAACACAGGTACTTGCCGAGCAAAACAATCACGACCTGAAAATCGTCGGCGGTAATTTCGGACAAACGCTGGCGATTCCCGGAGTAACATCCACGCCGAGCATCCCGGAGTTCGTTCATCTCGTTGCCAATGCCGGGTATGTTCTCACGGACTCCTTTCACGGAACGGTGTTCTCATTGCTTTTCAATCGGCAGTTTGCCAATTTGCCCTCCCTTTCCAGCGGGAAGGATGATACCCGATTCCAATCCATTTTTGCACGTTGCGGCATTGAAGACCGAACCATGAGTGCCGATTTTTCGTTGCCGCCTTCGGTAGATTATGCGCCGGTGAATCAAATGTTGGACGAACTGCGTTCTCGTTACAGTAACCAATGGCTCAATACGGAACTGTTGCAAATCCCGCAACACGTCGAAACGCCGACCGACGTTAAAGTGTCCGTCATTGTTCCTGCCTACAAGGTTGAGAACTATCTCCGCCGTTGCCTGGACAGTCTCTGTGCTCAAACGCTGAAGGATATTGAAATCATCTGTATCAACGACTGTTCGCCGGATCGTTCAATAGATATTATGCGGGAATATGAAGCCAAAGACTCCCGAATTAAAGTGATCGATTTCCCCAAGAATCAAGGCGTTGCGGCGGCACGAAACGCCGGACTTGACGCGGCAACCGGTGAGTTCATCGGCTTCGTTGATCCCGACGATGCCGTGGACCTTAACTTTTACGAAACGCTGTACAATAAAGCGCAGAGTGCCGATGCCGACATTGCCAAAGGAGCACGAAAACGCATCGAACTCGACGGCAGCGAAGTTCCCGATACGATGAACGAAATGATTCGGCAAAGTAAAGCGTTCTTCTCCGCTTCCTTTTGGTCTGCCATTTATCGCGGTTCCATGATTCGGGAACATCACATTCGCTTCCCTGCCGGAATGCACATCGGAGAAGACCTCGTTTTTCAAGCACGTTGTATTTTGGAGTCGAAGAAATTTGTTACCTCCGATTTTGTGTTTTACCGTTATTTCATGCGGGAGGGGAGTGCCGTCGCCGAATTTAATGCGGGTAAGTTTGCTGAACGTCCCGTTATCGATTCGATGCGGTCGGCGTTTAGTCTCATCTTTGAATATACCAACAAAGCCTTTGATGCCCAAAGTGTTGATGACCTTACCTACGACACGCTGTATTACAATACACTCTGCTTTTCCGTGCTGATTATCATGCTGACCGATGGTGTCCGCGAAAAGTACGAATGTGCCGAATTGCTTGTCAAGTTTTACCAACTGTGTAAAAGACAGGAGCAACTCGACCAAAGGCTTCAGGAAGAACAAGGCAGTTTTTTTGACCTCATCAAACAAGGAACCCCCAAGAAACTGACACGCTACTTCGTGGAGAATTACACGCTGGAGGACATTGTCCGGGCGAACGATGTGCGCAGTACCGCTTATTTCCAAAGATAGTTTCCCACACACGTCAACCCCTTTTTTTACGACCATGAAGATAGGTATCATTACACGATGGTGTTCATTCAATTACGGCACAAACCTGCAACTTTGGGCTCTTTATCATTTCCTCAAAGATGCGGGGCATTCCCCCTTTTTGATTCGCTATTACCGGAGTGATTTTATCCACAATTTGGTGCCGAACTCGGTGTATGGAAACGATGAAGTTTCCTTTATGAAGTACCTGGCGGCAATTTTCTGTATGCCGATGGAATTTTACACGAGGCAAATCGGACAATTTACGGATCAATCCTTCGACGTGTCCCCCCGCATCTACCAATCGGGAGAGGAGTTACGGGAACATCCTCCCGAAGCGGACATTTACATCACCGGCTCGGATCAAGTATGGAACTTCTGGTCGCAAAAGATAGATGATAAGGTACGTTCCGATACCCATTCAACGCTTTTGCAATTCGGTGTTGATACCGTCAAACGGTTTTCGTTTGCGGCGAGTTTCGGCAATCAGACATTAGCCGACGGTTACAAAGAGATATTCGTCGAATCATTTCGCAAATTCGATTACGTTTCCGTTAGGGAAAAGGCTGCCATCGAAGTCTGCAAGGAATGCGGCGTTGCCGACCCGGAATGGGTTCCCGACCCAACTCTGTTGTTATCCGCACAAAAATATCTCGATGTGCTGCCCAATGATGGGCAGGTTATTCCGGCGAAACCCTATATTTTCCTGTACTTGCTTAACAATAATCTGACGGCGATTGAGCATGCAAAAAAACTTGCCGAGAGTCGCGGGTGCGAATTGAGGATTGTCGGTGCCAATCTGGCATACGGTTTGTCGGTTCCGGGCGTTACCGTGTCGGCAACGGTGCCGCAGTTTGTCCATCTGATTGCGAACGCAAGTTACGTACTTACCGATTCATTTCACGGCACAGCATTCTCGTTGATTTTCAATCGGCAGTTTGCGAACTTGCCTTCTCCGCGCCGCAGTGCGTCAGACACGCGGTTCCAGTCGATTTTCGAGCGGCTCGGAGTGCAATCACGTACCATTGGTGACGATTTTGTACTGCCGGACGACTTGGATTATACTGCGATCAACAAGGCGTTTGACACGCTCCGTTCAACATTCAGTACGGATTGGTTCAACAAGAAGACATAAACCCTTTAGGAACTGTGCAAAAATAACATTATCAAAGAGCCGGAGATGTAGGCGGTACTCCGCCGTAATCTCCGGGTGAATGGCGGGTAACACAAATACAAATGGAAAAAATTTTGGTACGAGACCTTAACATGATGGAGAACACAATGACAACGGAAAGCAAGATAAAAATTGATGCACAGAAAACGGGAACGGACTTGACCGTGTCCGTGGACGGTCAAATCAATGCTATAACGGCACCCGAATTGCAGAGCGAACTGAAAAATCTGTTGACGGAAGAGGTAACCAAGGTGGTCTTGGACTTTGCCGCCGTTACCTTTCTTTCGAGTGCAGGGATTCGGACCATTCTGTGGACAGTAACACAGATGAACAGCCGTCAGGGGACGATGATCCTAAAAAATGTTACCGACCCGGTAAAGGAGATATTTGTATTGACGGAATTGGACACCGCGTTGAATTTTGAATGAAGCCAGCGGCTTTTCCGTGTTCGACGGGGTGTGCGCCCCCCTTGGGCGCACTGTAAAGGTTTGCATGCCGCTACCCATCGCTTGTGATGTTCTAGTACGACAGCGCAATTCCTACGTGTGCCACTTTGTAGTCATTAGTTACCTTCGCTCTATACAGCCGACGGGGACAAATGGGACGTTTTTTCTTTGCGCCCTTTGTAGTACACAATCAGTATCCTGCAAAACAGTTTCAAGTGTGAACCTAACCTATCCATCCCTAATGGACGGCTAATCAGCGCTGACGAACCCTTTAATTCCGTCTGTCCGGTAAAATCGGACAGGTCCCTTTACACCGCAGTATAGCATGCCTTTCGGAAAGAACAAGTAACCCCAGCAAAGATTTCCCATTAAAAAAAAATTGTGGAAAAGTTTCTCCCCATCCCCCAAACCAGTATTGGCAGGCATGTCGCCTGTAAACCCATCGCTAAAAAACACTGTCCGTCAGGATTGGGGCAGGTCAGTATGGGTTTTATGATCGTATGCCGGAGGCATCCCCATATTGGGAAAAACCTGCGGTGTCGCCCCGATTCGGCTGATGGCAAGCAGCAGGAAATCATTCCACACGGCAAGCAAACTCACGAGCAATGCAAAAAGCACACTCCAAAGCAATCCGAAGAGAATCAAACCAGT
>Ga0099364_10015124_pt1 | contig 10198 bp, 7 predicted proteins | sample TergutTh196P3_FD_73070 | JGI IMG/M metagenome (GOLD analysis project Ga0099364, IMG submission 73070) | Microcerotermes parvus P3 segment gut microbial communities from Pointe-Noire, Republic of the Congo - Th196 P3 | ecosystem: Host-associated > Arthropoda: Insects > Digestive system > Gut ...
GACATAATCGTGGCGGGCAAAAACTGGGGATGCGGATCAAGCCGCGAGCAGGCGGTGATATGCCTCAAGGAGCGCGGCGTCGGCGCGATAATAGCGAAGAGCTTCGCCCGCATCCACTACCGGAACTGCCTCAACGAGGGCCTGCCGATAATAATAAGCTCTGAGATACAGGCGCTCGTCGAAAAGGGCGACGAGGGGGAGATTGACTTCGACTCGGGCGAGATAACCGCTGGGGGCAAAAAACTCAAATTCCCGCCGTACCCGGAATTCGTGCGGGGATTGGTCAATGACGGCGGCTTGATACCGCACGTCAAAAAATCCCTGGGGCTGGCGTAAATAATTTTCGTTTCGGCGAATTCCGCTTTACTATTATCGCCTCCTTAGTGTAACATGTATCGACAATTAATTACGCAATACGCATTAAATTATGAGGAGGCGGCATCAATGAAAAAAACCGAAAACAGCGCGGAGGATTTTCTCGCGAAAACAGCGAAACTCTTATCGAGCGCCAAGACAGTTTATCTGGCAACTAACGGCTCCCACGGCCACCCGAACCTGCGGGCCATGGCTCCGGTAACGGTCGAGGGGGTAAAGACCATCTGGTTCGCCACTTCCGCAGGGTCCAGCAAGGTACTGGAGCTGCAGAACGACAAACACGCCGCGGTATACGTCGAGGCTCCGCGCATGGCCGGAGAATGCAGGCTGTGGGGCTACGTCGAAGTTCTTGACGACATGGAATCCAGGAAAAAAGTCTGGAATGATTTGACGGCGAAACATTTCCCGGATGGCGTCGAATCGCCGGATTTGAGGGCGCTTCGTTTCGACGTGACCAGCGGAATATATGTGAACAAAAATTGGGAAATTTTTCCATTTGAAATTGAATAAAGGGCGACGCGCGACGCGACGATATGACCGGAGCCCGGCCGCAAGGCCGGGCTTTTTTGCGTTACATTCGGGGATTGATTAACGCTCAAAATCCGTGTATATTGGAATTGTATTCCGAATTATACGAATGGGGATATAAAAATGTACTTTCACAGACATATTGAGCCGGTCGTAGAGAGAATTGCCAAACGCAAGCCTGTGCTCGTTTTGACCGGAGCGCGGCAGGTAGGCAAATCCACGATGCTAAAAGAAGTGTATCGCGATATCAACTATATAACGTTAAACAGGCCGCTTGTGCGGGAGAGCGCAAAGGAAAACCCTTCGTTGTTTTTTGAAGTGAACAAGCCTCCGGTTATCGTGGACGAGATTCAAAAGGCCGCGGAGCTGTTCGACTATATCAAAGACATTGTGGACGAGGATAAGAAAAAGGGACAGTTTTATCTCACGGGCTCGCAGAGCATGAAGCTGATGAAAAACATAAGCGATAGTTTGGCCGGGCGGGCGGGAGTTATCAAACTGCTCGGCATTTCCATGAGAGAGCTTGCCCGGATAGCGTACCGCAATCCGTTTGTACCCACGGCGGAACACATGGACGCGATGGCAGAATCGGATCCCGCTTTTGATTACGCCAGGATCGTGTCGTGTGTTCATAAAGGCTTTTTCCCGGAGCTATATGAAACCGAAAGCGACCTGTACGATTGGGCAGACTATTACAGTTCCTATTTTCAGACTTATATTGAACGCGACATCAAGGACGTTCTGAATATCCGGGACGAATCGGCATTTATCAAGTTTATAAAAGCCGCGGCGTCACTTACGGGTAAAACGCTGAATATAAGCACGATAACGGAAATATGCGCCAAGGATCTCAAGACGGTACGGACTTGGTTGTCGGTGCTGGAATCGAGCGGGTTAGTCTATCTGTTGGAACCATATTACAATAATTTTAATAAGCGGTTGATTAAAGCTCCAAAGCTGTATTTTCTTGACACAGGTCTGGCCTGTTGGCTGCTTGGCTGGAATACACCGGAGCAACTGACAAGCGGCGCAATGTGGGGACACATTTTTGAGAGTTTCGTGTTTGCGGAAATTTTGAAGAGTTATTATAACGACGGTATCGTAAAACCACCGCTTTACTATTACCGAGATAATGATAAAAATGAAATCGACCTGTTGATCGAGAATGGTGATACATTGTACCCGGTTGAGATCAAAACCACCGGCGACCCGGTAAAATCGATGGTGAAAGCTTTTCGCTGCCTTGCCGGCGTTACGGGTAAAAAAGTTGGGACCGGCGCGCTGCTTTGCCTTGCAAAGGAACGATTACCATTGACGGATACCGTATGGACTTTGCCCGTACATATGATTTAAAGATCGATCCTGCGATCGCACATACCATCCATCTCCTGCTCGTTTAACGAGAGCAGAATAATTCCCTTGCCTTGCCGGGCGAGTTCGTTCATCAGGCTGTATATCCCGCTTTTTGCCGACTCGTCCGTGCCGCGTGACGGCTCGTCGAATATCACCGCGTTCACGCCTCTCAGCATCAGCTCTCCGGGACTGCGCCCTTCGAGGGCTTCCGACGGCTCAAACAAGCTGCTCGTCGTCGCCGCGGTCTCCTTAATGGGATCATGCCGCCCTCCTAAGATTCCGCCAAAAAGGGAATCCCCGCCATATTTCAAATTACTGTGTTCCATGCAGGCATAGGCGATTTTTTTGCGGACGGTGATATAGAGCGCGGAGTTGCGCAGCTTGCGCTCATCCCCGGACAGACCGATGCGGTGCCTCACCGCCCCTCCGGGCGGCCCCGATCTCATCGTTACGCCCATTATGCTGTAGTCCCCCCTGTTCCTTGGGTCTACCCCGACAATTGCCTTTAGCAGTTCCGTCTTTATGCCGCCGTTGGACAAAGAGATTCCTACCGTTTCACCGGCTCGGATTTCCAGATTTATCTTTGGCAGTGACAGGACGACGTCGCTTGATTGTCCGGCGCGCTCCGGGAATGCCGCCGAGGGCTCTCCTATAGCGCTGATGATTTCCCCGGCGTCAGTCGAGGATATATTGAACGTTCCGGCGCGGCGTCCATCCCGCAGCACGGTCACTCTGTCGCAAAGGCTCAGTATAAATGGTATGTCGTGGGATATGACAACCGCCGCCCTGTTTTGCGCCGCCATCCTGATGATGTTTGACATGCGCCCGGTATCCTCCGGCGGGAGTCCGGTAGTCGTTTCGTCGAAAATCACAAGCCGCGATCCAATTTGCATCGCGCGAGCCGCCTCAAGATATTTTTTGCCCGCCTCGCTGAGCTGTCCGATGGCTGTATCAGCCGGAAAATCGCTCAAACCCAAACGGTCCAGGAACTCGCGGGCTGACGCGTTCGTTTTGCGTTCACTGACCATTCCGAATCGGCCTTTGTGCTCGCGCCCAAGCATGAGATACTGAGAGGCCGTGATATTACTGATAAGCTGGCTCATCTGGAACGCTACGCCGATGCCGTGTTTATGCGCGTCCGGCACGCTTTTAATCGAAACCGGCTCGCCGTCTATCTTTAAGCTCCCCGCGTCAGGGAACACGATGCCCGCAAAGATGTGCGCAATTGTGGTTTTGCCCGCGCCGTTCGCCCCGACGAGCCCGTGAATCTCACCCCCCCGGATATCGAAATCCACGTCATCCAGCGCTTTTATTCCGGCAAATGTCTTTGTGACCCCGGTTAATTCTATAAGACCCATGTAAGTTCACTCCCCGCTTTACAAGCGACATACCGTTCGTATTATAATATTATTATAATTGAAAAATTTCACGCGGAGACGAATCGCTCCGTGAGAGGAGGAATTATAAATGGACGAAGGAACCAACAGATACGAATTTCAGAGCGAGGCTAAACAGGTTTTGGATCTGATGATACACTCGGTCTACTCCAACCCTGATATTTTTTTACGGGAGCTTGTCAGCAACGCCTCCGACGCGCTAGATAAACTGCGGATAGAGGCGTTGAGTGACGAAACTCTGGTGTTCGACAGGGAGAGCGCGCGTATTTCGGTTACAATTACGCCCGACGCTCGCACGATAACCGTGTCGGAGGATGGAATAGGCATGTCGCGCGATGAGCTTGTGAATTTCCTCGGCACCATAGCCAAAAGCGGTACGAAGGAATTTATCGCCGCCATGAACGAGGCGCGAGGCAACGGAGATCTCATCGGGCAGTTTGGCGTGGGGTTTTACTCCAGCTTCATAGTTTCCGACCGCGTGACCGTGAACACCCGCAAAGCAGGAAGCGGCGAGGCGTGGCTGTGGGATTCCGCCGGCGACGGCACGTTCACAATATCCGAGTCGGAGAGATCGGAACACGGAACGGACGTGACGCTCTACATAAAGGAACGCGGGAAGTCTGACGACGACGCGGAGGACTTCAAAAACTACCTGTCAAAGTGGTCTCTGCGGGAAATAATCAAAAAATATTCCGACTTCGTATCGTACCCAATCTATCTCAACGACGCCGGCGAGAAGAAAAAAGAGGATGAGGAATCCAAGGAAGAGCCCGTGAACTCGATGAAGGCGATATGGATACGCCCCGAGGCCGAAGTCACAGCCGAGGAATACAACGAGTTCTACCGCCACGTGACCCACGACTGGGAGGAACCGATGGAGCGCGTCGTCTATAAAGCCGAGGGAACGAACGAATTTTACGCCCTGCTGTATATTCCGTCACGACCGCCGCTCGACTTGTTTTACCGCGAGGGAGCGCACGGCATATCGCTTTATATCCGCCGTGTGTTCATAATGAACGACTGCCGCGACCTGATACCGGAGTACATGCGGTTCGTGCGGGGAGTCGTGGACTCCGAGGACCTCCCTCTCAACGTGTCGCGCGAGATACTTCAACAGGACGCGCTAACGGCGATGATAAAGCGCGGCGTCGTCCGCAAGGTTCTGGACACTCTGAAAAAGATGAAATCCGACCGCCAGGAGGACTACAAAAAATTCTGGGGCATGTTCGGCGAAGTATTAAAGGAGGGCATCGTCCAGGACATAAAAAATCGCGACGCGATATTGAAGCTCGCAACATTCCAGTCCTCACGCTCCGGCGAAACCTCCCTGGAGGAATATGTGGCCGGGATGAAACCAGGACAGAAGAGCATCTACTACATCGCGGGGGGCAAATCTGAAACGTTACTTGATTCCCCCAAGTTAGAGGCATTTAACGATCGCGGCATAGACGTGCTGATGATGAGGGACCCGATAGACGAGTTATGGATACCTTCCGTCCGCGAGTTCGAGGGACACTCCTTCGTATCCGCGTCGGCGGCTGATATCGAGATAGAGGGCGAACCGGAAACCGAAGAAAAAGATAAAAAAGAGGAACCGCCGCGTGACGAGGGCTTAATATCGCGCGTGAAGGACGCGCTGAAGGAAATGGACGCTTACAAGCAGGTGGAGGATGTCCGTTACTCGTCGCGCCTGGTCGGTTCGCCAGCCACGTTCGTCCAAAAAGGCGAGCCGATCTCCCCGCAGATGAGGAACTTCTTCCGCTCTATGGGGCAGGATGCCCCGCCGGAGCAGAAAGTGCTGGAAATAAACGCCTCCCACCCTCTGGTCGAAAAAATTGCGTCCCTCGCGGACGGCGAACCCCGCGAAGCGGCGATACTCCTTGCCGGACTCGCGTCGATATCCGACAGGGAACCCATAGCGGACCCCGCCGCGTTCACGGAGATTTTGGAGAAGATGCTGGGATAGCCTATTTTCATTAGTTCCCGGCAAGATATGCTAAGGAAAAAACAAAAATGCTTATATATCAGGAGAAGTGCGCGCCATATAGAACTAAAAAGAAACCCGTAATATCAATATTTTTTAGGCAGAGACAAGCGGGATAGTACAATAAAACGAAAGACAGGACGCCGTTTTTTGTCATGCCATCACCTCTATTCCAGTAAAATTTTGCGCCTCCTGTGCTAGAATGGCATAAAGGAGTTGGTTGCCGTTTGGGGGATGCACTTCCCATGAAGTATGTTTATACAACGATTATTAAAGCGAGTAAGCTGTTACAGGTTGCAGCTCAGTTTACACCGTGGTATTCCCCGATATACTCGGCAAGGAGATAATGACTATGAAGGCGGATTTGATGAAGCGTATGTTCAAAGGGATATTCTCTGAGGACATCGTTTCCTTGAAAAAAATAGCGCAGATGGTTATCGCTGATGAACGCAGGCTAGGGCACACCAAATTGGCGGTTGCATTAGAGAATATTGCCGCAACCGAAAAACCGCGTTTCACTATGTTTGGCGATAATAGAACAAATAACAGCGCAAACGGCAGCGGCTTCACAGCTTTGCCAACAAGCAAACGAAATAACACTCCACTCGTAGCGTTTGTTCCGCGCGAACAACTTAAGCATCATATGGTATTGCCACAAGACGTTGAAGAACGGCTTCATTCTATTGAGAAAGAGTATGTGGCGAAAGAGCGACTTGGCAAATATAATCTGATGCCGAAAAAGAAGATATTGCTTCACGGTGCGCCCGGTTGCGGAAAGACGCTTAGCGCGGAGCGTATTGCATGGAATCTGGGGTTACCGTTGCTCAAAGTACGTTTTGACTCCTTGTTGTCATCGTACTTTGGAGAGTCTGCTTCCAATCTTCGCGCGGTATTCGATTACTGCAAGCGTGATCCTGTTGTCTTGCTGTTGGATGAGTGCGATTTTATTGCAAAATCGCGCATTCAACCACAAGATGTAGGAGAAGTACCGAGAATCGTCAATATGTTGCTCACATTACTGGATGAATACGACGCACCCGGTCTTGTTATCGCCACAACCAATTTGAGGGTATCATTAGACGAAGCGCTGTTCCGCAGATTTGATGACGTTATTGAGATCCCCATGCCAGATGTCGTGGCTCGTGAAAAATTACTCAATACGACGCTTTCTGCTATTCCCGTCTCATCAGAATTAAGCATTCAGAATATTGCAAGAGAACTTGATGGTCATTCTTCAGCGAACGTTGTCTTAACCGCGCAACGAGCCGCAAAGTATAGCGTCTTGGAGGGATGTAAAAAAGTAGGGCAAGATCACTTCAATCGCGCTATATCTGAAGGTTCAAAGTTCTAATATCGGGTGTGAGAGCAAATGGCTAATCCAAATAACTTTATGCACCTTCCGCTTCCGCTAAAACATCGTGGCAAACCCAAACTGCGCGGTCGTGGCAGCCCAAATCAACAAACAGCACAAAACGAAGCAAATCGAACTTCGCACGGCGCGCATATAAAGCAGCGCGCAGGTGAATTATCGCGTTTTTGGAGTGAGCGTCGTGATGAACGAATGCAAATGGGATTGCCTGATATTCAACATGGGATTCCTTTCCTATTAGAAATAGAACCTGATTCTGACGTAGATTTTTTACGAGGATTAGGTTTTGAAATAATCTGTGAAGTAGATAGCGGTTTTATAGTTGTTGCCTCCAAAGATGCCGACTTATCTGCGTTTATTGAGAAAATTGATAAATTTATTGCAAACGCACCCAAAAGTGGCTCGCCGGCAAAAATATACACAATGTGCGCGGACGAAGACAGATTACACCGCATTTTGTCCGGCAAGCTTTATGCCGGATGGGCAAATCTGAATGATGATGATTTGTTTTGCGTTGACGTTGGCGTAAGTTGCAGTGGCACCACTCCGCTTCCTAATCAACCCACGCAAAATACCAATGAAACAGACGAAAATTATAATAGCCGTTACAATGAATGGCAGCAAAAATTCAATGAAGCATACCAAAAATGGGACGATTTGGCCTCAGAACGTCAAGAACGAATTATTGAGTTTGTCACTGTTTATGGTGGTGAATTTCTTTCAGGTTTTATCGAAGAAACCGATAGCTTTTCATTTCGGCTGAATATTTCCGGAAAAGGATTGCGTGATTTTGTTCTGAACTACCCGTATATTTTTGAGGTTTCAGAAATCCCTGACGTTCAGATGGAGTCGTCTCCAACAGAATCAAGTGCAGAAGACAGCACCATTGAGATTTTTGCACCCGAAGACGATGCGCCGATCGTGTGCGTCATTGATAGCGGGATACAAGAGGCTCATAAATATATTGCTCAGGCAATTATTACGAGTGATTCGCTCAGCCTTATTCCAAACGTAGCAGACGTCGCCGACAATGTGCCGGGCGGGGGTCACGGAACCAGAGTTACTGGGGCCATTCTTTACCCGAATGAAATTATCCGTTCCGGGACATATAGATTACCTCTGTTTATCCGTAATGTAAAAGTGCTTGACAGTAGTAATAGTATGCCTGCTGACGTAAACCCTTCGCAAATAGTCGAAACCGTAGCAAAACGGTTTTCGGAGGATACAGAGCGACCGTCCAAAATCTACAATCATTCGATATGTGAACGAGTTTCTTTTACAAACCTAAAATATATGTCCTTTTGGGCATCACAGATTGACTTGCAATCATACGAAAAAGATGTTCTGTTTGTTCAAGCTGCAGGAAATATCACGCATGAGATTATATCGGCATTTATTAAGGCAGGACAACCATATCCTGACTATTTAGGCAACGAATTGACAAGGCTGGCAAGTCCGGCTCAGAGTTTACAAGCAATTACGGTTGGCTCAGTGTCAATAAGTGATTATGAAACGGACGATATGGTCACTATGGGTACATCTGGCCAAATCGCTTCCTTCTCACGTGTTGGGCCGGGTATATGGGATACGATAAAACCTGATGTCGTTGAATACGGAGGTACTTATGCCATTAACAAAGCAGGCGTCGACGTTAGATTAACGACGCCGCCGGAAGTTTGCCCGGAACTTATTCGTCGTTCCCCGCCGGGTATAGCATTTGACAGAGATAATGTTGGAACTTCATTCGCAGTTCCCAAAGTAACTAATATTGCTGCTGAAATTGAGAGAATACTGCCTAATTCTCCAGCATTATTGTATCGTGCGCTCATTGCTCAATCTGCGCGTTGGATGGAGCCAACTAAGGAGAGGACTTCCCAAGAATGTGAAAATATGCTGCGCAAAGTAGGCTTTGGAGTACCTGATGTAGAAAGAGCAACTCATAACAACGAATATCGCGTTACCCTTCTCACACCGTCTGCCATTGAAATAGGTGTTAATGAGGCACACGTTTACAGTATTCAGATACCTGACGAATTGAGCGTAGTTGGGGAAGATTTTGATATTCTCGTGGAAGTGACGCTTTCTTATACCGCTAAGCCTCGGCGTACACGACGACACATAAGGGGATACCTCTCCACTTGGGTTGATTGGATTGCCAGTAAAAATAATGAGAACTCAGAAATATTCACACGGCGAATTTTTGATGAAGGCAGAGCGATTGATGATAGCGGAAACTTCAAATGGATGTTAGGTGAATCTCGCGGCCCTGGACGCGGTCTAATTTCTAACTTCTCAAGAAAACAAGGAACACTGCAAAAAGATTGGTGTATTGTTAAATCTAACCAACTAACAGACGAGTTTTGTATTGGAGTTCGTGGACATAAGGGCTGGGGCAGTCTATTTAAGGCAAAATACACACTTGCGGTATCTTTTGAGGCAATTAATCAGGATATACCAATATATGAACCAGTTCGAATTCTGAATGAAATTGAAATTGAAAATCGGGAAATCAACGTAGAAATAGAACGACCGAAAGGATAAATTCATTTTCGGGGGAAAACGATCGCCCATGACGCGGATAGAAAGACCAGCAAACATATCCAGAACTGGTTGACACCATGGAAGGATAACTGTTGCTTTAACAGGTAAACAAGTTAAAGAGATACTGATATTGAATCTCTTGGATTTTATTGGATTGGAGGGAAAATAAATGCTTGCTGAGAGCGTGTTACGACGTGAAGGGATGAAAATTTTAAAAGAGCGTTTTGGGCTGGTCGAAACAGAACGTTTTATTGCGTTGATGAACCGCGAATCATTCGACTATACGGAATGGCGACGCGATATGTTTGAAGGTATGTCGGTCAGGGAGATAAGCAGGCTGGCAATGCAGGAACTTGACGAAATAGAATGATATAACTATCACGTTGCCTCATGTCTCAATCGAGCATACGACCCGCTCCTAGTGTTATAATGAGTGCATTAGTTGTCACCGTATGCTAATATTATGTTACTGAAGTTATCTATGCTTTATGAATGAGAATTATTTGGAAAGGTATTTTTTTTGGAAAGAGGCGCTTTTTTGTTTAAAACACCCCTTGACAAACATAACAAGCCAAACATAATCCTACGGGCTACGGGCTACGGGCTACGGGCTACGGGCTACGGGCTACGGGCTACGGGCTACGGGCTACG
>Ga0099364_10015125_pt1 | contig 10197 bp, 6 predicted proteins | sample TergutTh196P3_FD_73070 | JGI IMG/M metagenome (GOLD analysis project Ga0099364, IMG submission 73070) | Microcerotermes parvus P3 segment gut microbial communities from Pointe-Noire, Republic of the Congo - Th196 P3 | ecosystem: Host-associated > Arthropoda: Insects > Digestive system > Gut ...
ATTTTGGCTGTAGTGCTAATAGCTTTAGTAATGATTGGAACATTAATGTACCAGTCCTTTAGATATGGCTCTGAACCTGCACAGCCCCAAGAAACTGCGCCTGTAACAGTACCGGTACAGCCTGCAGAAAGCACAAGAGAACCATTAACAGTACAGGAAGAAATCCAACCGCTTCAGCCAGATAATCTTTCTGCAGGACAAACTGCAGAAGACAGCCTGGAAGAAGTTCCTGTAATAAGCGATCCCGGGAGATTGGCACCTGTAATAATCGAGACTGATCTTATAAGGGTAGCATTAAGCAATGTTGGCGGAAATATAATTTCTTACCAGCTCAAGGAACATTTTGACAAGGGTCTGCCTGTGGAAATGATTCTTGCCGGCAATGCTGAACCAGAGGCTTTTGCCATTGCCTTTGGTAACCGCGATGATGTTTCCCAGGGAAGAATAAGGTCTTTGGATTCCAATTTCCATGTACGCCGGATTTCCGGATATTCAGTGGAGTTTTACAGGGATTTTATAGTGAATAACTCAAGGATTACCCTGACAAAGCAATATAACTTTACTCCTGGTGAGTACATGTTTGAGCTTATCGTAAGACTGGACGGGGACCAGTCTGTACGTGGTTATGATTTTGGAGGAGCAGCTTATACTATTGTATACGGCCCCCAGATCGGTCCTGCATTTGAAAGACTGGATCAGCGTACAGAAATTCGCCAATACATTACATTTAACAATAACAAGGTAAGGCAGGAAAGGATAAATACCCAGGTAAGGGAAGTTCCTGATTGGGCTGCCTTAATCGGCAAATATTTTGCCCTTATAGCAATCCCGAATATGAATCAATTCGATGTCTTTTTTACAGACAGAAGCGAAGATGGAATCCCCTCTGCTTCAAGGATGTTTATTACCCGTCCTGGTGTAAGCACTTCCAGGATCGAAGACAGATATTTTTTCTATTTAGGTCCTAAAAAACAGGAAATCCTTAACACATATTATAATGGCAGTAACAACCAATCACCACCGCTTAACGGTTATAATTTAGCTGAAGCTGCCAAAACCAGAACTTTCTTTTCAATACCGCCTCTGGAAAACGCCCTTAAAGCCATACTGACATTTTTCTATGGCATTGTACCCAATTACGGTGTTGCAATAATCCTTGTAACAATTTTGGTAAAACTTCTGTTGTTCCCTCTTACAAAAAAAGGTTCGCAAGCAACGATACGCATGCAGGCACTAGCCCCTAAGATTAAAGAGATTCAGGCAAAATACAAGGATAATCCGCAGAAGATGAATGCTGAAATGGCAGCATTCTATAAAAAAGAAGGCTATAACCCGCTTGCCGGCTGTCTACCCATGCTTATACAGATGCCGATCTTTTTTGCTATGTATAACCTTTTTAACAATCACTTTGATCTGCGCGGCGCCATGTTCATTCCAGGCTGGATCCCTGATCTTTCTCTGCCGGAATCCATTTTTAACTTTGCACCTTTAAGACTGCCTGTTCTTGGAAGCGATATAAGGCTTTTACCGTTTTTATATGTAGGTTCCCAGCTCTTATACGGCAAAGTAACCCAGACACCGGATCAAAAGGGAAATACCCAGATGAAGATGATGTTATACGTAATGCCAATAGTATTTTTCTTTATCCTGTATGATGTCCCGTCCGGATTGCTTATATACTGGATCATGTCAAATGTTCTTACCATGGTTCAGCAGGTGCTGATAAATAAATTCATACTAAAAAGAAAGGCTGTCATTGTAACAGAAGATCCGCCTCCGGTTATCGCACCGCCAAAAAAGAAGAAAAAGAAATAGAAGGAGTAATGTAATGATATATGAATTTGAAGGCCGTTCAGAAAAAGAAGCAATTGATAAAGCTGCTGAAGAACTGGGACTGCAAAAAGATGATTTTGATGTGGAAATTCTTGAGACCCAGCGATCCGGGCTTTTCAAAAAAGGTTATGTAAGAATTAAAGTGCATACAAACCAGCCCGAACAGAATCCCGGTCAGCAAGCTTATGCAGAAAAGAGTGAAAAAGCCCCCGGCAAATCCAGCCATACAAACAAGGCGGTTTTTGGAGATCCATCTCCCAAAAACGATTTTGAAGAAAAGATGACAGGTTTTATCGAGGGGATGATAGAAAGAATGGGGTATGAGAACAAGGTTTCTGTGCTTTTTAGGGAACACAAAAAGCTTGGGCTAAAAATTGAATCTACAAATTCTTCCATACTTATTGGGAAAAAAGGCAAAAACCTTGATGCGCTTCAGCTTATTGCCAATATATATGCTGGCCGCCAGGGACGTGAGGATGTACGCATAATCCTTGATACAGAAAATTACAGGATACGCAGGGAAGAATCCCTGGTTCGTTTGGCATACAATGTTGCTGATAAAGTGCGCGAAAGCCGCAGCACCATACTTCTTGAGCCCATGAATCCCTTTGACCGCCGCCTTATTCACACAACTCTAAATGATATAACAGATGTTGAAACCAAAAGCGAAGGAGAAGGTTTATATAAGCAGGTACGTGTTTATTATAGGGGTATTCGCCAATGAGAAAAATAATGGTTTGTCTGTTTGGAATCTTATTATTGTCTTTAAGCGCAGAAGGTCTATATGCTTCTTCTGAAGCTGTTTTTTCTCTGGAAGAGCTGCTTCCAGGTTCAGTAATCGCACAGCTAAGGACAGGCCAGAGACCTTCCCATGTGCAATTTAGAAATGCCTCGTTCAGTTTGATTCCACGCAATGCAAACCTTAATAATCTTGCAGAAAATATACGCACTTCCCTTAACCCAAGTGTTATGGTTGAAACATTAAGCCTTTACCAAAAACCTGCAGAAGCAGATGCAAATGGCTGGACACAGGCAGAATTTAATGCACTTTATAATGAAGCTGTAGCAATAAGCACTCTGCAGGGTATAGAGTATTACTCTGCAAGCCGCGGTGTAATGCGGACATTTTACGAGATATCTTCGATAATCGACAGTCCGGAATCAAAAAACCATCTCCCGGATCCAACATACAGTTTTATACCTCCGGCAATGACTCTTTATGCCCGTCAAAAGGATTTGACTTTTGGTGATAATATATACAGATATACATACAATCATTTTCCAGGAACCCTTGTTTTTGTTCAGGAGAATTTAAGTAACTTAACTTATGGAATTTTTACAGCAGTCAGAAGCAATAACCTTCGTTCTATACTTGCAATGATTGATGTTGGGGATCATATACTTATTTATGCTGTTTCCATGGCCAGGGCAGCATCTTTGCCAGGAATGAATGACAGGATAAGCTCTTCATTTTCCAACCGCGCAGAAGCAATACTCCAGTGGATAAGCCGGGGCGCGGACAGGGCTTTTAAAAACGCTCATCAATAGTATATACTTTCTACAATTTATTTTAACTTTCCGGAGGTAATTATGTCTCAAATAGATTCCTGGGGGCCAAGAGTCAGGCCGCCTTTAGAAAAATGGATCCCATTAAGTTTTCAGCATGTGTTTGCAATGTTCGGTGCAACAATCCTTGTACCTATACTTACAGGTCTTAATCCTGCTACAGCATTGTTTACAGCAGGTACAGGTACCCTGATCTTTATTATTGCTACAGGTGCAAAGGTTCCGGCTTTTTTAGGATCATCATTTGCTTTTATTCCGCCGCTTATAATGATAGGCGCAAGCCAGGGAATATCCTATGCAATGGGCGGTGTAATGATTGCCGGTATATTCTATTGTCTTGTAGGTTTTATCATCCGCTTTACCGGAACAAAATGGCTTGACAGGGCGCTTCCACCGGTTGTAATCGGTTCGGTTATTGTAGTCATAGGTCTTAACCTGGCTCCTGTTGCCATGAGCATGGCCATGAATGATGCTGCCGGATTATATAGTTTAACAAATCTTTCCATTGCAGCAGTAACCCTGGGCGTTACAGTTGCAGCCAATATATTCTTTAAAGGTTTTTTCAGTACAATTCCAATTCTGATAGGACTTATTTCAGGTTATATCTTTACCTTGATTATGGGTATACTTTTCCCGGCTTATGCCATAATAGATTTTAGTGTAGTAAGAGATACAGCCTGGTTTGGCTTACCGCGCCTGGCTGCTCCTTCATTTAGTTTTGTTGCTATCCTGACATTTATAATTGTCTCCCTTGCAACCATCTGCGAACACCTTGGAGATATGCTTGTTACAAGTAAAGTTGTTGGCCAGGATTTTTATAAAAACCCCGGGCTTCACCGCACCTTGGCAGGTGATGGTCTTGCATCAGCCTGGGCAGCTATATGGGGAGGCCCTCCCAATACAACTTATGGAGAGAATATCGGTGTAATGGCAATTACTCGCGTTTATTCAGTATGGGTAATTGGAGGCGCTGCTGTAATCGCAATATTCCTTTCTTTCTTTAGAAAGTTTGGCGCATTAATCCAGACCATTCCAACCCCTGTTCTTGGCGGTATCTCCATGCTACTTTTTGGAATTATTGCTTCTGCAGGACTAAGAACCATAGTAGAAAGCGGGGTGGATTATAAGGATAAGCGAAACCTTACAATTACATCTGTAATTCTTGTTATTGGCATAGGTGGCGGCACTCTGGCTTTTAACATTACCCAGGATCTGCAGTTTCAGCTTGCAGGTGTTGCACTTGCAACAGTTGTGGGCATAATTCTTAACTTTATATTTCCTTCAAGCAGGGGAACCATAAAGAGCGAATAAGTGGAAGAACTTTCATCCATTGCATTCATGCAGGCTTTTGATGAGCCGCTAAGCATGACATTTTTGATCTTCCTTCTTGCAGCTGCCTTTCTGTTTCTCCTTGCAGGGTTGGCAATAGGCTTTCGCCATGGGAGAAACAGGGAACGTGCTGAGTGGGAAGGCCATAAAATGGAAGGCATTATCCAATCCCGTTTAAAGCAATCCCGCGCAGTGCTGGGCGGCCTTGTCTCAGAACAGCTTGCCCCGCTTTTGCCGGGGTTCCCGTTCGACCCTGGCGACTGCCGCTTTATAGGCAAGCCTGTTGATTTTATTGTGTTCAGGGGAATGAACGAAAAGCACATCAACGAGGTTATTTTCCTTGAGGTCAAAAGCGGGAAACATCCAGCGTTAAGCGATCAAGAGAAACGCTTAAAGGAAACAGTGCTTTCAGGCAAGATCCGCTGGGCAGAGTATAAAGCCTAAACCCTCAACTGCAACCAGTGGTGGCACCACATGTATCACATTTCATACATGTACCGCTTCGTATCATGGTAAATGACCCGCAGGCCGGGCATGGGTCACCTTCATAACCCTTAATCCTAGCCTGAATGATCTGACTGCTTGTTAATGTGTTTGTCTGCTGTACAGGGGCAGCCCTTGTAACATCGCTTCTTGGCGCTTCACTTTTTACTGAGCCTATCTCTGATTTAAGCTGGGTCTCGAACTTTGTAAAGCCGTTTGGCTTGCTTTTTGTTCCTGTTGCCAGAAGATCCTCGGGCCTTACCTGGGCAAGGTCTGCTCGTTTCAAATAACTTATTGCCAGGTCGCGGAATATATAGTCAATTACGCTTGTGGCCATCTTTACATACTCATGTCCCTGAACCATGCCGTTTGGTTCAAAACGATTGAATGTAAATGCATCAACATATTCTTCAAGAGGAACGCCGTATTGAAGCCCCAATGAAACAGCTATGGCAAAACTGTTAAGAAGGCTCCGGAAAGCAGCCCCTTCTTTATGCATATCAAGGAATATCTCGCCAAGGCTGCCGTCTTCGTATTCACCTGTTCTTATAAATATTGAATGTCCGCCTATCTTGGCTTTTTGCGTATAACCTATGCGCCTGTTTGGCAGGGGTCTTCGTCCGCTTTTTGTTTTTCCCTTGGCTCTTTCAGGAATCAGACCAGTTATATTGTCCATGATCATGGACCTTTCTACTTTAAGGATTGTGTCTGCAAGGGGGTTTGTGCCGGGCGCAAACGAAGAAAGAGGCTGGGAAAGTTTTGAGCCATCCCTGTAAAGCGCAACTGCTTTGAGTGCCTTGCGCCATGCAAGCATATACGCTCCCTTGACATCTTCGTAATCTGCGGAATTGGGCATGTTGATTGTTTTGGAAATAGCCCCGGATATAAAAGGCTGAACCGCTGCCATCATTTCAACATGAGCTGTCCAGGGTATGGACCTCTTGCCGGTTTTCCCGGAAGGCGTTGCAGTATCAAAAACACTATAATGCTCTTTTTTTAACCCAGGCGCACCTTCCAAACCCATGGTGCCGCAGGTATAAAGTTCTGCTTTTTCAATATCTTCTTTTTTAAAACCCAAAGACAATAAAAGATTAAAACCAGGGGCTGAATAATCAGATTCAGAAATTTTAAGTTTTTTCTCAACAAAATCTTTTCCAAGTATCCAGGGATTAAATACACCTTCAAGACCCAGGGCAGATACAAGCGCTGCTTCAGCTGCTTCAATGGCTTCTTGAGTAAAGCCTTTTTCTTCAAGGCTTTCGTTATTGATCACAGGGGAAGAAGCAAATGTTTTGTGGCCTGTGGCATAAGCTATGATCTTTTCGATCTCGTTGTTTTTGTATTCAAGCGCTTCAAGGGCAGGCGGAACAGACTGATTTATAATTTTAAAATAACCGCCGCCTGCAAGTTTTTTAAACTTAACAAGGGCAAAGTCAGGTTCTACTCCTGTTGTATCGCAGTCCATCAAAAGACCTATGGTTCCTGTGGGAGCAATCGCGCTTACCTGCGCATTCCTAAAACCATGCGTCTGTCCAAGGTCTAAGGCTGTGTCCCAGCATTGCTTTGCAGCGTCAAGCAGATAAGCAGGGCATTTAATCTCTTCTATACCAATGGGAATGGTATTGAGTTTTTTGTATTCCTTAGCAGGAGCATTGTAACAAGCCCTTCTGTGATTGCGTATAACACGCAGCATTTCTTCCCTGTTTTCCTTGTAACGAACAAAAGGTTCAAGGTCTGCTGCCATGCGTGCTGACTGGGAATAAGCCTCGCCCGTAAGCATTGCAGAAAGGGCTGCTGCAACTGCCCTGCCTTCCTGCGAATCATAGGCAAGCCCCATGATCATCAAAAGGCTGCCAAGGTTGGCATAACCCAGCCCAAGTGTGCGGTACTCGTAGGAAAGCTCTGCGATCTTTGGCGAAGGAAATTGCGCCATAACAACAGAGATTTCAAGGATTGTTGTCCATATTTTTATTGCATGAAGATATGATTTTACATCAAATGTTTTTGTTTTTTTATCATAAAAATGAATAAGATTAATGGAAGCAAGATTACAGGCCGTATCATCAAGGAACATATATTCTGAACAGGGATTGGAAGCCCTTATTTCCCCGCCGCCCGGGCATGTATGCCAGTCATTGATGGTCGTGTGAAACTGCAGGCCTGGATCAGCACAGGCCCAGGCAGACCTTGCTGCCATGTCCCAGATGTTTCTGGCTTTGACGGTTTTTACGGGCTCTTTTGTAACCCTGCTGGTCAGGTGCCAGTCCTTGTCATCAAGAACAGCCTTCATAAAATCATCGTTAATGCGCAGGCTATTGTTGGATGACTGGCCTGACACTGTATTATAAGCCTCATCATCCCAGGCTGTGGAAAAAACCGCCGGGTTTATTTCAATATCACCCTGCTCCATCTGCCTTAGAATTTGGTAAAGGTATGAAGGAGGAATCTTGTCAGCAAGGGCGCCGCGCAAGGCTCCTGCAAGATCATGGTTTTTATCAACATTGAATTTATCCGGCTCCGGCCCCCTAAAAACCGTAAGCGCTTTTTTAATTGCCTCAAGATGTTTTTTTATAGCCAAAGAACCAGAGACCATGGATGCGACCTTGTGTTCTTCTTCCTGTTTCCAGCTTATGTATTTTTCCACATCAGGGTGATCCACATCAAGCGTAAGCATTTTTGCCGCCCGTCTGGTTGTTCCCCCGCTTTTTATTGCAGAAGCAGACCTGTCCCCGATTTTTAGGAACGAAATAAGACCCGAAGATACGCCGCCGCCTGACAGTATTTCATTTGTACCGCGTATCTTGGAAAAGTTAGACCCAGTGCCTGAACCGTACTTGAAAAGCCTTGCTTCCCTTGTAATCAAGTCCATTATCCCGCCCTCGTTTACAAGGTCGTCTTTGGCAGAGAGTATAAAACAGGCATGAGGCTGGGGACGCTCGTAAGAACTTTTTGATTTAATTACTGTTTTTTCAGTTTCATCATAATAATAATGACCCTGGGCAGGCCCGTTTATACCATAAACCGAAAAAAGGCCGGTATTGAACCATTGGGGGCTGTTGGGAGCAGCCATTTGATGAGCCAGCATATAACAGGTCTCGTCATAAAAGGCTTTTTCGTCATCCTTTGTATCAAAATACCCGTTTTGGCTGCCCCAGCTCATCCAGGTAAAGGCAAGGCGGTGGAAAACCTGGCGCACATCATGTTCTGCGCCATCCAAAGGCAGATTCTGACCAGGGTCAGAGTCCGCGATTGTACTCCCGGCCCATTTTTTCCAGTCATAGATCTTTTCTGCCGGCACCCCTGCTTTGCGAAAATACTTCTGCGCAATAATATCAGCCGCGATCTGACTCCAGAAAGACGGCACAATAACCGTCTCCTCGGAGAAAATAAGCCTTCCGTCAGGATTACGAATCTCGCTCTTTCTGTTTTCCCAGATAATATCCTTATAAGGACCTGTTTTTGGCCCGGTAAATTTACGTTCAATTTTCATCTAAATAATCCTTTAATTAATTTTCTAGTGTTATATATAGTGTCGGATTATTAGCCTACACTATATATAGCGTATGATCAATAGGAATTTGAAAAAAAATACAAAAAATTTGGGGGAAATGGGGGGATATTTAAAGATTGACTTTTAGACAGGATTGGACGACACTTTAGATGACCCCTTACGCAGAGGAACGTCTTGGACGTATGCTATTGGCTCTCTAGCAGTAGTGCGCCTTTGACTTGGGGCGGCGTCCGGCGATTTTAGTTCCTAGCAAGTCGTTGGCAGAATTGGTTCTGCTGATAAATAGTTCTTGCTATGGGGCTGCATTTCGTTAACATTACCAAGTTAGTAAATTATGAAATACAGCATTAAAGCTATTTTAGAACTACTAAATGACATTCTAATCGGGAAATTGCTTCCCTTAACCCGTCAAGAAGCGATAGAAGCAATGAAAGCAGGCGAAAATCTTGTAGATGGTATTCAACCTTATAGTCGTGCTCATTACCACTGGTATTTTTATAAAGAGTTAAATAAAGGTAATTATCTTTCCAGTGATTCTTATGAAGATTTAGCAGGAGATGGCATTGTTATCCCGGAAAATGAATTACCCCAATTGTTCCGTATAACAGAAAAAGGTGCTGAAAAAAATAAAATCCAAGATGCTGTTCTTTTTGCCGCAGATAAACATGGTAAGGACTTTCGTAAAGGAACTAAAATCCCCTATATCACACACCCCATGGAAGTTATGTTGATATTAATGGCAAATGGCTGTTCTGAAGAAGTAATAATCGCTGGTGTTCTGCATGATACTCTTGAAGATACTGATACCATGCCTACTGAAATTACCAATAAGTTCGGTAAAAAAGTATTGGAAATAGTTGAGTCAGAATCTGAGAATAAAAACAACACCTGGAAAGAACGTAAACAAGCGACTATTGATCTTTTACCTGGGGCTTCCATGGAAACTAAACTAGTCTGCTGTGCAGACAAGCTCGCTAATCTACGCTCAATGGCTCGGGATAAAATAGAAGTTGGTGAAAAACTTTGGGAACGATTTAATGCTTCAAAAGATGATATAGAATGGTATTATCAAAGTATTTATGATTCCCTGTCTGATTTAAAAGGCTATCCCATGTATAAAGAATTATCTATTATTGATGAAGTCTTTGCGATAATTAATTAACTTGAATGACATAGAAAAATTCAGTAAATTTTCAATTCTCCTCTTTACAAATCCCAAAGTATAGTATAAAATCGGATTACTATAGTAAATACTATAGTATATAGGGGAGCCTGTCAATGCTTAAAGATACAGAAAGATATAATTTTATCCTGGAAAAGTCAGGGTTAAGCAAAAAAGACTTTGCGGACAGTCTGGGTTTATCACTAGCCATGAACTACCAGATTTCTTCAGGCCGCCTAAAACCGCCCAGGGATTTACTGGAAAAACTATCAAAAGTCCATAATGTCAATCTACACTGGTTTATTACCGGAGA
>Ga0099364_10015126_pt1 | contig 10197 bp, 9 predicted proteins | sample TergutTh196P3_FD_73070 | JGI IMG/M metagenome (GOLD analysis project Ga0099364, IMG submission 73070) | Microcerotermes parvus P3 segment gut microbial communities from Pointe-Noire, Republic of the Congo - Th196 P3 | ecosystem: Host-associated > Arthropoda: Insects > Digestive system > Gut ...
CGTTAAATGACCCCGATCCGGAATAGTCGTGAATTTTCTTGAACAGTTTGATAAACCCGTCGTGCAGCAAGTCTCGCGCCGTTTCCGGGCAACGCACATACCTTTGACAAACGCTCATCATTAACTTCTTTCCAGCAAAATCCTGTATCAGTGAAAGTTGAAAAAACTGAAAAGATAGAACCTGCTACAGTAAATTTTCAATAACTAACTAATCTGTTGGAGGGCTGTCTGAAAAATTAGACAGCCCTTTTTCTTTTCATCATTGCGTCAAAAGCATACGCGGTCAGACCCTTCATCAACGAAATCGCACGCTATCAGAAAAAAACTTCCCCTATTCATCAAAATCTTATTTTCAACCCCAATTCTCTTTTCATGATCAATAACGCCTCTGCGTTACCTCTTGCGTCGTCAACCGGGTGATGTGTATGTTTGGTTTTTCTCAAATGTTTGAAATTTTTGAATGTGTCTTTTACGATTCCTTTATAAAGGCTTCCCAAGTTTTGTGAACTGAATCCAAAGGGATTTGTTCCGATAAAATGATGAAAATACCAGCAAACAAACATCCAGTCAAAACCATTGTTATCGCTTATAAAAATGGGTCTGTCATGGCAGGTTGATTTTATCCATTCGGCAAACGCGGTCATTACTTTTTGGGGTTCTTCAAAAGACAAGGTTTCCTCCCGTGAATGTCCCGATACGGCAAGCGCTTCCGGAAAATATTTGTCTGAAATTGGTTTAAGCTGTCCATAGAACGTTTTGTCAAGTTGTTCGTCAACGAAAACAGCGCCTAACGAAATCATTGAATAGTCGCCCGGAATGGGACCGTCGCTTTCTATATCTACCATGATGTAAGCCATTGGGTTATTTGTTTATTCAGTCATGTATTCATTAGTTATCAATTCTGTCAATTTCCTAATAACCCCGGCGTCAATCTCTTTGCCTGCCTTTTCAAAACAGTTGATTAACACCGGCGATACTTCCTGTTTAAAATAAGCACCATTTCCTTCAAGTATTCTTTTGTTGCGATTGACTATTTCATCAATTTCTGATTTTGTGGATTTCAGCGCCTCGAAAAGCCAAACGCATTTGCTGATTGTACCGCTTGGTTCGTGCGACTTGAAAACGCGGGCAAACTTGTCGTCGCCGCCAAATTTCGCGGCAAGAACGGAGTTTTTGCGGTTCAATTCTTTTATCCGATTGTAGATTTGCAGCAATTCGACCGAAATAAATTTTGCGGTTTCACTGTCGAAACTATCGTTGGTAATAATATCGTGTTTGGCAAGCAAATTTCTAAAATCTTCGTAAAGAGATACCCAATCGGGGTCTTTGTGGTGACGGTTGTTTGCAAGTTCTTCGCGGGTTTTTTGCGCTATTTCCTGTAAATCATTTGCCAACATGCGCAACTCCTCTTCGCCCGTTTTCGCGAAATGAAAAATCACATCTTCAATCGCTACATTAAGCAGTTCGCGACTGTTTACGTCGGAAATGGCATTTTGCAAATTGAGTAATTGCAGGCGGTTTGCAACCATAGTCAGCAATAGCGAAATTTGCTTGAAATCTATTTTTTCCAAAATTTCGGTATAGCCAAGCAATCGGGCGATATTGTATATTTCACGCGCGCTTTCGAGCGATTTTTTTAACATTAAAATCGTTTCGCGGTCGGTAATAGCGGTAACCTGTTGTGAAAAAATTTCCAAATTATCAGTTGAATAATCGCTCAAAACAGTTATGAAATTTCTTACATCTTCATCAATTTCTTCTTTGGTCATAAACAACGAGCCGAATACGTCGTTTTCGTTTTCGCCTGTTGTTGCGGCGTCATATTCGCGGTTAAGTTCCTCAAAATAAGCCTTGTTGGTAACGTCAAATTCTTTTGAAATATCCGCAAAATCAACCACATAACCTATTCTGAAATCGCTGTATGGACGATTTACCCGCGTGAGTGTCTGCAACAAATTGTGCGCTTTGATTTTTCTGCCCAAATAAAGTTTTTTCAGACGTGGCGCATCAAATCCCGTCAAAAGCATCGAATGAACAAACAGAAAATCAATTTTTCCGTCTCTGAAATCTTTTGTTTGTCGGTCGCGGGTTTCCTTGTCGTTTTCATCGTGAAGAATAAGCGCCGCTTTCATGTTGTGTCGAACAAGATATTGCGCGGGCGGCTCGGCGGCAATAGAATATTCATAATCGGTAGAGACGTGGCATGCCGCGTCTTTATACGCCCCGTCTTTATAATAGACGTGGCATGCCGCGTCTCTACTATAAACGCCGCGATTAAAAATTTCAAACATCATTCGCGCCTGCGCACTGCTGTCGCACACTACCATAGCGCCAACGGTCTTGTCGCGAAAACGAAATGTAAGAAAATCATTGATGATATAATCCAACATCGGCGTTGCAAATTTTTCGTGAGCGTAGAGTTCCGTTTTGTTAAGTGTGCCGAGTTTTACTTCAATTTCTTTTTGAACTTTTCGCAATTTGTCTTTATAAGTAGTCTCAATCTCTTCGCGCAGGAGTTTCAATGTATAGCCGTCTTTAATGGAATTGTTGTAATAATATTTGTGAATGTAATCGCCAAAAATATTTCGGGTAGTTTTGCGGTCTTCTTTTCCGCTTAAAATCTCTTCTTCGTTGTCTGTCGCGCGGTTTTTGTAAATAATTAGCGGAGTGCCGGTAAGCGCTATTTTTATTGATTTTTTGTCGGAATTGTACAGATTGGCAAGCGAACTGCCTTTGGGGTCGTAACTGCGATGCGCCTCGTCAATAAAATAAACGCGCTGAACTGAAATATCATAGCCGCTGTCATTGAAAACAGTAGTGTCTTCGCTGAATTTTTGAATATTAATTACTGTAATTCCTTCTTTCGTGGTATTTTGTTTAAATTCCTTAATTAATTCGTCTTTACTGTTTACCGTGTCGACTTTCAAACCACGCTTGCGAAACTCCCTTGTAGCCTGTTTGAGCAAATCCAATCTATCAACAATAAAATAAAATTTTGGAACGATGTTTTTTGCATTGAAATAATCTGTAAGATAACGCACCGAATAAAAAGCCAACGCTGTCTTTCCGCTACCCTGCGTGTGCCAGATAACGCCTTTTTTAGCGCCCTCTTCGATTTTTTTGCGAATGGCTTTTGCAGCGAAAAATTGAGGATAACGCATGATATGTTTTTCCAAAATTGCATCGCCCTTGTCGTTTATTTCATCAACATAAACAATGGCGTATTGCAAAAACATTTTCAGACGTTCTTTTGTGAAAAGCGACGTAAGAATACGGTTTGTGGGCGTTCTGTCGTCTTTGTTGGTCAAAAATTCGGGAGCATGTTTGAGCGTAATAAGGTTGTTGTCTTTTAAAATGAAACTTTCTATTTCGTTGTCTATTTCGGGCAATTCGGGCAGTTCGTTTTTCAGTTCTTCGCGGAAATTGTTGAATTTCACTTTTTCATCTTTTGCAGTTGTGGCGTAAAAAACGCCTTGCAGTTGGTCTACGCCCGTGTCATCGTATTCCATATTGTTTGAAAATACCAACAACTGCGTGATATTGATAAACTTGCGAAATTTTTCATTTTTAAAACGCGCATTAATTCTATCGCGTTCCGCCTTGATGCCTTCGGGATTATTGGGCTTTTTCACTTCTATAAACGACAACGGCAAACCATTGATAAACACCGTTATATCAGGACGAAATTCATCTTCGCCGTTTTTGCAGGCGAGTTCGGTGCAGATATGAAAAGCGTTTTTATGAAAATTGCTCCAATCCACAAGTTTCCAGCATGATGTATCGCTTTTTCCCATCAAGCGATTGAAGAATGACCTGCCTAAATCGTTCTGTCCAAGTTCGAGAACAATGTTTTGAAGTTCTTTTTCAAAATCTATGTCGGTGGCATCACGGTTGATTTCCAAAAAACGTTTCTTAAAAATGGGCTTGATAATGTTTGTTTCACGGTCGAAATCGTTGTTTTGTTTCAACGAAACGTACTTGTAGCCCAAACGTGTGAGATGCACGAGGGCAGGGATTTTTACGCGGGTGTTTTCGTTGTGTATCATATTATTATATTCTTATCTTAATCTTATGATTGATACCCTTCTCAATTCTTCTTGATTTTTCAAGTTTCAAGAAGTTTCAAGAAGTTTCTTTTAGTAAATCATCAAATTTATCAGATTTAACGTAATTTCTTTTAACTTTATTAAGTTGTACTTCAGACAAGTAGCCAAGTTTTACAAGTCCGTCTAAATCAGCGCGCGCTGTGAAATTTGATATCGAAAATCGATTTTCAATTTCTTTTACCGAAAAAAACGTATTTGGTTTTTCATGCAAAATCATTATTATTTGCGCCTGACGCTGATTTATTCCCTTTATTTTGGCGAGCAACAAAGTACTTTTGTTTTCAGATATTTTGTGGTCTATGTAAACTTTTAGTTCCTCAAATGCGACTTTCATTTTTCGCAAGTTGTATAAAATAAAGTAAGTCAAATCATTATTGTCATATTCAGTGTGCAGAAAGGCATTCTCGTATTGTTTTTTTATTTTGAAAATAATACGCGAAATAGACATGTATTCTACTAACCAATACCCCCGTTTCATCATGTACCAATAGAATAATGAGCGAGCTGTACGACCGTTGCCATCAACAAATGGATGAATATAAGACAGCATAAAATGCACAATAATCGCCTTTACGATTGGATGAATAAATGGAGTAGTATGTTTATTGAAAAATCGTTCCAAATCGGCAAGTAGCGCCTCCAATTCATTGTGATGCGGGGGTATGTGAGCGATGTCGCCTGTAATACTGTCCATTACATAAATTTCATCGTGTTGGCGTATTTTTCCTGCATCGTTTTCATTATCAAGCGTATTGACAGTCATTGAACGATGGATTTCTTTAAGTCGCTCAACGGTGAAATCATCTTTTGAGAGGTTTTTCACATAATTCATCGTTGAATAATTATTAAAAATCATCTGTTGTCCCTTATTTTTGGGCTTTTCGTTTTTGCGAAGCATATCTTTTGCTACCTTACGCGTTGTGGCAGCGCCTTCCATCTGGCTCGAAGCAATAGCCTCTTCCATTATTGACGAAATAAGATATGCGTTTTTGTTTTCCGATGGAATGATTTGCTCGCTAATCAAACTGCCGCCTATGTTCATATCAAAATAATGCAGAAGTTCAAAGATTTCATCGGTCACCGTGAAGTTGAATTGAATTTTCCCAAAATTTAGAAAAATTCTGTTCGATTGACGCAGATATTTAAGTGCAAACCATAATATCCTGTTGTTCAAACCCAAAGCGGTTTTTATGTACTTTACCTTGTCCCAATAAGGATATTCTGAATTAACTTTTCGTATTTCAAAATAAGCATTATTGAAACTTTCCCGACCATCGGGGTTGTCTTCAAGAAAAGCAAACGCTATGTCAAGAGCCTGTGAACTCTCGTCTTTCGTGGGGATGGGGGGACGTTCTAACATATTATCAGGTTTTTGCACACCCCGATGGGATGGGTTAGGTTAAGCCCCACCCCGATGGGATGGGTTAGGTTATATATGGTTTTCAACCATTTGCTGCGCGGTCGCACCAAAAGTGCAGTATATTCTAACCCAACGGCAACGTCTTGGGATTGGGATGCGCCGCAGTACACACAGCAGTCTGTACGGTAGCCTGTGCACCAACCTATGTCGTGTGCGCCCTGAAAGGGCAACATACTATCATGTCCAAAGATATCTCTCATCATATTCAACATTATGTTTTTGTAAAAAAGCAACATACTCTTCTTGAAATGTTTGTTTTTTATGGTGTGCTTTCTGTTTTGCAATATATTTTTCTACTATTGGAACAACAGATTGACTAACCGAAAAGCCGCCATACCCGCCTTGCCACGCAAAATTACGATAATAATCGCCCTTGGTTTTTATCCAACGACTGCTATTTCGTTTTATCTCTTCTACAAACTTGGCTAATGCTATATTTTTAGACATTGTAGAAAGAATATGCAAATGGTCGCCTACGCCGTTTATTTTGATGGGAAAGGCTTCGTTTGCCTTTATTATCCCGCCAATGTAGGCATACAACTCTTCATCGTCTTCCGGTCGAATTAGAATTTTATTGTTCTTTACATGAAAAACGATGTGAACATACAGTTTTGATAACGATTGTGCCATGTTTTATCCTCCTTTTTTAAGTTGCCCTTTCAGGGCGATGTTATTACTGTTACTGCCCAAACCCGAGACGCTGTCTTCGGGTTGGGTTATATTAAGGCTTTCAGCCTTTACCTGTCCATTCATCAAAAGCGGTAGCAAAAAATCTCTCAATCGGGAAAGTTCTGCATTTTCTTGACGGTTTTTGATGATTTGTTCAAAAATTGGTGAAACGGTTTTATTGAATTTTTCAAGGATTGCATGTGGGGGTATAGAAATTTCAAAAACCTTCAAATATTTGAAATGTCTTTCATATTTTCCAAAATTCGGTAAATTCGGAATTAATTTATTCAGACAAAAATATGCATAAATAGTTGTTTCTTTATTTTCAAAATATAATAGTTGAGTTCCATCGGCGCCTCGAAAAAATGGAAAATTAATATATCTCAATGTACAAGAATGGTCTCCAAAAATTATTGCAGGCAAATCGGAAATTGGATTTTCTTCATTTGTATAACCTTTTACTAGATCACCAACATCTTGGGTAATAACAGGGTGTTTCCCTTCTTTCAAAATATTTTTTGCATCAATTCGCAGCGATTTGTCTGTATATTTTTGTATTAACTCCTCAATTTTTTTCCTTTCCCATTTTTCATCCGCATTTTGCACAAACCAATACTCATATATTGTTCTCGCCAAGTTTTCCAATTCTTTGTTTATTTTGTTGTTGAGTTCTATTTTGTCGTCAAAGGAAGATAGGACGCGGGCAATGGCGGATTGGGTTGTCTTCTCAAAATCTACAAATGGAATTTCTGTCAATGCTAAATCTAACAACAAATTTTTTATTCCTGTTGTTTGACTTTCAAATTGAAAAAACACATCAGATTTGTAAATATGTTGAAAAAAATAATAAACAAACAATGCGTCATATTCATGTTTTACTCTAAATGCAGTACAAAAATTTGAACAGACGATATGATTTAATTCATTTTTTATTTTTTCTGATATAAAAGCAACTCTTCCGGTAGATTGCGTTGGACTTCCTCCAGATTTTTCTATAATAATATCTCCGATTGCTAAAATTTTATTTTCGAAAGAAGAGTTTTTTACATATCTAATAGGTATTGTTTCAGATTGTTTTGCATTTACATTATCTATATCTGCACCTCTTACACAACTAACTTTGTTTGGGGTTTGATTTGAATTTTGTTCTTTACCCCAGTCGCCAGAAATAAAATAATCTATTACATCACCTAATTTCACTTTCTTCATATTTTCTCGCTATTTAAATTTTGTTGCATATTCATAAGCACACAGATGACACAGATTAAACTGATATACACAGATTTTTTTACGAAAATCTTGCGGAAGGCAAAATCTGTGAAAATCTGTCGCATCTGTGTTATCTGTGTGCAAAAAAATAGATTTAGGGCGCAATTGATGCGCAATTATATAATGCTGATAATATGGTGTTTGTATTTTCATGGTGGCGTTTTTGGCGTTATTTTGGCGTTATTATGACGCTTTTGGCGTTATTTTGGCGTTTTAATTGATAAACACTTCCAACGCCAAAAGAACCTGTTTGTTCTAAAATGCAAACTCTTACAAGTTCTGATAATTCACGCGAAGCAGTTCGGTCAGAAATATCATTTATTTCCTGATACTCTTTATTCGTAATTTTTCCTTTTTCCTTCACATATATTACCGCTTTTATTTGACGTTGAGTTAGTCCGAGTTTTGCCAATTGCTCTTCCGTATATCTATCTTTGAAAAGCGTAACCAAAAAACCACCGTCTCTTTCAATCAGTTCAGGTTCGGGCAGTTCTGCTTGTCGGCATGTTTCGATAATTCTGATTGTGCCGCGCCCCCACGCATCAATCAATCCTCCTTTGAAACACACATCGGCGATAAGCGGATTGCGCGGCTTCGATGAATGTGAACGTTTTAACGCCTCCAAATTAATTCCTTCTGGCAACATACCATCGCTCCAAATATTAATTTTGTCGTCGTACACGCGCATTTGAATGAAACTACCCATGTAATTTCGATGTATTAGAGCATTGAGCAGCATTTCGCGAAGGGCTGGAACAGGATATTCGCCTTTTTCGATGCGATACATTCCTTCAAATTCAATTTGACGAATAAGAAATTTGTGGTTTAGTTGCCCTAAAACGTTGCGCAACAGCATAATGATATTACCTTCTTCTACTTCCTGAAATCGCAAATCGGCATCGTCTTTGGCAAAACGACCTATTTTTACAAATGTATTAGGATAAAAACGACTGGGGTCTTTTCCAAATAAAATAATGGCTGCGCGCTTGAGTTGTCCGTTTTCTGTAAGTCGCAGTTTATCAAATATTTCCTCTGTTGTAAATCCTTCAACATCGGGCAAACGTCCCTTCTCTTTCGACATTACCAAATACATTTTAAACACTTTTTCGTCAATATCTGCAAAAGTTGCTCTTGGCTCAATTACATCATCCCATGTTCGACCAGAACGTTTGAGTAAAAATTCATTCAGCGAAGACCCTGTAAGTTCCTGCTTCACGCTACCACTGCGGAAATAATACCTGCCACGCAACGAAATAGGCACGGAATAGGGTAATACAATGATTTCGATATAATACGCGTTGTCTTCCTGCAATTCCTGCAATAGATTAACTTCTGCGGTAATTCCCAAATTATTTTTTATTTTGTTTGGTATTTCCACAATCAAGTCCTTGTAGTTCTCAACGCCAACAATATTTCCTTCATCATCCTTACCTATGTAGATTTTGCCGCCTTGTGCGTTGGCAAAGCCGCAAATCCATTTCAGATAGTCATCGTGCCAAGAAGATTTGTACTCTATATTTTGATGTTCTGGTATCATGTTGTTCATTTGTTTAATTTAGAAATATGTTTATCGAAATCAGAAATAATTTTTTGTGTTTTGTTGAACTCATTATACTCTTCCGTTGCTTTTTTTTCGGCTTGTGCTTTCGAAATTTTACCCTTGTCGTGCAGAATTTTAAATTTTCTGAAATTCAAAAATTCGTTTACGCTTTCGGCCAATTGCAGCATTGTAAAAGCATTTTCATTTTCTACCAAATCTTCAATATAGTCGAAATAGCCGGTTATAGTACGTTCTAAACGGCGTATTTGGTTTTCGTGCAAATAATTTTTTGCAATAAGCGCATCAGACTTTAAAATCCTGCCTTCAGGCGAATTTTTCCAAGTTGTTAAACCCATATTTTCTTTGTTTCTGTCGGCTTGTGAATATATAATCTCTGCCGCAGTTTGTCCTGTAATGGCAAAATGGAATTTATTTTGCACCATCGCATAAAAATCTTTAGTTGTGGGCGATTTGGGGTCGTAATCTATGCTACATTCAGCAAAAATATCGGTAATTTGTTGATAAATACGACGTTCACTTGCGCGAATAGAACGTATTCTTTCTAATAATTCACGAAAAAAATCTTTACCAAACGTTGATTGTCCCTGTTTTAATCGTTCATCATCAAGCACAAAACCTTTTGTAATAAATTCACGCAATATTTTGCCAGCCCAAATTCTAAATTGGGTTGCTTTGGTAGAATTTACGCGATAACCGACAGATATAATTGCATCAAGATTATAAAACTGCGTATTGTAGTTTTTTCCGTCTGATGCAGTTAGTAAGAATTTCTTACATACTGAAACTTCTTGTAATTCACCGCTTTCAAACACAGTTTTCAAGTGCATGGTAATATTTTCACGTGAGGTGCCAAACAATGTAGCCATCGATTTTTGAGTAAGCCATATCGTTTCGTCTTTGACTACCACATCTATTTTAGCATTTTCCTGTGGCGTATTATAAATCAAAAATAAAAGTTCCTTATTCATTATTATTCCTCCATTTTTAAGTTTCCCAAATTTTCAAAAATTTCCTTTTCCATCCTGAATACTGAAAAGATGCGGCAACAGGTGCTGTCGTTTCAAGCGTGCGGCATTATTTCCAAGTCTGTACATTAGCATTTCGTATTCGTCTTCCGACATTTTTTTCAACTCTTCGTATGTTTTCTTTGACCCATACAAAAACTTGTCGTT
>Ga0099364_10015127_pt1 | contig 10196 bp, 11 predicted proteins | sample TergutTh196P3_FD_73070 | JGI IMG/M metagenome (GOLD analysis project Ga0099364, IMG submission 73070) | Microcerotermes parvus P3 segment gut microbial communities from Pointe-Noire, Republic of the Congo - Th196 P3 | ecosystem: Host-associated > Arthropoda: Insects > Digestive system > Gut ...
GTTCCCCAGCGTGGTAATCCTCGGACCTGAGAGACACGAAACACAGGTGGAAGTATCGCTGACGGACGCCAAGAGCCTCGGAATCGACGCGCCGATCAGGCACAGCGGGGACACGGCGGACACGCCGGGAATGAAAATCGTCGGGCCGGCTGGTGAGATCGAACTCTCGCGCGGCGTCATCGTCGCAAAGCGGCACATCCATATGTCCGACAGGGATGCCGCCGCGTACGGCCTAAACGACCGGCAGACCGTTTCGATAAGGTTTTACGGGGAGCGCGGGATCACGTTTCACGAGGTGTTGCTCCGGGTTTCCCCGGATTTCGCCACCGGCATGCACATCGACTACGACGAGGCCAACGCGATGGGCTTCCGCGGCGGCATGATCGGTTTTCTGGAATAGGCCTGATTAAAATGGGGGTGAGTAAATGGAATTCGACGTCGACCACCTCATTGATATGGTGACGAAGGAGATAATGAGACGGCTGGGCGAGTCCGAAAGGGACCGCGTACTGGTGACCGAGGGCTGCCCGGAGGACGCTGTCTCCGAAAATTACGACGCCGTCAGGGGTAATGATCCCAGCGGCTGCAAATACGTCCTGCTAACGGAGGCGGCGTACATATCCCTCGTCGGCCGCGCCGCCTCGGCATGTTGCGAGGAATCCGCGGCCTGCCGCGACACAGCCTGCTGCGACGGCACGATCGATCTGCGCGGGAAACGCCTTCTGCACGAGCGAGACCTCCGCGACAACAACGCGCGGCGCGACACTGTCGTCCTCGTGTCGAAGAAAACGATCGTCACGGCTCTCGCGCACGATTACGCGAAGGGCCTCGGCGCGAAGATCGTAAGGGAAAACTGACGCGTGAACGACGCAATTTACGTCGTCGAGTACCGCAGCATAAGCCGCGGCGTCGCGACGCTGGATAAGATGCTGAAACGTTCGGACGTCATGGCGTTGTATGCCGCTCCCGTCTGCATAGGTAAATACGTGATAGCGGTCGGGGGCGGCGTAGGCGACGTCAGGGAATCAAAAGACGAGGCCGAAGCCTCGGACGGAATCATCGCCGGATATCTGATAACCGGCGCGCATCCCGGCGTGCTGGGCTGGTTCAGGCAGGAACGCCCGCCGGAACCGGGTTCGCCTGATGCCGTCGGCATTTTCGAGACAAGAAATATATCGTCCGGCTTCATGAGTCTCGACGCCGCCCTGAAAAACGGACGGACGAACATATTGCGGATTTGGATGGGACATTTTATCGGCGGAAAATTCTGCTGGGTGATAAGCGGCGAGACAAGCGAAGTGTCATCGTCGCTCACATCGGCGGGACGAGCCATATCCGGGGGCGAAATAACGGGAAGCGAACTGATCCCGCGGCCCGACGCCTCGACTTTATGCCTTTTTTCTTCACCCTCGGCCGCTCTTGACATGACGGCCTCGCGACATTCCGGAGGTGACACAGGTGGAACTGCTTAAACAAATATTTGAAGCCGGAGTAGTCGGCGCGGGAGGGGCTGGTTTCCCGACGCACAAGAAACTCTCCGGCGCTTTCGACACTATCTTGGTGAACGCCGCCGAGTGCGAACCCCTGTTGGCCTCCGACCGCTACGTAATGCGGAATTTTGCAGGTAAGATAGCGGAAGCGCTCACTTCTTTGAAGCGCGAGACGGGCGCGAAAAGGATCGTCATCGGCACGAAAAAAAAATACGAGCGCGAGATCGCCGCCCTCCAAAAATCCTTCGAGGAAGCGGGGGAAGCCGGGAAAAATTTTGAGATATACGGACTCTCCGGCTTCTACCCGGCTGGTGACGAACAGATCATGATATACGAGATAACGGGCCGCTCGGTGCCCCCGGGAGGAATACCGCTTGCTTTGGGAATAGTGGTGTTGAACGTCACGACGTTGCTCAACATTTACGACGCGTCGCGAGGTAAGCAGGTAACGGAAAAATTCGTCACAGTCACAGGAGCGGTAAATCACCCGGTAATACTCAAGGTTCCCGTAGGCACATCGCTCGCCGGTTGCGTCGACGCGGCTGGAGGGGCGACCGTCCGCGACTGGATGATAATCCAGGGCGGCCCGATGATGGGCAGGCAATTCGACATGAAGGATGCCCATTCCCTTACCATCGGCAAGGCGGACGGCGGCTTGATCGTACTGCCGGCAGATCACCGGCTCCCTACTTTTTCAAGAAAGCCGTTAAAAAGGATGATAAACGAGGCGAAGTCCGTCTGCATACAGTGCTCGTATTGCACGGAGCTCTGCCCCCGCTATCTGATAGGTCACAAACTGCGACCGCACAGAGTGATGCGAAGCATCGCCACAGGCACAAACCGGAACGACCTCGCCGACGCGCTGCTTTGTTGCGAGTGCGGTATATGCGAGCTTTTCTCGTGCCCCATGATGCTGAGCCCGAGGCGCGTCAATATTCATGTGAAGGAGATACTGCGCGCGAACGGAGCCAGGGCGGGCGATACATCAATCCACGCCGAATACTTGCGCGCGAGAGAGTACAGGCGCATTTCCCAGAAACGCATCATTTCGCGGCTTGAACTCGGCAAATATGACGTTCATATCGACGAGGCTTCCGCATATCATCCCGGGTCGGTCTCCATAGCGCTGAAACACGGAGTCGGGCGTCCCTCCGAACCGACTGTGGCCGTCGGCGATATGGTGCGGCGCGGCGATGTTGTGGCCCGCGTGCCGTTCGAGGATGTGGGGTGTGTCGTTCACGCCTCCATCAATGGAGTAGTGACCCGCACGGACGGACAGATCGACATAACCGGAAAGGGGTAAGCGCGGATGACTATCACGAGCATCGGCTTGATAGAGTTCAACAGTATAGCAAGAGGCATCGAGAGCGCGGATGCGATGCTAAAGGCCGGAAACGTTGAAATGATCTTTTCCAAGCCGGTATGCCCCGGCAAGTATCTCACCCTCGTGTCCGGAGATGTCGGCGCCGTGAAAGCGTCGTTGGAATCGGGCCTTGATACGGGAGGGGGCAATGTGGTGAACAGCCTTATTATACCGAGGATACATCCGAACGTCATTCCCGCCATCAACGCGACCACTGAGATAGACGGCGTGGACGCGGTGGGAGTAGTCGAATACTTCGACATAGCGTCGGCGATAATCGGAGCTGACGCCGCGGCGAAAGCAGCAGAGGTCAAGCTGATGGAAGTGAGGCTCGGCATGGGTATAGGAGGCAAGAGCTATTTCACGATGTGCGGAGGGGTGAGCGACGTGCGCAGCGCCGTGGAGTCAGCCCTCTCGGATTCGGAGGAACGCGGAGCCATCGTGGGAAGCTGCGTGATTCCTTCCCCTGCCCCTGAACTTTTCAACGAGATGCTGTAAAAACCTTAGGGTGGCCGGCTCTATTTCAGCTCTTTTAAAATCCCTTCCCACCAGCGTTCATTGCAGAATTTTTCCCACAGCTCCGTGAAAGAAGCGTAGGCGTCCTTGCGGGTTTGCGTTTTCACGTCGGCGAAGTCCTGCAACCCTCGGAGAACACGCCCCAAGCCTCTGGCGTGTCCCTGGTAGGCCAGAGTCTTCCCGCGTTCCTCTTCTATGAAAACCGGCAAATTTGCGAGCCAGACGTCGCAGTCGTGCAACGCTCCCAAAATGTCCTGAAGCGACTTTATCCTGCCGACGTGATTTTTCAGTTTATCCCCGTATACGGGAGCGAATATTTCCAGCGTGTAACGCAGGCGTTTCAGCGACTTGCGCATCTCATGAAGCTGAACGGTATCCAATGAGGCAGGCAGGGGCACGCCGAAGCTCATTACCTGCGCTATTCGCTCCTTCACAGCGGTAAGCGCCATATGCTCTCCCGGATATTGCTCACGGCTTTTCGCGTCGAGCTCCTCCATGAACGCCTGCCCTACAATGAGGCGGATTCGTGACATCACTTCCCCCTCGGCGTCACTTTCAGCGAAGCGATCCAACGCCCTGACCACATTTTTTTGCATAGCGGCTCGTTTTTGCCTCAGACGCAGAAGAAGGCGTTTGAGCCCCGCGGTATCTTTCGAGGACATTTCTTCAAGTTCCCGGATGATGGCTGCGATTTGTACGTCGGTGTCCCGCGCCTCGCCGAGAGACCTCGCCAAACGCCTGACCGCTCTCCTCCATCTTCTGAATTCCGATTTATCCGCGCACAGGCATTCCTGAAAAAGCGGCAAAGCCACGAGAATACGCCGCGCGAAAACGCGCATTCGGTGCAAGTACTCGACGTCGCCGGAGCTTCCGCCGCATTCTTTCCCCGCCTCGAAGCCGCGCACGCCCTCCTCCTGATCCGAAAGTTTGTTCAGAAGGGCCGCTAACGCTTTGGCTCCGAAAAGACAGAAGCCGCTAACTTCGCGGATTTCTTGTTCGTCAGCCGGCCCCGGTATCGTCGAGCTGGACTTCGCCTCCTCGGCATAATGAAGCGGAGAATCGCCTTGAGTTTCGTCCAGCGCAGGAGTATCGCTTACTTTTGCTTTATCCGCGTTTATCGGACGGGACAACGGTTCCGGCAATGTGTTTGTATTCAGCACAATTTCAGTCATAAATGAAACCCCATTTCATATTTTTTAGCCAAGTGTGTGCGGGAACTCGCGTACCGGATCATAACCGAAATTATAACAAATCCCTGTCAGTCACCGTCAATGTACCGCGCTTGCGATATTATTTTCATAGTATGCGATAATTCGGAATTTCGCTATAATCGTTCATATTACGATTCGTCATGATTGCGTTAGGCCGTTTGATAATTATGAAGGGCTTCATGGAACCTCTGCTATCTGACGATGATAATGGAGTATTAAAGGATGAAACGTTGTTTCTTGCTCATCGTATTAATATCGTTATTGACTGTTGATGTTGGCGAATGTGCGTCTATAGAGCCCAACAGTCTTTTAGGGCTGAGACTGGGTGATTCAATGTATACAGTACGAGAGAAAGCGGAAGAACAGAGATGGAGTTTGGTGGAAGAAATACTTGGTTTATCGCCGTCTTTAATAACCAGGGAATACAGAGATAGAAGAACCAAAATATATGTTTCATTTTCGAATGACAGATTATTTCGAATAACGCTTTATTTAGAAGACGACCATCCATCCGAACCGACATTCAATTTATTTATGAAAGACTTAACTGATGAATATGGAGAACCTAAAGTTATTGTTTCCGATACAAGTTATGAATGGCGTATAGGAAGAGTTGTTATCTCATTAAGCCGGTATAGTAATTCTTATATTAGGCAATATGGTCTGTCTCAAACTTGTGAGTTAGAATTACGCGTTAATCAGCCGGTAGAATATAATTTGGATTATTTATAAATTATTAGCGCCGCCTTGAGAGCGGCAAATAAGGCTGTTATATATGCTTTAGACACAGGTGTATCCTTACGCGCCTGAAAAAATCGCTCAACAACATCGGGGGCCAAATATGCGATGGAAACAAACGGCCTATGAGTAGATATGTGCGGCTTGGTATGATTTAGGAGGTAAAAGATGCATATGAGCTCAATACTGATTATCGGAATTATTTTTATTATAGCCGTCCTGTCATGCAAAGTGACGGACAAAATCGGGCTGCCGGTATTAGTCGGCTTCATCCTTATCGGTATGACTGTCGGCAGGCGGTTCGGCTTGGAGGAGGATATATCCAGCGCGGAGAATATCTGCAACTTCGCGCTGATGCTGATTATCTTCACCGGCGGCTTTCAGACTAACTTTGCCGAAGCGAGACCCGTGCTTGCCATATCAACGTTGATTTCGACGGCAGGTACCGTGCTCACGGCCGGGGTGGCGGGCGCTTTCGGTTATTATGTCATGGGGCTGCAATTTTACGAGGCCATGCTGCTGGGCGCGGTTATATCATCCACAGACGCGGCGTCGGTTTTTTCGATACTTCGCTCAAAGAATCTGAACCTGAAAAATAACCTGGACTCTATTTTACAAATAGAGAGTGGTTCCAACGACCCAATAGCCTACATTCTTACCGTCGTTTTCCTTTCGCTCGCAACCGGCGGCTCGCAGAACGCGATCGTGCTGCTGCTGAAACAAATCGTCATCGGCGCGGCAGTTGGCGTCGCGGGCGCAAAACTGGGGCAGCGCCTCGTCAATAATTTGAAATTAAATATCGAGGGCCTTTACGCGGCGTTGCTTGTGAGCGTCGCGTTAACCGTTTATGGCGCGGCAAGCCAATTCGGCGGGAATGGATTTTTGGCAGTGTACATAGGCGGCATAATTATGGGCAACACTCCCCTTATGTACAAACGGCTGCTCGCCGGGTTTTTCGCTGCCCTCTCCATGCTCGCTCAGGTAACTCTCTTCATTGTTTTGGGAATGCTGTCCAACCCGTCGTCCATTATCGGGGTTGCGGCAAACGGGCTGCTGTTTGCTATGTTCCTGTTCTTTATTGCAAGACCCATAGTCATGTTCCTGATAATGAAGCCGTTCGGCCGCAGTTTGAAGGAGATTGGGCTGGTATCCTGGGCGGGTTTTCGCGGTGCGTCGTCCATCGTGTTTTCCATATATCTGTTCTCCGCCGAACTGCCGTATGCGGAATTCGTGTTCAGCGTCGTATTCTTCGTATGTATGCTGTCGGTTATAATTCAGGGCTCGCTGATCGCTCCGCTGGCAAAGTCCCTGGATTTGATTACTTCAAAGCCGAGAGTGCTGAAAACTTTCACGGAATACGCGGCTGAGATTCAGAGCAAGCTGCTGGAGGTGAAGGTGCCGTTCGGAAGCGCAGTCTGCGGCAGGAGCATCCTCGAACTTGACCTGCCGAACGATTTGTACATTATCATGATCAAACGTGACGACAAGTTTATAGCGCCCATTCATTCAACCGTTATTATGGAAAACGACGTCGTCATGCTCGCCAGCGGCAGCGAGGAAAATCTCATCAACCTGCACCGAGCTATCAACGGGTAATTTCATGCCTGAATACGCAGGACACGCGATAGCGCGCAGATAATACTAACAAGCAATCATACTGTTAATATGATTCGCAAAGCCAGTGACCGTCTTGCTTTTAACGATTTTATTTTAGGCCGTGATTTCGAATCCGTATCAATCATCCAAACCTATAAACCGATTTATCCCGCTGCGCCCTTTCGGCGGCGTGGGAGGCTGCCAGTCCGAGTCGCTTATACCTGCGACGTAACGTACGGCTACAAGCTTGCCTGTGTCGTCAACGCGGGCCATTAGTTTGAAAGAAGGAGCGCCGCCTCGCATATTCCGGATAAAGGGCATAAACGAGTCCAAACGCCAGTCGTTGAAACTGTATTCCTTGCCGCCTTCCCAATTCTGCTCGTCTTGGAGGCTCATCAAGCTGAAGCCTGTCCAGATGCGCGCGCTTCTGTCCTCTGAAGCCAGGCGGGCCAGCAGAATAGGGTCGGCGCTTTTTTGCCGCTGCCAAGAACCGATCCGTAAGCCATTCCACGCCAGTGGAGCCTGGAAACACCAGCCATCGTATTCGTATTGCACTTTCCAGTACAGCGGAGCAAATGCGTCGGGCAGTACGTTGAGTTGTTCGATCGTTATACCGTCCGCCCGGAGCGACTCGTTCCATTTGTTCTCCAAATGCATGCGCCAAACCACAGCTCCGCCGGTGTAGAACAAAAGCCAGATCAGAGCCGACGCAACGGCGCGCGGATAACGATGCGCGGCGCAACAGGCCAGAATGAGGGGAATGAGCAGCAAGAGATCGATTATGAATAAACCGTTGAGGCGTACCCTGTAATCGGAGAAAGGCAGGAAGGCGAGCGTGCCGTAGGTAGTGACGCAATCAAGCCAGATATGCATTAAAAGCAGCAAAAAGGCAAAAAGCGTGGTTTGAATGAACGTCCAGGCTCCCGGCGTACCTTGCTTCCATAACGGATACATGAGCAAAGCGCACAGCGGAGCCAACGCCGGCATCGCAGGCAACGCGTGCGTGATGCCCCGGTGCAAAAGAAAAAAATCAATGGGGGTACGATGAAAAAATATATCAATATCCGGCAGGGTTGCGACCGCCATGGACAGGGGCACGGCCCATATTGCATCCGGTCTGTGAGGTATGGCCAAAAAGAGCGCGGCTCCGCTTACGGCATGGGTGGCGATATCCATCGTTACTGCCGGGCTTTCTGAGGAACAAAATGGGTTGTGAATTTATATTTATCGCGGTTGGCGACGTAGAAATAACCAAAGAATGAAAATATGATCGCGCCAATGCAATTCACCATCAAATCCTTCATCGTGTCGTTAATGCCTATATCGAGATAGCCGCCGTCTATGACCGCCAGTTCGTTTCCCGCGGCGTCATACATCACTGTTTTGGCGATATCGCGCACGATCACGGTGTTGTTGTTCCGCAGCGGATCCATGGTGACTGTCGATATTGTCGTGACAATACTATCTTTTTGCATATCCGCTAAAAGAATTTTGTCCATTCCAAACTCGAAGAATTCCCAAACCACCCCGATCGTCATGCTGAAACAAAATGCCACCAGCGCCAGGTACAGCGGAGAAAGTTTGACGTCTTCACTATTTTTATTCAATAGATCAACCAGGGCAAAACCAATGCCGGCGCATAAGAAACCGTTGAGCGTGTGCAGAATGGTATCCCAATGAGTAAATCTGCCATAAAAATTAAAGATTTCGCCCAGTATCGTGCCGGAGAATATAAAGAAAAAAATGATGATCTCCAGCGTGTTTGGCAATACTATTTTAAAACTATTTTGCAAAATAATGGGGAAGCCGAAAAGAATCAGGGCCAAAAGACACAAAAACGCGCTGTGAAAATCTCCTCTAAATATTCGGGAAATCAGGCAAACAATGACCAGTATCCTTAGGATTATGAATACCGTAACGCTGCTTCTTTTGCTTTCTTTGTAGCTTTTTATTACTTGTTTGAAACTTGCCATAGTTGACTGCTCCTTTACTTATCGGCGACTCGCCGTCCATCGCGCAGCATTTCATATACCGGCAACCCGGCAAGAACCACAAGGTCCTCGGCACATAGCCATTTCGCCGCGGTCTCGTCGAACAATATGTTCCCGGAGGCGGGAACCTCGTCGTCCCCCTGCCATAAAACAAAAGTGAGCGGTATATAAGGCAGCGCGCTCACAGTAAACGACATGTGCCCGGGAGACGCTTTACTCCCCCCCATTGCCAGGCCGAGGCGAAGAAATAAATCGAGATCGCCGGCAAAAGCTTTCACCATAGGGTTTATGCAGCGCTTAATAAAATTCTCATTATAAATACCCGCGCATGGAACCTGCCTGTAGGTAATATAAATACCGGCCGGCTGTTTGGGGCCGTCGGAAAGCAAATAATGGCTCCAAAGTATCTGCTGCTCGACCGTCCCCTCGTCTAAGGGAATCACCCTCCCGAGCCACGGAATCTCAAAACGCTCTCCGGTCCAGACAGTTCCCGTATCATACGCCGCCTTTACCGGATCCCTTTCGGAGAGCTGTTCCCTCGCGAGCCCCAACGCGCGTTCATAACCTTTATTTTTATAATACAGGTCTAACTTAGCCATTCCACGCAAATCCCAACCGCGTCCGCCGCGTTCCTGCTCCAGGCGTCCGCGCCCACATACCCGCAGGCCTCGGCGTTGATCGGGTATCCCCCTATCGCTACTTTTACCCGGCCAAGCCTCGCTTTTTTCAGAGCGTCTACAGTTATTTTCATTGAATCGATACTGCGTGTGAGTAACCCCGACAGTCCGACGATCGCGGCCCCTGACTCCTGGGCGGCTTCCACAAAGGCGCCCGGCTTCTGGTCCACGCCGATATCGATTACTTTGAAGCCGGCCGCTTCAGTCATGTTGTGGAATATATTCTTCCCGATATCGTGGATATCGCCCTCCACAGTACCGAGCACAATGACGCCGCGGTCGCCGTTTTCCCCGGCCCGCAGGAGCGGTTTGAGCACTCCGACGCAGGAAGCGAGCAGTTCGCCGGCAAAAACCAGATCGCCCACGTAATATTTGCCCGCTTCGTAATTAGCGCCTACAATATCCATTCCCTGCTGGCACGCTCTGATAACTTCCTGAGCCTCCGCGATATCCGGGTCGCCGGCGATAAACTTACCCAGCATTTTTATGACGGCGTCCTCGTCCAGATTTCCCACTGCCTGCTTAAGGCTGTCCAGATCCGTCATGCTGCCGCGCTCCTACGATCAGTCCTTCTTCGGCGGGCCGATGATTCCGTTACGGAACGCGTTTATATA
>Ga0099364_10015128_pt1 | contig 10195 bp, 8 predicted proteins | sample TergutTh196P3_FD_73070 | JGI IMG/M metagenome (GOLD analysis project Ga0099364, IMG submission 73070) | Microcerotermes parvus P3 segment gut microbial communities from Pointe-Noire, Republic of the Congo - Th196 P3 | ecosystem: Host-associated > Arthropoda: Insects > Digestive system > Gut ...
CAGCAGGGCCATTTCAACAGCCGATCAGATGTTGGCAAGACTGACGCAGGTTTAAAAGTATAAAGTGAGTTACAGGTAAACAGGGGGCTTTCATGAGATTCAGACTGATACTGATTAGCGCAATAGCTCTGGTGCTGGCCGCTTGTGGCACGATACCACCCACTATCACGCATCAGAAGCCAACGGACCAGGAAAGGCAGCAAAGACAGAGAGCACAGGCCAGGCAGGCGCAGCAGCCGCCGGCACCCAACGGGGCGATCTTCCAGGCCAACACCTACAGGCCGATTTTTGAGGATCACCGGGCCCGTCTGATTGGAGACAACCTGACGATTGTGATAACGGAGAGTACCAATGCAACCCGATCCGGTACGGAAAGTGGTTCCAGATCCAACGAGGTCACAGCCGGGGTACCCAACATGTTTGGAAGGGACTTTCCGCGTATGTCGGCAACCGCCAATGCCTCACGCGAGTTCCAGGAAGCAGGTGCGCGAACCGCAAACAACCTGTTCAGCGGGACGATCACGGTAACCGTGATTGATCATACGCCAACAGGCAATCTGATAGTGAGTGGGGAAAAGCAGATTGCGATGGATACCGGTTCTGAATTCGTTCGTTTTTCTGGTGTGATTGACCCGAAGGATATCCGGATCGGAAATCAGGTGCCGTCCACGAGGGTTGCCGATGCCAGAGTGGAGTACCGCACGAATACACGTGTTGACAGGGCAGAAATATCGAGCAGGCTCGGTCGCTTTTTCCTCTCGGTTTTCCCGTTCTGACCGGAAAACCGCTTGTGTAGCAGTCTGTGGGCTGTTGGCGATGGAAACTTTTATACAGGAGTTGACATGTCTTTAACGGTAAAAGCAATTGGCGCATTTTTGCTGGGGCTGGGGCTTTTTGCTGCTGCTCCGATACATGCCGAGCGAATCCGGGATCTGGCAACAATCCAGGGAGTGCGTACCAACCAGATTGTCGGTTATGGCCTGGTTGTGGGTCTGGATGGCAGTGGAGACCAGACGACTCAGACGCCGTTTACGGTGCAAAGCGTAATCAACATGCTCCAGCAGATGGGTGTGCAGGTCCCGTTTGGTGCAACCGGACTGCAGCTGAAGAATGTGGCTGCGGTGATGGTGACAGCTACCATACCGCCTTTTGCGCAACCGGGTCAGACGGTGGATGTAACTGTTGCTTCAATGGGTAATGCCAAAAGCATCAAGGGAGGCACGCTTCTCATGACGCCGCTCAAGGGTGCAGACGGCAATATTTACGCCATGGCACAGGGAAACCTGGTCGTTGGAGGTGCTGGTGGTTCCGCTGCGGGCAGTCGCACGACAGTCAATCATCTGGCAGCGGGCCGTATATCCGCTGGAGCCACGATTGAAAGAGAAGTTCCGAGCAACCTGCATGCAGGTGATACGATTACCCTTGAGTTGATGGATACCAATTTCTCGACCGCGCAGCGCGTAGTCACTGCCATCAACACCCGCTTCGGGCCGAGCACGGCTTCCGCCGTTAACGGGCGTGTCATCCGGGTTCGGGCTCCCTTCAACCAGGATGGGCGGGTTGCCTTTATTGGTGAACTGGAAAACCTGAATGTCGTTCCTGCTGTGGCCAATGCGAAAGTGATTCTGAATGCGCGCACGGGATCGGTTGTGATGAATCAGACGGTCACACTGGACAGCTGCGCCATTTCTCACGGCAATCTGTCTGTCGTTGTAACGGCGACCAATGATGCATCCCAGCCGCAGCCTTTTGCACAGGGTCAGACAACAGTTGTGCAGAATGCCCAGATCGAGGTCAAAAAAGAAGAGGGTGAAGTGGTGCTTCTGGAGCGCGCTGCAACCCTGGCTGACGTTGTCAGGGCATTGAATGCCATTGGTGCCACACCGCAGGATCTGCTCTCGATTCTGCAGGCGATGAAGTCGGCTGGTGCACTTCGTGCCGAGCTGGAAATTATTTAAAAGGGATCTCAAGCAAGGGGCTGAAAAATGATAGAGAACCATAATTTGCCGGCAGCGCAGCAGCTATCAGACAGTCGCAATCTGAATACCATCCGTGCGGCGGCGGGTAAAAACCCGAATTCGCCTGCAGCAATGAAGGCGGCAGCCCAGCAGTTTGAAGCCCTTTTTGTCAACATCATGTTGAAAAGCATGCGGGAAACGGTACCGCTGGACAGTCTGTTCAATACGCCGCATACCAAACTGTATACCCAGCTTTTTGACGAGGAACTTTCCCAGCAGATTGCCAAGGATGGGAGCATAGGTCTGGCTGACCAGATTTTTCGGGGTATGGTTGCAACCGGTCAGCTTGACAAGGATGAGGCTGCTCCCTACATGAGCAAGCGCAGGATTTCTGCTTCAGTCGATGCGTATCGGGCCATGGCACCCGGATTGACCCAGAATCGTATCTCACCGGGCCAGGCACCGCATTTCCGTTCGGAGAGCAGATCAGCTGACGGGGTGGTACCTGCCCATCGTATGTCGCAGACAAGACTGAATGAAAATGCAACGGCACCTGTGCATGTCAAGGCATTTATGGATAAAATGATGTCTCATGCGCACCATGCGAGTCAGACAACGGGCATAGTACCTGAATTCATGATTGCACAGGCTGCACTGGAATCCGGCTGGGGACGACACGAGATCCGTCTTCCGAACGGACGTCCGAGCCACAATCTGTTTGGTATCAAGGCCAACGGCTGGAATGGAAGGACAGTAGATGTGCTGACCACGGAATTTGAAAATGGTCAGATGGTTAAAAAAGTGGAAAAATTCCGTGCATACGATTCGTATGCTGAAGCTTTCAGGGATTATGCAAGGCTCCTTAGCGAGAATCCGCGTTACAGGGATGTTCTGAATACGACAAATCCGGCTGCTTTTGCTTATGGTTTGCAGCAGGCGGGTTATGCAACTGATCCGGAGTATGGTTCCAAACTGATGCAGGTTATTGACAGGGTAACGCAAGGCGCATAGAGCCAGGGTGAGCGGTCGAACAGCCAGAAGCCTTCGGTTGCTGTCTCAAAGTTTCGGGGAAGCACCCTGTTTGCTTCTGCAAGGAAAGAATTTCTCAAGTTGGCGGATAATCAGCCGTTAAAAACTCTGGAGAGTTTGGAGAATCTGATATGGCAAGTATCTACACTATAGGCAAAAGTGCGCTGATGGCGGCCAATTACGGGATCAGTGTAACGGGTCATAATATTTCCAATGCGTACACACCTGGCTATAACCGTCAGGTTATTCTGCAGTCGAACACGCCGGGCCAGCAGTTTGGTTTCGGTTTTGTTGGCGCTGGTACGTCGCTGGATGAAATACGGCGTGTCTATGACCAGTTTCTGGGCAAACAGTTCATGGAGGTCCAGGCCGAGAGTTCGCGTCTGGATACCTATTACACCCAGATCCTTAAAATCAACAATTCCCTGGCCGATGATACTGCTGGTGTATCACCGGCTCTGCAGCAGTTTTTTGCCGCAGTCCAGGAAGTGGCAACCTTGCCGACTTCGGTGGCTACCCGCGAGTCAATGATTTCCGATGCGCGGATTCTGGTAGGGCGCTACAATAACCTGGGTGCCCAGATCAAGGACCAGCAGGACCTGATCAATGCGCAGATGATACACAGTGTTGAACTGATCAATACCTATGCGGTCGAGATTGCCAAGCTGAACAACCAGATTGCCCATGCACAGATTTCTCTGAATGATCCTCCTCCAAACGATCTGCTTGACCAGCGCGACCATCTGATTGCCCAGCTTTCCCAGGAGGTAGGGGTACGGACGGTTGTCAATGGAAACAGCCTTGATATTTATGTCGGTAACGGTCAGCCCCTGGTGATCAACCATATAGCCTTTGAGATGTATACAAAGCCTTCATCGGCTGATCCGGACAAAATCGAAATCGGGTACATCAACAATGGTGTCTATATCGAGATCCCGGACAGGATGTTTTCCGGTGGCAATCTCACGGGTTACATTGATTACAGGAATAATGAACTCAACGGTGCATTGAATGAGCTGGGTCTCATGGCAATAACCCTTGCAAACGACTTCAATATCCAGCACATGCTGGGTCAGGATCTGGAGGGCAGGCGCGGAATCCAGTTTTTTGATTACCCGACACTGTCTGCAGTTGCAAGCGAAAAAAACTCGGGTTTGTTCATTCAGGCGGAAATTACGACTATTGGCGATCTTGTAGCAAGCAATTATCATGTCAGCTACAATGCGCCCGCAGGCGGATTTACGATTACCAACCAGGCTGATGGTACGAAGCATCCGCCCGGGCTGGGCGCGTATTATACGCCAGCCCAGATGATTGCCGGTGTGGAGATTGACGGTGTGACCTTCAGCCTGGGTACTCCTGTACCTCCAGGCCCTTTAGTTACCGATATGCTGACGCTCAAGCCCCTGGCAGGAATTTCTGCCGGGCTGGAATTGCTGGTGACCGATCCCAACCGGATCGCTGCGGCGCTCCCGATCAGGACGGACCATGGTCTCAACAATCTGGGTTCGGGCAAGATTTCGCTGGGTGAGCTGGTTGCCTTTGGGAGCGATGGCCCGGTTCAGGATCCCAGTACTTTGGTATACCCGCTTGAGTTGGTGTTCCAGAGCGATACCACGCCATCCGGTCTGAGTATTGTCCCCAATGAGGAAGTGACAGTAACCTATGCTGATGGCACGTCGTTTTCTACGACAGCTCCTTTTGCCTATGAAGAGGGCATGACCATTGCCTACGGCAGTTTCACTTTCAACATCACTGGCGTGCCGGAGCCTGCGGACGTATTCCGTGTTGTTGAAAACATTGAAGGTATTGGCGACAACAGGAATATGCTGGCACTGGCAGCATTGCAGGATGCCAAGACGATGCTGAATGGTACAACCACTTATCAGGGTGCGTATTCCCAGCTGGTCAACCGTGTTGGTGCCAAGACACGTGAGCTGGAAATCATGAGTACTTCCACGGCCAATCTCCTGAACCAGATTTACAGGGATCAGCAGAGCCAGTCCGGGGTCAACCTTGATGAAGAAGCGGTCAATCTGATGCGCTATCAGCAGAACTATAATGCGGCCTCAAAAGTCATACAGACGGCAAATGAGATGTTTAATGCGATTCTGGCTATTTTCTGACGGGAGTAAACCATGAGCATGCTGCGAGTAAGTAACAACATGATATTTGGGCAGAACATGAAGCGTCTGTCCACGCTGCAGGCGCAGCTGAACAAGACCCAGGAGCATATTTCTGCCAACAAGCGTATTCTGACCCCGGCGGATGATCCGGTTGGTGCTGCACGTGCGCTGGATCTGAAACAGGGGCTTTCCATGAACACGCAGTATGACCATAATCGTGGCATGGCCGGTGATGCATTGCGGCTGCAGGAGCGCACCCTGAACAGTGTGGTTACCCGTATCCAGGATACCCAGAGACTGCTGGTCAATGCGGGTAACGGAGCTTATGCGGAAGAGCAGTTGCGGGTTCTTGCCATGGAGTTGCGCTCGATCCGTGACGAGATGGTCGGATATGCCAATACACGGGATCCGTTTGGTGATTATGTCTTTTCCGGGTTACAGGTAGGCACGGAGCCTTTTAATCAGTCTGCGACCGGTATTGTGACCTACCAGGGTGATACGGGTCAGCGCATGGTGCAGATTGATGCAGCCCGGTACATTCCTGTGACGGATTCGGGAGCCAGTATTTTTATGGGGATCAAGGGCACGACGGCTTCCACGGTTGATGCATCCCGAAATGATTTCATGATGAATCTGCGGATTGTTGATATCGATGATCCGGCTCTTCTGAACAATCATGTCTATCGTATCGAGTTTACGGGTGACACGCCTGCGGCTACGGCCATTCTGCTCAGGGATGGTGCTCCTGTTGACTGGCCACCTGGTACGATTGATCCGGTTACCGGTGACGATGTGGGTGGGACACAGGATCCCATCCATTACACGGGTCGCGAGCGTGAGGCGCTTGTGATTGTGATGGACGGAGTCGAGATTTCCATCAGTGGCTCTGCCAGCAGTACTCTCAGGGCACCTGATCCCGAATTTGCCGAGTTCAGACCGGGTGAGCCGATAAGAAGTGATGTCTTTCATTTTCTGAATACGGCCATTGATCTGCTGGAGAGCACCAATCTGCGTGGAAATGGCGGCAGCACCAATCTGATGTTGGGTATAGGTTCTCTTCTGGACAATTTTGCAGCGACGCTGGACAAGGTCGTCACTGCACAGGGCAGTGCCGGTACGCGCCTGAAAGAGCTGGAAGCGCTTGATTTGTCTGGAATGGACAAGGACCTTTTGTTCAGGGGATCAATTTCCCAAATCGAGGATCTGGATTATTACAAGATACTGTCCGATCTGATGATGCAGATGACGACTCTGGAAGCTGCGCAAAAGACTTTCATGCAGACGAGCGGGCTGTCGTTGTTCAATATAATGTAATTGCAGTTTTTGAAAAACTGCTCCGGTTATTTGCCCCGGGAGCGGGCTTGGCAAAGCAGTCCGGCTCCCGGGGCTTTTTGTCTCTGTACGCACCCGGGCTGCGTTTTCGGATGCATGAATGCGGTTTTCAGCCATTTCACTGGTGGGAGCATCCGGTCAGAAAGCGGTATCAAAAGCTTGGTTTTATCCTTTTTTACGGGTTGCCTGATTGTCGTGGTAAAGATCGTTTTCTTTTGAAAATCAAGGGTTTTGTCAACAGTCCAGGACACTTGCGTCTATTTTGAAGCCAGTTGTTTTGCAATCCATTCAACTGCTTCGGGCGTGTTTTCCCAGGCACTCATGCTTTCACTCATGTAGGCGATGGCTTCACTTTCCTGGCCGGGCTGATAATAAGGTGGCAGTTTCGCCGGCATCTTTTTTTTCTTTGTTATGAACCTGGGGACGTGTCTGTTCATGTCAAAAGCTTCATTCAGGCTTTTATTTGCTTTTTTCGAGTCTCCGTGTTTGCGGAAATCCAGCAAAGCCCGCCCGTAATACCAGGCTGCAGAGTAATCTCCTTTGTAGAATTTAAACAGTTTCTCGGCTTTTTTTGCGTCGCCTTTTTCAATCAGAATGGGCAGTAAAATATAGCGCATACCCATATTGTCGTTTTCGTTGAGTTCCAGGATTCTTTCACAATACCGGATGGTATTTTCGGTGTCACCCATTTCGCGGTAAATCGTCATTATTCCGTGCAGGGCTCGCATGTATGGTCGGGTTGGGGGGAAAAGCCAGAAGTTTCCCATCAAATCTTCAAAGAATTCTTCTCCCCACAGGTTTTCTCCGACAGTCAGTGCTTTCTGGAACAGTTCCAGTGCCACCTGTTTATCTGGAGAATAGCGTCCGAGAGTTGTGTAGGCATCCATATGCAGGGGGGAAATTTTCAGCAGTTTGTGTCCCAGTCTGATACCTGCTGCTGCCGACTTAATCGGCTGTGCCGCCCAGAACAGTTCGTGGGCTTTTTCCAGCGCTTCAAACTCGGGTGAGTTTTCGTGCAGGGAGCCGATATCAACACTGGCAAACTGTTTGTTTACCAGCTCCATATCGACCTGTAACTTCTCTTTTGCCGGGGCTTTTCCCTTTGTTTTTGGGGCAGTGGTTTTTTGTAGGGCTGCTTTTTTCTTTGGGGGTGATTTGGTTGTGCTCATGGCCGGAATAATCAAAGGTTGTTGACAGTTTTCAGCAGGTGCAATAAGGACTTTAACAGATTATTGTATCCGGAATTCTATTGATTATTGACACTGGGTCTTTATTATTTTTTTGGGGGAGGAGTGACTTTTCGAGCGAAAATTGAATCCTGGCAAATCAGCAGGTCAGCCCCCCAGTCAGTGTTGCCGGATATTGTCAACTCTATCGAACTCTATCATTAAAAGTCTTTACCGACACTTTGAATCTGACTTTGTATTGTTAACGGTGACTGCAGTGCTTTTCTTTTCAAGCGTGAATCTGCTTGGTATCCACACAGGATTTTAACAGTTAATGGTAGATCTGCCCGACTTCGCGCTGCGTATGACGTGGCAGTCCTGGCGCACCCGCCCTGATATTCAGCAACGTCACAAGTCGCGTTGTACTGATGCCTGGTCTGTGTCGCTTCTTTCCATTTCAGAAAGTCCCCGGGCAGCCTGTTCGCCTATCAGCGCGGCAATGCCAGCGTTTTCAGGTAGTGCCTGGGCATCCATTGCGGCCTTTTCAGCCTGTGCAAAGCGCCCTTCAATGAGCGCTTTGACTGCCTCGCGCAAGGCCTGATTTCCTTCGTCTTCAAGCTTTTTTCTGCGATATTGCGCTACCTGTGCAGGCAGTCGCATGGCAGTATTCACTGCACGCATGATCAGGTACAGGACAAAAATGATGGAAAGAATAATGAGCAGAAAAAAATTCAGAGAAAGATCGATGCGATAGGGCGGGAAAAATATCACCACATTGCTGACGTTATACCGCATCAGTACTGCCAGTCCTACTGCAGCTGCAAAGAGTCCGAAAATCCAGAAAAAAACGCGCATAGGCCGGCCTGTTACGTTTTGGTCCGGTAATTGTGGACAGCCGTAAGACTGTCTGCGAGCGTGGGTAATTCAACAGCAACATTCTCTGCGACTATCTGCGCCAGTGTTCTTTTGACTGCCCGGACCTGCGGAGAGTTCTGGTCAAAATAGGTGTTGATTACATTCAGCGCCGCATCCATATCGGTGTTGAAGGAGGGATGATCGCGAGCAAGTATTCCAACGCGTGCGCCTAAAAGTCGCAGTGTGAGATTCTCGCGTAAGAGATGCCCCTGTGAAGCGGAGAGCATCAGTGCTCCGGGTGAGTCAACATTACGAACCTGAATCAGTGAGCGTATTTCAGCCCAGAACTCACTGCTCCAGCGTGCCCATATTCGCGGAAAGAGCCCGAGCCAGGATGCGGGTTGCCCGGCCTCATCAGTATCGGTCGCTGTTTTTCCGTCACCAGCTGCGTTCGCAGCCAGGGCTTCTTTGTCGGGATGCGTTCTGGCTCGGGCTTCAGACAAAAGTGGCAATGTCCCGATTTGTGCCATTACAGTATCCAGCTTGATTGTCATACCGGTCACATCAATGTAGGGCACTGCCCGCAGGCGTTCGATATCCCGTGCGAGCGCACGGCGGATGTTGATGAATTGTGGCATATCGTCCCGCGCAAGCATTCTGTCAGCATTTTCAAGGACGATCAGTGTGCCATGCACGTTACTGGTCAGTTGAAGCTGCTGGTTCGCAGTCAGCAGAATCTGTTCAATATCCGTCAGAATCCTGTCGTCCCTGCTTTTTGCGAGCTCCTGGTACATTTGTTGCAACGATGCATACTGGCTTTGAGAGTTACTCTGGCGTGTTTCCAGAAGGTCAATCCTCGTGCGAAGCTCGAAGACGGTATCCTGCATGGCTTTTACAACGCCTCTTACTTCTGTGCTGACGGTATCTCCGATTTGCAGGCGTCTGGCCATTTCTTCGCGGAGGCGGGAGAGTTCCTGACGTTCAAACCAGAGATGCGTTATCAGGCCGATGGCGACGAGAGCCAGCAATGTGGCAAGCAGAACCATCCAGCGCCGTTGTTGCGGTGCTGGGGCTGAAGTTCTGGCAGCTGATGCAGGAATTGATGACGCTACATCAGCCGGTTCGTCGGAAGCATGCACACTCATGATGCGAAAATCGTAAAAAGTTAAAATACATCTATTATCAACGCATTCCGGCAAAGCAGTTCATTAAAGCAGGTTGTGAACCAGCCGGCGGGTCAGGTTGTTGCAAAAAAGACACGCGTCTGATTGTCTGGTGAGGTGTGAGGGTTTTGCTGGAGGGGGGTGTTTTTTCCTGAAAAGTGCGGTGCTGACGGCTTTGAGTTTGCACAGGTTCCGGGTAAAAAGCAGTGATAACGCATTATGTTTCGGGATTTTCGATTGTGCGCAGGGCAAGCTGTTGCAGAACAGTCCTGACAAAAACCACTGGCTGAACTTTTTTTACTGGCAAAAAAATACTTCCTCACCCAAGACCCGGCTCTCTTTGCTGCACTTTCTTTTTGATGGTGCTATCGATATCTGGTTCTTGTTCTTGCGATATACCGGGTGAATGCGCAGTGTTTTTCCGGTTTTCCTGTTTCAGGATTTGTGCAGCCTGCTCTGCTTTTTTTCTTCGGATGCTCTTTTGTGCAGAAACAGATCGTTCGGATATCAGGCTTTGCAGGTGTCCGATTTGTTTTTTGTCGCCGGTCAGTTGCTCCATTGATTCA
>Ga0099364_10015129_pt1 | contig 10195 bp, 7 predicted proteins | sample TergutTh196P3_FD_73070 | JGI IMG/M metagenome (GOLD analysis project Ga0099364, IMG submission 73070) | Microcerotermes parvus P3 segment gut microbial communities from Pointe-Noire, Republic of the Congo - Th196 P3 | ecosystem: Host-associated > Arthropoda: Insects > Digestive system > Gut ...
ATTAAACGTAAATCCCCAAGCGCCAGTTCAAGCCTTATTCGCTTCGATTGGGCAATGAAGCGTCTGTTACGCCAAAAGGCGAACCATACGGTGCTTGAAGGCTTTTTGTCGGTACTTCTTAAGGAAAACGTCAAAATCATCAGTATTAATGAAAGCGAATCCAATAAGGCAAACGCCAACGACAAGTTTAACCGCGTCGATATAATTGTCGAGAATACCCATGGCGAATTGCTAATCATTGAGGTTCAGAACAGCGAAGAGGTTGGTCTACACTTTCACGATGTGCTCCAGCTTACTGACGAGCAAAAAGAATTTTTTGCCGCCAGTAACAGAAAAAAAGTCAGGAAGGTGAAGGATTTGTTTGCTGAATACTATCTTCTGTGCGTAGATGATTTCAACAATGTAGCCAAAGACAGTTTGGACGAGTGGATATATTACTTCAAAAACAATCGTATTCCCGACGATTTTACCGCTCAGGGCTTGGAAGAAGCCAGAGAGCGTCTTCAGTACCACAACCTTTCGGAAGAGGAAAAGCGGGATTACGACCACCATTTGAAACAGCGCCAGTACGAAAGTAACGCGCTGTTTACAGCCGGTTGGAAAGGTGAGTTCAGAGGCATTGAAAAAGGACTTGCTGCAGGTGAAGAAGAACGTGCCAGACTTCAAGCCGAAAAAGAAGCAGCCCAAGCCGAACTGAAACAAAAAGAAACCGAGATAGTTATCAAAAGCCACTTGGAAGGAGTGCCGTTAAAAATCATTTCAAACGTCACCGGATTAACACAGGAGCAGATTACTGAAATCCTGGATAGTCGATAATTAATTCATCAATTAATCATAGTAAGGCCATGGTGGTTGAGTGATTAAGAATGCAGAAATAAAAGACAGGATATGAAAAAAATTATCATTGCTTCCGATTCATTTAAAGGATGTTTGTCATCACTTGACATTGCACGCGCTGCCGAGGCAGGAATACGGAAAGTGCTGCCCGACTGTGAAGTAGTAGGGATCCCCGTGGCCGACGGCGGCGAGGGGACGACCGAGGCGCTGGTTGACGCCTTGAACGGGCGTTTCGTTTCGTGCTATGTGCACGATCCGCTGATGAACGGGATAAAGGCGGAATACGGTATTCTTGGCGACGGGATCACGGCGGTGATCGAAATGGCTGCTGCCAGCGGTCTCACCCTGGTGCCGCCCGAAAAGCGAAACCCCATGTTTACAACTACTTATGGTACCGGCGAATTGATTAAGGACGCCCTGCAGCGCGGTTGTCGCCGCTTCCTGATTGGCATTGGCGGAAGCGCTACCAATGATGGCGGAACGGGTATGCTGCAAGCCCTCGGCTTCCGATTTCTTGACTGCCAAGGGAACGAATTAGGTAAAGGTGGACAAATACTGGAGCATATTGCACATATCAATATGGACGACGTCCTCCCGGCGTTGCAGGAATCTGTTTTCACCATAGCCTGCGATGTCAATAATCCATTTTCAGGCGTTAATGGAGCGGCCTTTGTCTATGCGCGCCAGAAGGGTGCGGACGATGCAATGATCGTCCGGTTGGACAACGGGCTTAAGCAGTTTGCAGCTGTCATACGCGCCACGATGCAAAAAGACATCAACCCCATCCCCGGCGCAGGAGCGGCCGGCGGGTTGGGCGGAGGGTTCCTGGCTTTCCTGCAGGCCACATTGAAACCCGGTATTCAAATGGTACTGGAAACGCTGGACTTCGACAGCCGTATTCGTAATGCCGACCTCATCATTACGGGCGAAGGCCGGTTAGACCGGCAGACCGGCATGGGAAAAACGCCATCGGGCATCCTTGAAGCCGGAAAGAGGCAGCAGATACCGGTGATTGCCGTCGGAGGCGCTGTAGAAGACAGCGACGCGCTGCTGCAACAGGGATTTCTTGCCGTCCTGTCCATACAGCCAGGACCTGTATCATTGGAGCAGGCGATGGAAAGGGAGTTTGCGGGCAGGCAAGTGGAACGGATTGTCGAACAAATCATACGGTTACGGATATGAGTGCGTGGGGAGCCATTATCGGGTTGTCATTATCCATCCTGCTTATCATCAGGAAAGTACCGCCGCTGTACAGTCTGATGCTGGGGGCTGTTGCAGGCGGTTTGATCGGAGGTTTTACCCTTCCGGAGACGGTTACGCTGATGCTCGACGGCGTCAGGGATATCACGCCCGCCGTTATGCGTATACTGGCTGCAGGCGTGTTGTCCGGCGTGCTGGTTAAGACGGGCGCGGCCGCTTCAATCTCGAACGGCATCGTTCGGACGCTCAATGAGCGGCATACTTTCATGGCTATTGCACTTGCTACGATGCTGCTGACGGCTATCGGCGTTTTTATTGATGTCGCCGTCATCACGGTGGCGCCCATTGCCCTGAGTATAGGGCAGCGCCTTTCAATCCCCAAGGAGCATATCCTGCTGGCGATGATCGGCGGTGGAAAATGCGGCAATATCATCTCACCCAATCCGAATACCATCGTGGCAGCCGAGAATTTCGGGGCTGACCTGTCGTCGGTCATGTATGTCAACCTGGTGCCTGCCATCATCGGACTGTTTTTTGTGTCCTACCTGCTGATACGTTTACTCCCCAGACGGGGAACACCGGTCACCGGCGAGGATGTTACAACCCGCGAAAGTGATAGCGGCCTGCCTTCGTTTGCGGTCAGTATGGTGGCGCCGGCTGTTACCATCCTGCTGCTTTCTTTGCGTCCGCTATGCGGTATTGTCATCGACCCGATGATTGCGCTACCAGCCGGAGGGCTGGCAGGGATACTGGCTATGCGAAAGTGGAAACTGATGAAGGAGTCTGTCGGTTACGGCCTCGAAAAAATGTCGTTTGTGGCGGTTCTGCTTATTGGAACGGGTACGATTGCCGGTATTATCAAAGCGTCATCCATCAAGGATGTACTACTTGATGCGCTTGCCCATACACCGCTGGGCGAGGCGCTGATTGCGCCTGTCTCCGGCGCCTTGCTGTCGGCTGCTACGGCTTCGACGACGGCTGGAGCGACTGTAGCCTCCTCATCGTTTGCCGGTATCATCACCGCCGCGGGCGTCGCCGCTGTCTGGGGGGCGGCCATGACCAACGCAGGCGCAACTGTTCTCGACCATCTGCCGCACGGCTCGTTCTATCATGCTACGGGAGGCTCCGTTAACATGAGTTTCAACAGCCGTCTCAAACTTATCCCGTACGAAACGCTCACAGGCATTGTCCTGACGATCGGGTCGGTTGGCGTTTATTGGTTGACACAATTTTTTTAAATAAATAATTATGAATATGATTCATGTTTCGCACTTTGTCCCGTTGGGACAATATATTGGTAGAATAGGCATAATCCCCTCGCAGCCAGTCCCGTCAGGGACGTTATATATTGCGTACCTGACGGCACGCTAATAAATGGTTTTAATCCGTTTTTCTACCTATATCATGTCCCTAACGGGACTGGAACAGAGAAGGAACACGAGTGAATTTGATATAAAAATTATTATGAAGAATGTACATTTCAGATACGGAAAAGAAGACTTAAAACTTTCAGTACCCGACGACAGTATCGTTTATGCGCCCCAATACGAGCCTGTCAACACGGACGCAAGCGAGATGTTACTGGATTCCATAACGAATCCAACGGGATGTTTGCCGCTCAAGAGCCAACTGAAAAAGAGAAGAAAGGGGAATGTTGTGATTGTAGTGTCCGATATTACACGTCCGATACCCTATCGTATTTTTTTACCTCTTTTACTCGATTATATTGTTAATGAAGGCATTGACAGGGAACAGATCGTGATTGTCGTTGCTACCGGCATGCACCGGCCATCCACACGTGACGAAAAAGTGTATATGTTTGGGAAAGAGACAGTAGAAAACTATACAATCATCGATCATGAAGCCGAAAACGATGCATCGTTATCCCTGTTGGAAGGGCGCAGTTGGTCAGGCGCCGGGGTCAGTTTAAACCGTACTTATGTAGAAGCGGGTTTCAGGATACTGACCGGACTGGTTGAGCCGCATTTCATGGCCGGTTTTTCTGGTGGACGGAAAACGGTCTGTCCCGGTCTTGCGTCGCTGCAAACGGTTCAAATGTTTCATGGATACCGTTTTTTAAGTCATCCCAACGCCGCCAACACCGTGCTGGAGGATAACCCGTGTCATCTCGAAAACACATCGATTGCACAAATGTGTCCGGCCGATTTTTCGATTAACCTGGTGCTCGACCAGGGCAGAAACATCAACAGGATTATTTCGGGAGAGCAGTTTGTCTCCCACGAAAAGACGGTCGCTTATGTCAGGGAGAAAAGTTGCAGTACGGTCAGTACGCTGGCCGATGCGGCGATCACATCGTGTGGCGGCTATCCCCTGGACGATACTTTCTATCAGTGTGTGAAAGGGTTTGTCAATTGCCTTCCTGCAATAAAGGACAAGGCTGAAATCATCGCCTTCGGAAGTTGCGGTGAAGGAACAGGCAGTCCCGAATATACCTCCATCATGAAAAAATACGCTTTCAGACATGGTGATTTTTTGAACGACATCCGCGACGGGCTTTTTTTTATCAAAGACCAATGGCAATTGCAAATGCACATACGTGTCCTGGAAAAAACCGGTCAGCAAAACCTCCATTTCTATACGACAAATATCCCGTCAGACGAACTGGCTTTGCTTTCCGTAACCGGTCATGCGGTTCTTAAGGAGCATTTGGCTGATGCGATTCAGAGACGGGTGGACGAGATTGTCGCTTCCGGCAAAACGATTGCTGTCTTTCCGGAGGGACCCTACTGTTCGCCGGTATAATTATTTTTAAACACAAAGGACACAAAGAAATCACAAGGTTCACAAATGTTAAATATTTTATTATCAACCTATTGTGTTCTTTGTGAAAACCTTTGTGAACCTTGTGTTAAAATAATACGCTTTGATAATTCAAGATTTTTACCTACTTTTGCGCATGAATAAAAATGACATTTATGGAAAAAGAAAAAACAAAACAATACGACTTATCCGCTACAGAACCAAATGTAGTAGAAGAGCCGATCGTCATGTACGGCACATTGAATTTGGAAGCATCCATACGTTATACGTATGCCGATTATCTGACCTGGCTGGATGATAAGCGGCGGGAGTTGATTGATGGTTTTATCCATTTGATGTCGGCGCCTTTACGCCAGCACGCCGGTGTTTCGGCAAAAATAAGTATCAGGATAGGAACATTTATAGAAAAGAAGAAAGGGAAATGCCGTATTTATTTTGCCCCTTTCGATGTACGTCTTCCCATAAACGGCTCAAAGGATGATGATAAGATATATGATGTGGTTCAGCCGGATATCTGTGTGATTTGTGATTTGACCAAATTGGACGATAAAGGTTGTGTAGGCGCTCCTGACTTGATCGTGGAGGTTTTGTCGCCTTCAACATTCAAAAAAGACTGTAATTATAAATTCAACCTTTACGAAAAAGCCGGCGTACGTGAATACTGGATAGTCGATCCAAATGCAAAAACAGCCCGTGTCTTTTTATTGCAGCCTGACGGTCAATACGATATGGGAACGCTGTATGAAGGCGATCAGAAAGCGCCGGTAACTGTTTTAAAGGGATTGAAAATTGATTTGAACGAAATTTTTGAAGATTAAGCGATATGAACTTGAATCAGGCATCTATTCTTGTGGTTGATGACGACAATGACGTGCTGACAGCAGTGCGTTTCCTGCTGAAGCCCGAAGTGAAAACCATCGTCACCGAACCGAACCCCGAAAACCTGCGACGCAAACTGACTGAAAACCATTTTGATATTCTACTGTTGGACATGAATTACTTCAGTTCGATCAACACCGGCAACGAAGGCCTTTACTGGTTGAAGCAGGTCAGGTCGTGGGATGCCGGCGTGCAGGTAATCATGATTACGGCTTATGCCGATATTGATTTGGCTATCAAATGCCTGAAAGAAGGCGCGACCGATTTTTTAGTGAAACCCTGGCACAACGAGCATCTGCTCAAGACGTTGACCGAAGCGCTCGAAAAACAGACTTCCGCCGACAAAAAAAACAATGGCACAAAAGCGAAAAAGTCCGACATCGAAATTATCGGTGAATCGGAGCGTATGCAACACCTGTTCCGCAAATTGGAGAAGATCGCTCCTACCGACGCCAATGTGTTGATTCTCGGAGAAAACGGAACAGGGAAAGATTTGATTGCCCAATCGATTTACCGGTTGTCGCTCCGCAAAGACAGGCCTTTTATCAAAGTGGATGTCGGCGCACTTACGGATACGTTGTTCGAGAGCGAGTTGTTCGGCCATAAAAAAGGCGCCTTCACCGATGCCCGCGAAGACCGGATGGGTCTGATCGAAGCGGCCAACGAAGGGACGCTGTTCCTGGACGAAATCGGAAATATCGCCCTGCAACAGCAGGCCAAGTTGCTTACCGTGCTGCAAAACCGCCAGGTAACACGTCTGGGCGCCAATACGCCTGTGCCCGTTGACATGCGATTGATAACAGCGACGAATGTCCCTTTGACGGAGTTGGCCAATGAGCGACGTTTTCGGAAAGACCTGATTTACAGGATTAATACGGTCGAGATAACGGTTCCGCCTTTGCGGGAACGGGGCGAGGATGTCCTGTTGCTCGCCGGTCATTTTCTGAAGATTTATACGACGAAATACCTGAAACCCGAATTGACGCTTTCCGAATCGGCCAAAACCAAACTGATGCAGTATCATTTTCCGGGCAATGTGCGTGAGTTGCAGTATGCCGTCGAAAGGGCGGTCATCATGGCCGACAGTGAAATTTTAAACGGGGATGACATCGTTTTTTCGCCCATCGAGCAAAATACACAGGACAATCCGGCGGTGCAAATAAATAAATTGGAAGATTTGGAGCGTAGCGCCATACTGCAGGTTGTTGATAAATATCAGGGTAATATCTCCAAAGCGGCGAAGGAACTCGGACTGACCCGTGCGGCTTTATACAGACGATTGGAAAAATATGAAATTTAAAGTTCAGTTTTTGATATTGTTTCTTCTGACAGTATGTTGCGGAGGTTTTACAGTGTTCCTGTTTGAAAAAGGGAACATCGCTTTTGCTGTTTTGATGCTGACGGTTACACTGTTTTTATTCTGTTACACAACGCAATTCCTGTTTAAGATATTCAGCGATATTGACGACTTTATAGAGGCCGTCAAATACCGTGATCTGACCAAACGGTATCCGGAGACCGGAGGTTCGCGCAACAAGTTCTATAAATATTTTAACATTGTCAGCGATACTTTTTTGGCTATGAGCCGCGAAAAAGAGGTGCAGTATCAATACCTGAAAAACATACTTGAATTAGTCAATACCGGCATCCTGGCATACGACATGGATACACTGGATACGCTTTGGATGAACGATTCGTTCAGGACGATGTTTCAGATACCCTCCGTTAAAAATATTAAATGGCTGGAGAAACGCAATTCCAATTTGTATCAGGCATTGAATGAAATACAGTTGGGCGTGAACCGTCTCACCACCATCAGCACAGGTCATCGAACCGTCAAACTGCTTACCAACGCCTCCACTTTTCAAACCAAAGGCAAAACATACCTGCTGGTTGCGTTTCACAACATCAGCGCCACACTGGAAGAGGTTGAATCCGGCGCCTGGAAAGGCTTGCTGAACGTGATGACACATGAGATCATGAACTCCATCGCGCCTGTGGCTTCGCTAGCCGACACCATGAAAAAACGCATGGCGCTCATAAAGGAAACCACGCCTGACTTCGAGGACATGGAATCGGCCATGGAAACGATTCGCCGGCGCAGCGAAGGATTGCTGCGGTTTGCCGACACTTACCGCAACCTGAGCAAAAATATTGTCCCCGACCTGCACCCCGAAAATTTATACGATTTGCTGAAATCCATCTGTCGCCTGATGCAGCCCTCGCTCGAACAGAAAGGTATCAGGCTGGAAGCCAGGTCCGACATTCCTGCGGTGACCGCCCGCATCGACCGCAACCTGATTGAACAGGTCATAATCAACTTCATTACAAACGCCACTTTTGCCGTCAGGGATAAAAATGAACCTCATATCATTCTTTATTCCGGCGCGACGGACGAAAATGCTTTTCTCACGGTTGCAGACAACGGATGCGGCATACCACAGGAGATACAGGAGAAAATGTTCATCCCGTTTTTCAGCACAAAGAAAAGCGGTACCGGCATCGGGTTAAGCCTTTCCCGCGAAATCGTCAAGATGCACAGCGGAAACCTGCAGGTACAGACAAAAGAAGGCGAGGGGAGCGCTTTTACCGTCTTATTTCCCAAAAAGTGAACTGAAAGTTTTGCAGTTCGGAAATTTTGATTATTTTTGCATCGTAAAATATTTATAAAATGAGAACAGTACAATTGATTGCATGTACATTATTTACTTTGATATGCTTCGGATGTCACGGAGCGCAAAAAAAAGAAATAAAAGCGTCGGAGATCATCAAGTTGGTGAAAAAGGGTAAACCGGTTCAGTTGATCAACAGGATCATTCTCGACGACCTCGACTTTACGGTCGACGAAAAGCCGTTTGTCCTGAATGCGAACATGTTCCGATGCGAAATCCAGTCGAACATTTATTTTGACGGATGCGTCTTTTTGGGCAGGGTGACCTCCAACAGCAAACGGGGTAAAACACCGGTTCAGTCCTGTTTCAGGAACAACCTGTCGTTTGTGGGGTGCGACTTCCGCGGAGAGGTGGATTTCGACGGGGCTGTTGTTTTCGGGACGGTCAACTTCGGCCGGTCGGTGTTCCGGGAAAACGCCGGTTTCAACAACATGGCCGTGTGGGCAAAAGACAGTTATTTCTCGGAGATGAAAGCCGAAAAAGACTTTTTGATGGTTTATTCCGCCTTTTCGGGCAACCTGTTTTTCCCCGATGCCGCTTTTGGCGGTAACGCCTCCTTTCAGGAAACATCTGTGAAAGGCAAACTCATCTTCAACAACTGCGCTTTTGCCGGAAGAGCGGGTTTCGACCTGATTGAAGTAACGGGCAGCGCTTTTTTTAATTACGTCAGGTTTGAAAAAACGGCCGATTTTTCATCGTCGCGTTTCATGTTTACAGCCGATTTTGTGCAAACCGCTTTCGGCAATGAAGCCAGTTTTGAAAAAGCGTCGTTCATGAATAAAGTCAATTTCGAAGACGTCGACCGTTCGCGTTTGATATTAACCGATACCTATTTTGCTATCGAACAAAAATAATTTTAAACTTTTAAAACATATTAATATGAAGAAATCGATTGTAAAGATGATGCTTATACTTTTCGTTGCGTTTAGTTTTGTCAGTTGCGAAGAGTTACTCGAAGAACTTATTGCCATCCTTGAACAGACCGGCTGGCTTCAGGATCAGGAAGATATGGACAATATACCGGAGGATATCACTCCTTTTGACGACAATACGAACAACCTTGCGTCAAGGGTTTCGCTGGAAGACAAGTTTCCGCCCATCGGCAATCAGGGTCAGTACGGGACTTGTGTCGTATGGTCGGTAGGATACAACCTGAAAACCGCGCTGAACGCCATCGAAAAAGGGTGGACAGCATCGCAGTTGGCCAATGCCGACAACCAGACCAGCCCGAAAGACCTGTGGATGGCTATTCCCTCAAGCAAAAAAGGGAGCAAATGCGAAGGAACCAACTTCGAACCGGCATTGGACGCATTGATCGCCGACGGAGGGGCAACCATGCAAAACATTCCCTATACGAACCTCGGCAACTGTACCGGTTCAAAAACAGGAAACAGCACGAACAAACTTGCCAACTACCGGAAGATAGCCTCCGAAACGCAAGGCCTGACGGTCGACAATTTCAAAGGTTACCTCAACGCCGGACGTCCCATCGCCTTTGGTGCAAAGTTGGGCGACCGCTTTATGGCATGGAACAGCAGCAGCGTGATTTCGTCGGACACCTACAACGACCCCGGTATGCAGCATGCCTACCACGCGATGGTGCTGGTGGGATACGACGACTCACGGAACGCTTTCAGGGTGCGCAACTCATGGGGAACATCCTGGGGCGACAACGGCAGCATCTGGGTCGATTACAACTTTTTCTGCAGAAGTTTCTGCTTTGCGGCTTTCGTTGCGCAGAACCCAACTGCGACTACGCTCGGAAACGTACCCAAACTGAATGGCGCCGACCTGCTGGCCTTCGATGCAGACGATTACAATTATGA
>Ga0099364_10015130_pt1 | contig 10193 bp, 11 predicted proteins | sample TergutTh196P3_FD_73070 | JGI IMG/M metagenome (GOLD analysis project Ga0099364, IMG submission 73070) | Microcerotermes parvus P3 segment gut microbial communities from Pointe-Noire, Republic of the Congo - Th196 P3 | ecosystem: Host-associated > Arthropoda: Insects > Digestive system > Gut ...
ATGCGTACGGAGAACGCCGTGCCGCTGGTTCTGGCGCTAGTGGCGATTATCATGGTAGTCTCGATATACATAACGCTCAACCACGCGGAAACCTTGTTCGCCTCTGTAAGGCCATATTCACATACAGTCGTGATCGACGCCGGGCACGGCGGCGAGGACGGGGGCGCCGTATCGGTCAACGGCATCCATGAGAGCGGGATAAATCTGGCTATAGCCCAAAAGACCGACGCGCTGATGCGGTTCTACGGCGTCCGCACGGTCATGGTGCGCACCGACGACATATCCATACACCACGCCTCGGCGCGTACCATAGCCGAAAAGAAACGAAGCGATCTGGTTAACCGCGTGGAGCTTATAAACGGCGTTGAAAACGCGCTGCTGCTGAGCATCCACCAAAACTCGTTCCCGGAGTCAAAGTATTTCGGGGCGCAGATGTTTCATGGAGACGACCCGGCGGCCATACCGCTCGCGCTCAGGCTTCAGGAACTGTTTTTGAAAATCGACCCCGACAATACGCGCAAAATAAAAAAAGTAACCAAAGGCGCCGCGTATGTTATGGATAACGCGGAGTGCCCCGCGATATTGGCGGAGTGTGGCTTTTTATCTAACCACGGCGACGCGGGCAAGCTGACCGCCGAGCCTTATCAGCGCAAGGTAGCCGCCGTCCTGCTCGCGGGATATCTGGATAGTATAAAAGCGCCTTAGAAAGGACAGGCTGGAATGGCAAAACAAAAGAATGTGTTTATGTGCGGCGAGTGCGGCGCGGAGGCGCTGCGCTGGCAGGGCCAATGCCCGTCATGCAAGGCTTGGAACACGATGCGGGAGGTCAGCGGGGTTCCCGCGCGCGTCACGGCGGCCGCCGGCTCAGGGCGGCCGCTAAAGCTGTCCGAGATACGGATGGCGGACGAGGTTCGTTTTAAGACGGGCATGAACGAGCTTGACAGGGTGCTGGGCGGCGGCGCCGTCGCCGGGTCGCTCGCCTTGGCGGCGGGGGAGCCGGGCATCGGCAAATCGACGCTGCTGCTGCAAATCTGCGGCTCGCTGTGCGGGTTCTCAAAGGTCTTATATGTCTCCGGCGAGGAATCCGCGCGGCAAATCAGGCTGCGCGCGGAACGGCTGGGCGTCATGTCCGAAAATCTGTATATACTCTGCGAGACCAACATGGATATCATAGCGTCGTCGCTCGACTGCGCGGATATACTGATAATAGATTCCATACAGACCATGTTCATGCCCGATATAGCGTCCTCGCCGGGCAGCGTCACACAGGTCAGGGAGTGTACGATGTCGCTGATGAGGCACGCTAAAGGGCGCGGCGTGACCGTATTCGTGGTAGGGCACGTTAACAAGGAGGGCGCTATCGCCGGGCCGAAGGTACTTGAGCATATGGTGGATTGCGTGCTGTACTTCGAGGGGGAGCGCCAAATGCCGTACCGCATACTGCGCGCGGCCAAGAACCGCTTCGGCTCCACCCATGAGCTTGGCGTCTTTGAGATGCGCGACACCGGGCTTGTCGAGGTGCCCGACCCGTCCGAAGCGCTGCTGGCCGGACGCCCGCTTGACGCTCCGGGTACATGCGTGGTATGCGCGATGGAGGGTACGCGCCCGCTGCTTGCGGAGATACAGGCGCTGGTCACGCCCACCACATACAATTATCCGAGGCGTATGGCAAACGGCGTTGAACTCAACCGCGCGCTGCTGCTGCTGGCCGTGCTTGAAAAGCGCGGAGGCCACTATGTGGGCAATGCCGACGCGTATATCAACGTTGTGGGAGGCTTCTCGATTAACGAAACGGCCGCCGACCTGCCAACGCTGCTGGCGCTGGCTTCCAGTTTAATGGACAAGCCCGTCTCCAGAGGGCTTGCGGCCTTTGGAGAGATAGGCCTGACGGGCGAACTGCGCTCGGTAAGGGCGGCCGAGCAGCGGCTGTTGGAGATGAAGCGGCTGGGCTTTGGGCGCTGTATGATGCCCGCGCAAGGCACGCGCGCCGTCCGCGCGCCGGACGGCATCGAGGTCATACGCGTCAAGACCCTGAAAGAGGCTTTGCGTCTGGCGTTTGAATAGAACCTGAATCGCGGAAAAAAATACTTGCAAACGGCGGCATGTCTGATATAATAACCGAAGCGGCTTTACTTTATCATTGCGCGTCAACGCGCGCCGCGTACGCGTACTGTGCTTATCCGAAAGGGGTGAAATTTATGTTGTATAATGTATTGGCGGCAGCCGCGGACGGGGCGGAGCAGGGCGGCGACGCGATGTCCGCGCTGATCGGTATGGTGCTTCCTTTCGCGCTGCTGATAGGCGTTATGTATTTTCTGATGATACGCCCGGAAAGCAAGCGGAAAAAACAGATGGCCAGAATGCTCAATGAATTGATCGTCGGCGACGAGGTAACGACCAGGGGCGGCATAATCGGCAAGATCGTAAGTATCAAGGATGATACGGTGACGGTCGAGACCGGGGCGGATAAGGTGCGCATCAAGTTTGTGCGCGATGCGATATCCTCAAAAAAGGCGCCGATTTCGGATTAGTTACTTGTACTATCCGGCCGTTTTCACGCATACAATTTCACCATGGACACGCGTAAAAACGCGGGAAGGGTGAAATTATTATGCGTGATAAGCACGACGAGCCTAAGCGCCTGCTGAAACCGCTGCTGATGTCGCTGGCCGTGGGCTTGCTGATGTCGCTGACCATATTGGCCGCGGGCGCCGCAATGGTATCCTCAGGTATGATACGGCAAAGCCATATGCCGGCCGCGGCGGGCGCGGCATGTTTAGCCGGCGCGTTCGTGGTGGGCGCGCGCAGCGTGTCGCTGATGAAGTCAAGGGCGTTGATGGCAGGTATAGCGGGCGGCTTAGGGTACTTCATGGCGCTGTTTCTGCTCGGCTCGGTGCTGTATCTGCGCGGGCTGCCCTCGACATCGGCAACGACTATGCTGATTACGGGGATAGCCGGCGGGCTGGCCGCCGGTATCATGGGGGCCTTGCACAAGCCGCGCAATATGCGTTAGGTATTATTACATATGAACGGAGAGTCTCAATGGAACATGTTAAAACAATAGGGCGTCCGGTGCTGGCGCAGACCGCGCATGACGGCGGCTGCGGCGAATGTCAGACATCCTGCCAGTCGGCCTGTAAAACGTCTTGCACCGTGGCCAACCAGCGCTGCGAAAAGCCTAAAAAATAAAGCTGTGGTTCATCTTTTTACCGGGCTTGGGCAGTATATCGCGCTTGACGTGGGCAGCGGCGCGGTACACGCGCTCAGCCCGGACGCTTATGCGCTCCTCTCGAAGGTTATCGAGCTGGGCCTGCCTATGACCGAGGAAATTCCAGAAGCGCTGGAGCATATGGCTGGCGGCGGCGCGTGGCCGCCGCTTTTCTCCCTGTACGCCGGAGGTATGCTTTTCGCGGACGACCAAGCGGCGTCGATAACGCCGCCTGAGAACACGCCCCTCAAAGCCATATGCCTGCATGTGGCGCACGACTGCAACCTGCGGTGCGCGTATTGCTTCGCGGAAACGGGCGGCTTTGGCGCCGGGCGGTCGCTGATGGACGCCGATACCGCGCGCAAGGCGATAGACTTTCTCGTGTCGCGCTCCGGGAACCGCCGCAACCTTGAGGTCGATTTTTTTGGCGGCGAGCCGCTGATGGCTATAGATACGGTCAAGGCCGCCATAACCCACGCGCGCGGTTATGAAAAGAATTTCCGCTTCACGCTGACTACGAACGGCGTTCTGCTGAACGACGAAATAACGGATTTCCTGAATTCCGAGATGGGCAACGTCGTCCTGTCGCTTGACGGGCGCCGCGCCGTTAACGACGCGGCGCGCCGCACTATTTCGGGCGGCGGCTGTTACGATATTATTGTTCCCAAGCTCAAGAGGTTTGCCGGGCGCAGGGCGGGGGACTGGTTTGTGCGCGGAACCTTCACGGCCCGTAACCTTGATTTTTGCGAGGACGTTTTGCATCTCGCCAAGCTCGGCCTGCGCAATATATCTATAGAGCCCGCCGTCCTGCCGGACGGCCATAAGCTTGCGCTGACGGCCGAGCATCTGCCCGCCGTCTTTGCGGAGTACGAGCGCCTCGCGGAATCGATGGCAAGCGATCCGGGATTTTCGTTTTTCCATTTCAATATTGATCTGGAGCAGGGGCCTTGCGTGTATAAGCGTCTGCGCGGCTGCGGCGCCGGCTTTGAGTATGCCGCCGTGACGCCCGACGGGGGCGTTTATCCGTGTCACCAGTTCGCCGGAAAGCCGGAATTCCGTATGGGAAGCGTCCACGGCGGCGCTCTCGATATAAGCATCATGGAGCGCTTTTCTAAAACTCATGTACACTCCCGGGCCGCGTGCGCGTCATGCTGGGCCAAATATTTTTGCAGCGGCGGCTGCCACGCGGCGAACCTGAATGTGACGGGCGATATGGATATCCCCTATGCCATCGGCTGTGAGCTTGAGAAAAAACGTCTGGAATGTGCGCTTGCGCTCCAGGCCGCGCGAGCCGTTAATACCTGACGATTATACAACATGCACAAAATTATGGAAAAACATAATTGAAAACCTCCCCCAAACACTTTTATGGTCAAGCGCGCGCCGTTATGGCGCCGCTTTTTTGTTTTGCCTTTATATGGTATTGAGCATGATAAATACACTCCACATATGGTGTTTTGAAAACCGTACTTTCGTTCTGTTTTGACCGTACGGCGCGCGCGGTTCAGTTGGTTTACATAATATTGTTTACATAATATTTGTTGAATTGCACGAAAAATAACCGGCGGCCCTTATTGCGCTTGCAAAAGAGGTCGATTTATCGTATAGTATTATCGGCGCCGAAAAATACGGCACGAACGTTCGGCGGCCTTAGAAAGCGTTAAGCGCGCGGATAGGGGATCCGAATGACAGGGTATAAGCTCGGCGTTATAGGTCTTGGTCGTATGGGCTCGGCTATTGTCGAAGCGATCATAGAACATAAAATACTTGAGCCTGAGGAAATTCTGGCCTTTGACCCCAACACGGCGCATTGCGAGGCGCTGTCCGCAAAGGGCGTCACCATAGCCGCCAACAACAGGCGCGTCGCGCATATGAGCCCTATTGTGCTGCTCGCCGTCAAGCCGCAGATAGCCGGCGACGTTTTAACGGAAATCCAGACCGTCGCCGCCAATACATGCTTCATATCCATTATGGCCGGCATCAGTTCGGGTTACATAAAATCTAAGCTCCCCAACACAACATATGTCATTCCGGCCATGCCTAATACACCACTAATTGTGGGTAAAGCCGCGACCATCATAGCGAAGCCCTCGGACGTGCCGCTTGAGTTTTACCGTGCCGCGGTTTCCATCTTCTCCTGCGCGGGCGACGTCGTTTTTGTTGACGAGGATTACATAAACGCCTGCATACCGCTGTCGTCGTCCAGCCCCGCGTTCTTTTACAGGATGGCGGCCGAGATGCTCAGATACGCGGAGCAGCTCGAGGTAGACCCCGTGGTCGCCTTGCGTCTGGTGGCGCAGGCCATGGAAGGCGCGGCCGTCATGCTAAGGGAGTCGGGGAAATCGCCCGACGAGCTGATATCGCAGGTCGCGTCGCCCGGAGGCACTACGCTGGCCGCCCTTGACCAGATGGACATACACGGCTTTGACGAAGCCCTGCGCGAGGCTCTGATAGCCTGTAAGCTCCGCGCGGACGAGTTGAGCAGAACACCGACATAATGCCGCGCGCCGGCTCATACCATATAACATGTCCACATGTGGGCGCGTTTGGGGTAAGGGACGTGTTGCGGTTGAAGGATATCAGGCTTTCGATGATCGTGTTGGCGCTGGCGTTTTTGGCGGGCGCTATAGGCGGCAATCTGACGGCCATGCTGCTCACGGGCGGCGACGAGCTGACCGAGTATATCGGCGGCTTTTGGGACGGCATGAACGCGGGAACCCTTTACGCGGCCTTCGCGGGCACGCTGCTGGCAGGTATGGCGATACCGCTTCTGATATTTCTATCCGGCTTTTCATCACTCGGCGTCGCGCTCATACCCGTTTGCGTCGCGTTCAAAGGTTTCACGTTCAGTTACGCGGTTTCGGCAATGCTCAGGTTCTTTGGGCCGAACGGCTTTCTGCTGACGGTTTGCGCTTTAGGTGTCACAAACCTTATATATATCCCGTGTATGCTGATGTCGGCGCTGTTCGCTTTTCGGACGTCGCTGGTGATGGCTTCGGTATTCTTCGGTAAAAACAAACAGATAAAAGCCGCGGCCTGCGGCCCCGTCTATTTTATCCCGTTTGCCGTGTGTTTTGCCGTGATACTGGGATTGGCGGCCTATCAGGCGTTTTTGCAGCCCATGCTGCTGTCCGCGGCGGCCGGGACAGGATTTATTCAGCGGTGATAAATAGAAAGGCGGATAAAGGATATGCAGGATTACATAGGCGCGTTTGAGAGGTATTTGAGGGACGAGAAGAACCGTTCCGAAAACACATTGCTGTCGTATATACGCGACATCAGCCAATTCAAGCGCTATCTCGGCGACGTTGATATAAAAGACGTCGGACGCGAGAAGGTCAAGGCGTATATGGACGCTCTGACCGCGCAGGGCAAGTCGCAGGCGACCGTTACGCGCTCTATGGCGTCGCTGAAGTGCTTTTATCGGTATTTAATCGACTCCGGCGCCGTTTCCTCAAACCCCGTCAAGAACGTCACTCCGCTCAAGGTAGAACGCAAGCTGCCGCAGGTTCTGACCAGTAAGGAGGTCGATCTGCTGCTTGGACAGCCCAAATGCACGGATCTCAAAGGCTACCGCGACCGCGCGATGCTTGAGCTGCTCTACGCCACCGGCATACGCGTCAGCGAGCTTGTATCGCTCAACATATCGGATATAAATCTTTCGGCCAGCTTCATACGGTGCCGCAACGCCGGCAAGGAACGTATAGTGCCGCTGTATCCCGCCGCCGTGCGCTCGCTTTCCGACTACACGCTGCTGGCGCGCGTTAAAATGTTGCGCGACCCGTCGCAGGAGGCCCTGTTCGTCAACCTGAACGGCGACCGCATGTCGCGTCAGGGCTTTTGGAAAATCATAAAGCACTATCAGGAGTCGTCAAACATCCGCAAGCAGATCACGCCGCATACCTTGCGCCATTCTTTCGCCGCGCACCTGCTTGAAAACGGCGCGGATCTGCGGTCTATACAGGAGATGCTGGGGCACTCGGATATATCCTCAACTCAGGTATATGTGACGCTGGTCAACAAGCGCCTGAAAGACGTCTATAACCGCGCGCATCCGAGGGCATAGAATTAAAGAACACGGAAAACCCGGATTGCCTGTTCGGCTATCCGGGTTATGTGTTGGAGGTTGTTTTCTTTATATCCGCCAGCGGGTTGGCTCTGGCGGCGTCTCGCAGGCCGGAGTTTTCCACATGCGTGTATATCTGCGTCGTGTTCAGATGCTCATGCCCGAGAATCTCCTGAAGCGTGCGCACATCGACGCCGTTTTGAAGCATAAGCGTTGCGGCCGAGTGGCGCAGCTTATGCGACGAATAGCGCGAGGCGTCAAGGCCCGCCGACAGAAGATGCTTTTTGACAAGCACATGTATGGTCTTAACGCTTATGCGGCTGCGCCGCGAGGAGAGGAACAGCGCGTTTTTATCCTTTGGAACCGGCTCGCCGCGGAGGCGCAGATGGTCGGCTATGGCGCTCAGGCACGCCTCGTTAAGGTACACGACGCGCTCTTTGTCGCCCTTCCCCTTAACACGCAGGGCGTCGTCCTTAATGCTGGTAAGGTCAAGCGACGCCAGCTCGGAAATACGAAGCCCGCAATTAAGGAACAGCGTTAGTATACAATAGTCCCGCGCCTGATGCCTGCCCTCGACGCTGTTGAGAAGCTCCAAACATTCGTCTAATTTAAGGTATCGCGGCAGCGTTTTAGACAGCTTGGGGACATCAAGATCCTGAATAGGGTTAACGTCAAGCAGCCGGGCTTTCAGCGTGAGGAACTTAAAAAACGAACGCAGCGTCGTGGCCTTCCGCGCCCTTGCCGCCGCGCCCAGCCCGTATTCCGAGAACTCGCTGTTCGGGCGGTTGGGCCGCTGGCGGCTCAGAAAGGCCATAAACGCGTATACATCCTGCAATGTGACCGAGCGCACGGTCTCGATATCAACGTCGTTTATCGGTATATCGTCAAAGCGCTCGTAAGCGCCGGCCTGACCGCGGTGTTCCTTAAGAAACCGGAAAAACAGGCGCAGGTCAAGGTAATATTCATCAACAGTTTTTCTGCTGTGTCCCTTGACGGTCTCATGGTATGCCAAGAACTGGCGCAGGAGCGGCGGCGCGTCGCCGGTGTACATAAATAAAACAGTCCTTTCGGAGGTGCTTATGATATTCAATATAATCGACAGCCCTTGCGGGCCGCTTACCGCCGTTTCAGACGGGGAGGCGCTGTGCCGCCTGTCGTTCGGCGCTGTGTCCGAGGACGCCGCGCGCGGACGCGACAAGGTAATAGAGGAGCTTGAGCGCCAGCTCGCGGAGTATTTCGCCGGTGAGCGCAAAACATTCGAGCTGCCTGTAAAGCTGTACGGCTCGGTGTTCGAGCAATGCGTATGGGCCGGTTTGGGTTCCATACCTTACGGTAAAACCGTCACCTACGGCGAACTGGCCGCCGCGGTCGGAAAGCCCTCGGCGGCCCGCGCGGCCGGCGGCGCCTGCGGCCGCAACCCCGTAAGCATTGTCGTGCCTTGCCACCGTGTGGTCGGCGCCGGGCGCGGCGGTTCCCGGCAGGGAACCGCGCCGTGGCGGGAACGCATGACCGGCTTTGGCGGCGGGCTGGCCAACAAGGCGCTGCTGCTTGAGTTGGAGGAGCGTCACAACGCGTAAATCTTCTCCGCCAGCTCCGTGAGCATGTCCATGTCGCGGTCGTATTCCTCGTCAATAAGCTTTTCATGGGAATCGTAATACCTAAGGCACCTGCGTACGCCCTCCGCGAAGGTGACGCGCGCCTGGTAACCGGGTACGAAGTCCTTTAGCTTGCTGTTGTCGAAAATTACGCTCTCGGCCTTGTCGCCCAGCAGGTGCCCTTTTATGCCGGGCAGCTTGCGCTCAATAAGCGCGGACGGCAGATGCACTAATTTCGGCTCGACGCCCAGCGCGCCGCCTACCGTGCGCACGATGTTGTTCCAACTTAGCGCCTCGTCGGAGGTTATGTGGAACTCCTGCCCGACGGCGCGCGGCTGGCCGAGCAGGCCCGCCATGCCTTGGGCGAAGTCCGTATGGTGGGTGATTGTCCACAGGGACGTGCCGTCGCCGTGAAGTATGACCGGCTTTCCGTCTAAGATGCGCTTGATGGGCGTATAGGGATGCCTCGCGCCTATGGGGAAAGGCAGGTTCCCTAAGCCGTATGTATGGGACGGCCTTATTATTGTACAAGGCAGCGCCGAATGTTGAAGCAAGGCTTCACATTCGGCCTTTTCCTCCGAATAGCGCCATATCCTGTTTGTCAGCGGCGTCGATTCCGTTATCCGGTAGTGCATGAGCGGCTTTTGGTAGGCCGACGCGGAGCTTATGAAAACATATTGGCCCGTGCGGCCTGTGAACATATCTATATCCTGCCTGACATGCTCGGGCGTGAACGCTATCCAGTTAACCACAACGTCAAAATACTCGCCGCCCAGCACGCGGCGCAGTGAAGCGGGGTCGCGCGCGTCGGCGTTAAGCATCCGCGCGCCTGAAAAAAGCGGGGCGCTGTTGCCGCGGTGCAGAGCCGTCAGCGAAACGCCGGGCGTTTCGGTCAGCAGCTGCCCGACGGCGGTGCCGATCAGACCGGTGCCGCCGATAAACAAAACCTTCATAACAGACATCATCCTTTCTTTCGTAACCTTACAATAACATATATTACCGGTATGGGCAAGGCTTGGGATTAACAAAAAGTACACAAAGAATTAAAATATGTTGTATCTTTAGTTCATAATTTGGATATAAATAACTGCTATACTCTCACTATAGATAAGCTGTTCCGGTATTTGGGAAGGAGATAATTTTTATGAGCCACCACGAAAACAACCACCATAAAGACGCGGCGCCCCAGCATCAGATGGAGCGTTACAGCTACAGCTTCGAGCCTGCCGAGCCGGCTCCGGTAAGAATCAAAAAACGCAGGCCGGCCCTGAAAGCCGCCGCCTTTATAATGTGCGGTCTGGCACTCTCGCTCGGCGGCGGATTC